>Ga0302186_10001043_pt1 | contig 23721 bp, 17 predicted proteins | sample II_Bog_E1_2_FD_198782 | JGI IMG/M metagenome (GOLD analysis project Ga0302186, IMG submission 198782) | Peat permafrost microbial communities from Stordalen Mire near Abisko, Sweden - II_Bog_E1_1 | ecosystem: Environmental > Terrestrial > Soil > Wetlands > Peat | place: Sweden: Abisko...
TTTTTGGGTTTCGGGATCGTCCCGATGGCTTTAAATGCAAATTTTTTGGGTATTTACCCGAGATTCTCTCTTAACTAATTAATGGATCTTAATTTTAAATTTTATTGGACTTTTTCCGTTAGGTCCGAAAAATTTATTTTGAGATTTAATTTAATTTATTTTTTGGAAAATTCATAAAAATAATTCAAAAACAAAATAAGAAAATTTATGGAAAGCGAAGAAAATATTAGGGTTTTAGGAGAAAATCTAGAAGAGATCATAAAATGGTTCTTAAAATTGAAAAACTTTTTATAATTGAAAATCGCAACAGAGTATTTTTCATAGGAACCCAGCTAAAATCAACAATGCAAATCTTCTGGAAATCTTACGCTACATCACAAATAACTACAGGAAAAAATACTGCACTAAAATTTTTCTGAAGGTGCCAAAACAAAAATAATTTTCCTGTAATCTTCATTAAAATTTAGGATGATCTTTCCAAGGAATATACTGAAGAAAAAGCCATTTTGCTAAAAAATACAACATTTGCCATTTCTTCAGATAAATTGATTCCAAATTCAGATTCAGTCAAACAAAATTTTTTTTTTTTCAGTCTTAAAATTTAAAAATTAAGGAAATTCCCCGAGAATTTAAAAATATATACAATGTCAAGGAAGAAGAGCAGAAGGTTGTGATTGAAAAATATAAAAAAGGGAAAAAAACTGAAAATGTTATCATGGACTTCTTGACCATTAGGTGAAGATTTAATTTTTTCTATGTTGTTAAAAAAAAACGAATGGATTTTAGTAAAATTAACCAAACCTTTGAAGAAACTTTCTTGAAGTTCATGAACAATGCTGAAATCACTTCTCCGAAAGAAGAAAACGATTTAAATGAATTTCAAACCAAAACAAGTTTCAAAGTCTCAGGAAATGATGGCAAAAGTCAATTTACTTTTATGCAATTAGCAGAGAAAAAACAAATTGATTATACTGTAGTTAGTCAAAAAGGGTATACAGAAGAAGAGGTTCATAAATATTAAAACTGTAGATTTCTACATTTTTTTTCATTTAGATTGCTGAACATAAAACTGAGGATTCTACTTGGTTGATCGCGAATGAAAAAGTTTACGATATCACAATTTATAAGAAATATCATCCAGGAGGGTTGCAAAAAATAATGATGGGAGCAGGAAAAGATGCCACTTCATTAATATGTTATTATTAAAAGGATAATAAAATATTTTTATTTTTTTTAGTTAAATATCATCCTTGGGTCAATGTTCACAATATTCTTGAGAAGTATCAGGTTGGATCTGTCATTAAAAAAAAATAACAACATAAAAAATTAAAAAAGAATGAATTTTAGGATCAGAATCAAAAAATTTTTTTGTCAATAAATAAAAATTTCTTAATTAATGTTTTTTTTTTAAAGGCCAAAATGAATTTTGTAATATTTAAATTTAAGGATCTTTTTTTTCCCCTTTGTTTTTTTGGTCTTCCAAGTAAACATCTAATTTTTTATTGGCCTCAATAGCAGATGCTCGATATTTTTTCTTTTCTTCTTGTACACCTTCCATTCTCTTCTCTTCATTTTCTTTCCAAACTTTCTCAACCAAATTCCAAGCATCACCACACCAAGCTTCGACTAACGCCTTAATGTTATCATAATTATTCTTTTTATGTTTGAAATAAGGCTCCATTTCAGCTTGTGTGAAAAGCCCAATGAATATTTCATCTTCTTTTTTTTTATTTGGGGAAGCAGGTTGCTGAATGGTATCATCAGCTTTCAAAGGGCCTCCTGGTCTTGGTTTGATTTTGATTTCTGGTTTTAAATCGACCTGATTATTATGATTTTTGGGTATAACTCCAGAAAGATAATCATAAATAGCAAGAAAAAGCACAGAAGCAATCATTTTTGAATTGCTGTTGAAGAAATAAAGTAGAAAAAAAGAAAATTATGATTTTTTACACTTTGACTTGATCAGTTGACGGGGCTAAATTTAAACTAAAAGGTCGTAAGACGACTCTAAAAAGGAGCATTCTTATAAGGGCAAAGAAAGCCACAACCATTTGACCTCGATAAACGTTCATTTCTGTCAGTTGAGCAAATGAGTCAAAGGCTAGACGATTGACTTCGAATTCAAACAAATAACTTTGTGGTGGAACCTGACGGTTATGGGTCCATTTTCCCAAAAATAGTAAAAATGGTCTGGTCATCAAATCTTCTTTGGTGGCTGTTATCAGATTGTCAAGAAATGCTTTACATCGAACCTTTAATAAGGTTTTTAGTTTTAAAAATTTTTAAATAATAGGACGTAAAGACATTCCACACGAGTATCCAAATCTTTGCCTGTAAGAGACTTGGCACCTCCCCATAGTTTTTTTACACCTATGGGCACTACATTTAAATTCAATTTTTGGTCTTTGAATGACAGCTCTATTGCTTTGCCACAGGAGTCTATCACCCATTTGGTACAAACCTATTCAGTGAAAAAAAAAAATTATTTTAGGCTATAATTAGGATAAAACATTAGTTATTTCGTTGATTTCATCATTAATCACTTCAGCAATAGCAGTCTTTTTAGCATCAATTTTTCTCTTAATATCATTGAAGAAAAATATTGGATAACCAAAAGCAATCATAAAGATTCTCCATAGTCTTTTGTATTTCTTTCTATTAATTTAAAAAAAAAATTTTCATCCTGAATAAAATAAAAAAATAACTTTTTTTCCTCTTCTTTTTTCTTTTTTTCAGCCTCTTCCCTTTTCTTCCTAGTCTCTTCATCTTCTACGACCACCTCTTCCTCTTCATCATCCTCATCTTCGCTATCCTCATCACTATCGTCATCATCGTCTTCATCTTCGCTGCTGTCATCTTTCTTTTTCTTCTTCTTCCCCTTTTTTTTTTTATCTTTCTTCTTTTTTTTATCTTTCTTCTTTTTTTTCTCTAATAACAAAAAAATTATTTACCCATAATCCATCCTGTTCTTACTTTTTTTTTTATCATCATCATCATCATCTCCAGCAATCAATCCTAATTTCTTTAACAACTCCGGATGTCTGCTCATCATGCCCCCAGGTCCAGGACCACCAAATCTATTCATTCCCAACCCACCCATTGGACCCATACCAGGTGGCATCCCACCCATTCCAGGCATTCCACCCATTCCAGGCATTCCACCCATTCCAGGCATTCCTGGTGGTCCGCCCATTCCAGGCATTCCACCCATTCCTGGCATTCCACCCATTCCTGGCATTCCTGGAAATCCACCCATTCCTTGCATTCCAGGAGGCATACCCATTGGCATTACTGGGGGCATTCCAGTCATCATTCCAGGGAAATTTCCCATCCAACCCGGTGGACCCATTCCTGGAAAATTGCCAAATTGACTGGGACCATACGGATTGTTTTGGTATGGATTCATTGAGTTTTGATTAAAACCTATGGATGAACCAGGATTTTGACGAGAAGAGCTGCGCCCATTGTTCTTGTTGTCGGATTGGAAGAAAGAACTTGGATTTTTACCAAACTTTTCAAGTTGCTTGATGCGCTTTTCAAGGAATCGGCGCTCATCGGAGAATTTATCATCTTTTTCTTGTTGAACTGTTGACGCTAGATTTTCAAGAAGTTTGCTTTGTTTTTCAATGGTTTCCATAAGTTTCTCATTTTTCTTAAAATCGACACCATATCCATCATCTTCATCTTTCAATTGACTTTCTATTAATTTTTGCAGTTGATTGTTATAAGAAGGATTCGCTAAAGGGTTATTCATTATATTTGGCATTGCGCCCATGCCAACTGGTTGTGGTATTTGATTAAGCATTAAATTCGCTGATGCTTGAAAAGGATTTGGCTGGGCTGGATTGTTGAAACCATATTGTGCCAAAGTTGGAGGTAGTGAGGTGTTTGCTTGTTTATGGCGATGATGTGATGATTGAATCGTGCTGGTCGAACTTGCCGTGGTTTCACGTTTTTTATTCTTTTCTTTTTCTTTTTCTATCATTTGGATTTTTTGCTCCAAAAAATCGAGTTTGTTGTTTTTTTGGAGGTCTGGATAACTTGTGTTATTGATGTTCAAGAGATTATCAAAACTTAAGTCATTGCCTTTGCTCTAATGGTTTATTTTTTTATTAATGAAAAAGAAGTTTTTACCAAGGTCCATTGAAATTTATCCAAAATCATCAAATTTTGAATGTCTTTTTCTCTGGAACGAATGTTTTTGGCCCTTTCTTTCTCGATGTCATTAATGTAGGATTGCTTTTGAACATCCTTTATTTTCTCCGTGTTTTTCTTTTGATTCTTCATTTCAGAAAACAATTTATCATAATCTTGCATCAAAGTTTTCAATTTAGCGTCTTGCATCTCTAAAATCATCTGATTATGATTGACTGCATTCTATTTTTTTATTTTCATGATTGAATTTCAAATTTTTAGTTTATTACTTGGTTGTATTGGTTAATATAATTGAGTTGTTGATTCATCAGATTCAGATTTTCTTCTAACTTTTTTTTTTCATCGAGTGAAGGGGGTTCTTATATGAGGCTTATAAAATTTTATCGAAGTATAAAATCAATACGCATCTGTCTTTGTTGATATTGTGGCATTGGCACTGAGTTAATTTGAAGTGCTGGGTTTTTATTGATAGGGATTTGATTTCCGAATGGTGAAATTTCATTTTTTGATAATTTGCGCTCATTTATAACATCGTGTTCTGATGGAATTCTGGACTAAAATTAATATTTCAAATTTCTAAGTTTATGATGAGGAGAAAATATTAACAGCTGTGGGCTGTTTTCCTATTTTCCCTAATGTTTGAAATGGTTGCGAGTTTTCCATCTTAATAAATTAGTAGGAATTTATAAAAAAAAAAGTTTTAGTTTGTTATCAGAAATTAGGATAAATAATTTTGAATTTTCTTTCTTTAATTAAAGAAATCGATCATTTCACTTTAGAATCATTTAGAAAATTTATTTTAAAATTGCAAAAATGTCTGAAGTATTTGCTAATTATGAGGAAGAATATAACAAGTTGTCAGGCCAAATTAACAAAAAAATAAACAATATTAGCAACCAAACCAATGGTTATTTTTTCACATATCTTTATTTTTTTATATAAAACAACAACTAGAAAAAAAAGAAGCTGCGATCTCTGAAGCTCAGATGGAATTAAACGAGGCCGATAAATGTGTATTTAACAAATGAAACAGAACGATTAAAATAAAAAAAATATAATAAAAAGCTGAAGCAAATGGAGATTGAAAGTTCAAATGGGCCTACCCTAACAAAAACCGCATTACAGCCCAAAGTTTAAATTCCATTTTTAATAAGATAATAATAGAAATAAAGCTAAGGAAATACAGAAGCGAATATGAGGAATTAAAAAAGAAATTTATGAGATGTGAGGAAAGTTATTTGGATCAAAAAAACAAGGAAACTTTAATGGGTTCAAGAATAGAGGTAGTTTTTAAAAAAAAATGCATTTAATATCAATAAAATGCTAAAAGCTATCCAGTATTAACAATAATCATAGGGAAAGATTATTGAAAAATGGAGAATTTATTTCCAATCAGACTGATAAAATTAAAGAAGCAAAAATGAACATCATTGAAGCTGAATCAACAGCAATCAAAATCCAGGAACAATTATATAAGAATACAGAAACCTTAGGGAGATCTATTGACAATGTTAATTTTAATTTCTGAATTTCATAAATTTGTTGTTAGACTAAAAGCATCAATCAACAATTAGGAGTGGCGAATAGTTTGGTAAGCATCATGACTCGAAGAGTTTGTCATAGGAAATATGCGTTTTTTTTCGTTTTGTTCATGATTTTCGCAGCAACATTCATCCTGCTATATTTGAAGTTTATAAAACAATCAAACTAGGAAATATAAAGTTAAATGCTCATGAGACTTATTTTTAGGCTGTAGATAGAACTTAAAATACAAATTTCTAATTATTTTTTTATTAACCATTTTTAATTAAATTAATGAATATAAATATGCAATTTTTTAATGACCAAACTCAACCCCCTTCTTTGGTATTACTTTCCCTCATTATTTTTTTTATTTAAATCAGTTAGATCCTAGGGATGATTTAAATGATGCAGGCTCAAGATGGATGAGTCAACATTTAAATGCTTTGAACCAATATAATCAAGTATTCATTTGTGAGATTTATTATTATGAAACCACTGTTTTCTTTAGAATGCTTTGAAACAAAACCAATTCAAAATTCAAATGCAAGAAGCCCAATATCAAGCCCTGCTACGAGATTATAAAACTTTAGCCAAAGACATAAAGAAAGAGAAAAAAATGAATAAAGACATTGCCCTACTTCAACAAAAACAAATGATTCTGAGATCTCAAGAACCTCAAAAACCTTCGAAAAATGATAAAACTGTTCAAGATTGGATGATCTTAGATAATTTTCTAGTATATATTTCCGATCAATTTTTATTCCAATTTGAAACCTTTTGAAAAAGCACCAAAAAAATAATCTAATAAGCGATTCAGCCATTTTTCCTTTAAGTGATTATAATTCAAATAAAATTAACCAGAAATTCGATGAACACAGGTTTTCCATCTCTTCAACTCAAAAATCCACTAGCATCGCTAGCCATTCCTCTAGTCGATCCTATCAGAGCTTTAATAATAATAACCAAAAAAACTTTCAAAATGTGGCATTAAATGTTTTGAATCCCCCTGTTTTTATGAATCCTGTTGAAATGAACATGGGTCAAACTCCGATGGATCTTTTTTCTGCACCAAGACTTTTAAACACAGAAAAAGATGAGGAAGAGGAATTTGAAGAAAATGAGCAGAGAAAAATACAAGAGAAATTTATGCTAGCCATTGATAAACAAAATGAAATGCTGGAAAATTTCACCATTTCTTTGGCAAAGGAAAGAGAAGAAGACTTCAATGATCAAAGAAGGTTTTTGGACAAAAAATTGAAGAAATATGACAAATTTGAAGAAAACCCACAAGATTTCTTTAAAAGAGAAGAGTTCAATCAGAAAATTTATAATAATAATATTAAAATCGGCAGAAGAGTGCTTGACCCCATAGAAATGATGTATAAATTTAAAAAATTCAAAGAAAAAACCAAAAAATATGATCCTCCTGAAAATTTCCCCCCCTTTTTAAATCCCATTGGAGCTCCCTTGGGAATGAATCAGCTGCCTTTGGAATTAATATCACCAGGATTTTCTGATTTATTACTTCAGGATGACACTTTTGGAATGAGTCCTTTTAACAAAGGTCCAGTAAAAAACAATATGTTCAAGAAAAAAGCTAAAACCAAGGAAAACGATGAAAAATATAAGAAAATAATGAAAGCGATAGTAAAATTTTACATTATTAAATTTATTGATAAAATGTTAGGGCATTATAGAAAGTCAAGAAGATGAAAATTTAGGTAATTAATTGTCTCAATTTTTTAACTATTTTACTGTGAAATACAATAGAAACTCAAGAAGACATTACTAATAATCCAAACATAATAGCTTTTGATCCCAAAATTCCCGAAATAATCGAACCAGTGCTAACTGAAAATGAAAAAGATGAAATAAAAAAGTTTTTTTTTTTAATGAAATAACAATAATTTTATTAATTGAGGAAAAAAATCGCTAAACAATGGAGAATTTTTGTCATATGTTTCGCTTTTCCAATAGTTTTCTTCAATGAAGTGAAGAGAAAAGTCAAAAAGAAAATTGAATCAGTGTCTTTGAAAATGACAGATGAAATAAATCGTTATTCTCAAGTAAGTTCTCTTTTATTTTCCTAATTTAAGAATAAAAAGATGTGCATCAATTGGTTATTAACTTCTTGTGATCAAGCTATAAATCTATGTTTCAAGGATAATTTCAATATTATTCAACAATCCAATGGCATTTTTACAAATCGAAAATGCAAAATAATTTATGTAATTGATATAATTATAACATTATCGATTTTTCTAAACCTTTAGGAAAGAATCAAGTTTTTACTCAATAATATCAATGAAAATATAAAGCATGAAACCAATAAAAAATTTTTCATATTTTTGGGTAAAATCAGCCATGATCTCCAAATCCCCCCACAGAATTTTTTCTTTAATTTTGAGCTTGGGAGGTTGAATTTTAACAGCAACGCTTGTTTTTCTGAGACAAACAAATTCAAAATACAAATGATCGCTGTTGGATTTATAATTATTCGAATGTTGATTTATGAGATCATTTTACAACCTTGGAAATATATTCAAACTTTATCAGCAAAGGAAAATGTGATCAAGTAAAGAATTTATTTTTATTTTTGAAAAAAAACATTTACATAATGAAAAATTATAGCAATTCGCAAATAATATCTTCAATTTTACAAATAATGATAATGGACTATTTTTCAAGAAAAATTTCAAAAAATAATAAAAATCAGTCACATTTACCAATTCAAGATACAATTAAATCGAGAGGAGGGGGTCCATTAAATTGTGAAACCGTTCTTTCTAAGAAGAAAAGTGAGGAAAATTCAACACTTTTGAAAAATGAAGAGATGATCATAGGATTGCCAAACAAATCAGATTTGTTGGTGTTTTTTAACCAAAAAAAAGATTATTACAAGGAGCTGATGACTTTGTTTGAAAACATCTGCGAAAATTTAGGGGAATCAATAGAGAAACATTGGTCCGAAAGCGAAAAAGAAAGAGTGAAGATCATTCAAGTAAACAAGAAAGTTGAGAAGAAGAAAGTAGAGAACTATATTGAACATCCCAAAAAAACCATAGTGAATATGAAAAAAAAGGGTAAATAATTCAAGTCATTTCTCAAAAGAAAAATATAAAAAATGAGATGTCGCAAAAAGGAAATAAACTAATATAATTTTGAAGAAAAAAAACATTTTAATGTTCTTGAAAAAAAATTAAAGAAAAATTTAAATTGTAATTAACACGATTTTTACTCTGTGTTTTAAAACTTTTTAAAAAAATCAAATCAAATCAAATCAACGCCATGAAGCTAAAAAACTTCAAGTTGAAACATCTTGTTTCCTCCTTTCTGAGCATTATGGAATCCTCCAAAATCATCATTTTATCTTTACCATTATGTTGCATTTCGATGCTTTTGGGGTTTTGCCACAATCTCAGTTATTACGTCAAATTGCGATTCCATGTTTTTGAAGATTCCAAGGTGATTTTCTTGAAAAACATGATCTTTTATAGTAATTTTCCAAACATTCTCTATTACCTGAAATCACCCACGTTCGCTTTGATACTGTTCTACATAGCTCAAGGGGTTGTTTATTATTTTACATTATATCTGTTTTTCATCGGGTTTCTTCGGAGGTTTCAATTTTACAAAGTGCTCGATTCCAAAATTTTGGTATTTTTGAACTACTTTTTCCAATATTATGTTTCTCTTTTTTATTGGCTTTTGTTCGTGCCGATTCTTGAGTTATTTTCGAATATTTTAGATTGCAATTGGTATTCCTATCTGGATGATTATCCCAATGATTGTTCAAGTGTGCCGAAGTATATTACCGTTTTAAGCATTATGGGAATGATTGTAACTATCATCAATGGTTTCTTCATTCTTTGGCTTTATCGAACCTATATGTTCCTTGATAAAGGACTTCTGAAGAAAAAATTTACCCTGTTTCTTGCCATTTTGTACATTGCCAAGTTTTTGTTAGTTGTTTTATATCCTCTTTTGTCTGAAAACATGTCAGCTGTAGTGTTCGTGTTGTTGAATGTCATTGGTATTTATTCGATTTTAGATTATGTTCGAAATTTCCCTATAACCAACTCCCATCTAAGCAGATTTTGTATCTCTATTATTTGTGCCTTTCAAAATCTTTGCTTAATTTTCACATTGTTTGAATATACTCAATTGATAGAAGAACCAAGTCTTTTCTATGTTTTAGTCTTTTCCATTGTCTTCAGCATCAAAATCGGTTTGAAAATACATGAAACCATATATCATAGGATGTTGAAATCGGACATGGATGATCATCTATTTCTCGGATATTGTCTTGAGGAATTATATAGACTTTATAACGCAAGACATTCATGCACGAAAGACAGCTTTTTCTTAGGAGGAGTCATGAAATTGCATGTAGTAAAATGCACTTATCCGAAATGTGTAGTCACTGAGAAAACATTGAATGAATTTGATTTCATGGACCTAGAAATTCAACAAAAACTTATGAATAATTTCATTTCACAAATCTTCTTGAAAAACCTTAAAGCAATCAACATGAAACATAGCACAAACGCTCAGAATTTCGAACGAATCGTTTTGAAATTTTCCTCATTTTTAAACAAAAACAACTCAAGTCCAATGAAAGCCTATTACGAAATCCAAAAAATATTTAGTCTGAATATCCATAAATCCTTTTATTTCCAAAGCATTTCCATGAATGTTCTTCGACAAATACGTGCACTGATCATCCTTTTTGAAAACACATCTCACAAAAATGTTGATTTCATCGAAAATGATAAAGAATTGGAAGTGTCGACATTTTTTGAGATGTTTAATGAGAAGCATTCCCTGAAGAAAATTTTTTTGGATTTGTTAGAAAAAAGATTGATTTTCTGGGATAAATATAAAGATGGATTTCATAGCTACGAGGAGGTATTAAAGGTGATGAATAAATTTATGAATGAAGTGGTTAATGTGAGAAAGATATTGGATCAGAAAATGAGCAAAAACAAAAGCTCTCAGAAGATAATTTTCGATTTGAAGTTCAAGACTATTTTGGAATGCGTGATCTTTAATAATGTCAATAATGCAGTGAAAAACGAGGGTGAACTGGATAAAATCAAGAAAAAGGAATTGACTTTAGAGAAAAATATCCTTAATTGTAATAGTTTCTTTAATAACAACTATACCACTATTTTGGCTAGTTTCTTGAATTGCAAAGGGAAAATTCTGGAGAATTCAAAAAAAGAAAGTTTGGCTCGATTTTTCAATTATAGCATGGAAGAAGTCAAATCTTTAATTGAAATTAATAGCCTTATGCCTAGTTTCCTCGCTACCAATCATTCCAGGTTCATCGATTGGTTTTTGAAAAAGGATAGGACAGCCAAGTCTAAGGAAAAGAAGTTTATTCCTAGCTTCGGTTTGAATAAACAAGGATTTATCTTTCCAATAAAACTATATATCGGTTTTAATTTTGATTTTAGTTATGATGTAGTGTTTCATGCTGCAATGTTGGATCTTGGGAGAAGAGAAGAACAAATTCTGATTTTTGACGAGGAAGGGAAAATTCTTGGGTTAACAAAAGAGTTCTATCGATTTTTTAATGTCGATGTGGGAGGTTTTAAGATAGATTTGATGATGTTAATGAACATTTTCAGTTTTGTGCCAAATTTGAATAGTATTTTGAAGAAATCCAAAGTTTTCGAAGATATAACCGTCTCGACTCTTATAAATCAAATCTGCCAAATTTACTTCCCTCAGAACATTGAGGAAATTTTAAAGATTTTCGCTATAAAATTAAAAGAAGAAGCTGAAGAAAAAAACCTCTCAAAAGCTTCGTATAGCAAATCAGTGATTTCTTTTAAATCCAATAAAAACAAATCGATCAAATCCTATCAAACTAACAGTTCCAATAAAAAGAGCGCCACTAATAAAAGCAAAACCATGCAATTTTTAAGCAAATTCCTCCAAGCATGGAACACCACAGCCGATGAGAAGATGGAAATTGAGAGGAAATTTCATGATAAAGAGATAACTAATGCTGAGCTTTTGGAATTATTAATTGATAAACAAACCTGTAGAAGACATAAGATGAATTTCAACTTAAATATTATTAGAAATTACTATTCTAATAAAGAATGTATCACATATTGCCAATTAACTATTAATAGAATCTCAAAAGACTTGAAAGAATTGGCCTTGAATCAATCCGCTAATAATAATAAATTTGATACTTTTTATGATCCAAAAGCCACGGCCACAGTGCTTCAAAAATCTGATATCGTTGATCGAATCAGTGATTTGGAAATGGAGCCTTTTCAAAGAGAAGAAGATGATGTGAAGTCAAGTTTCGTTATATTACCAGAAGTGAACCAAACCACTTTTAAAGAAAAAAACAAAAAACCTGAAGAAAAGCAAGAAAAACAAGAAAAAGAAAAAAAGGAAGAAAAGGAAGAAAAAGATAATAATTATAAAAGACTCGTTACGGAAGATAACAGACTTTTGACAACAGAAAATGACGTTTTACCTTCTCCAGAAGAAGAAAAGAAAATAACTGAAAGTAAAAAAACCATCCATTTAGAAGAATCCTTCAAAATTGTAAATACCCCTGCTGAAAACACGAAAACCCTTCCATTTTCCAAGATTGAAGGAAAGAAGATCATAAAAACACCACCTCCTGAATCATTCGTTAACACTTCAGAACATAATTCAGGGCTTATAAAACAAAAGAACTTGGGCCTGAACACTAGCAATCAGAGAGTCGTTGATGCATTGGACCATTCTTCCCAAAAAAGCTCGATAACTAATGTGAAAAAGACTTTCACAGTATTTGCGATTATAAATATGATTCAAAGAAACTTTCCTTCATGTTTAAAAAGCTTCACATTGAGCCAAATTGTTGAATTAATGATTGTTATTAGTTATTGCATTTCAATGTATGTCCTAAGCGTGCAATATATAGATAATTATTATAATCCTTTGAATGAAGCAGTCTTGAATTTTGCTAAAATGTATAATGCATATTCTTGCACAAATTTAGTGACCGTTGAATATGAATACGCTATTTACAATTATTCAAATTATCAAAACGGTTATACTTACAATGCAGAATTTAAAACAATTATTTCAAATTCTTTCCAAGATTTGAAAGACTTAAGCAATGAAGAAAGAGCGAAACCCACACAATTCTCTTATCAAACTTTATTTAAAAGCGTCGCAATTATGGCCAGTGACCCGAATTTACCCAAAATGGATCAATTTATATATGTGGATTTCCTTGATTCTATAATCGATCAATTATATGAACTACAGAATACAGATTATGCGAATATGGCTTTATGGAAATTGGAATATTTTTCAATAAATTATATAAATTTCCTGAATATTTATCAATTAATTTCTGAAAGTCTCGACGCTGAATTTTTCCAGACAAATAGCCTTATCGCTAATGCGCTTCAAATCATAATGATTTTGTTTGTTTTATTGATATTTCTATTGAAATTCTTTGAATATTGCCAATTAGAACTTTATTATAGGAAGATGATTAGAATCCTTAATATTTTCTTAAGAGTGAATCAAAAAGAAGCTTTTGGTGAATATTTCTTGACAAAAGATATTCATACTGTTTTAAGTGATCCAATGGACGCTTTTTTGAATTATAATTATATTGAGAAAGTATTAATGAAAAGAGACAATAAAAAGTTTGAATTTGAGGAAGAGGATGGTAATAGATCAAAATCGCCAACTAAAAATAAAAATGCTGAAAAAAAAACCAATTTTCGAAAAAAACTCTCCTTTCAAGATTTGAAGCCAATTTCTCTATGGCATTTACTTTCCTTTATTTGTTTCTTTGGTGCTTTGGTTCTCTTATATATCGGTTTGAACTATTATTACTTCATTTTGATCAATGAGGAGGTCACAAATCTAATAAATATTACACTTTTCTTTGAAAAAATCTATACTTTGCCGACAACCGTTCTTATGATTAATAGAGTTATTCTTAGAGAACGAGTGATCACAAATCAATTATACAATTTCCCAGATCCAATACAAAGACAAATAGATTTAAACAATCTTCTAAATAAATATGTAGATGACTTGAGTTCCACTACTCCTTATATAAGTTCATATAGTTTGGGTGCGATTCAAAATATCCAGCAATCGGATTTTCCTTTCATCCTTTATGGAGATGCTTGTAATGCGCTTATAATGAATAATTTGATAAACGAAACAGAAATAAATCAATGCCAAACGACACTCAACACTGCTTTTCAAAAGGGACTTTTAAGCATTGTAACTGAGATTCTGACTGGAATCAATGAAGATGGAGAATTCAGAGTGATTTACAATGATACCGCTTCAATTGAACTGCAAAAACAAGGGATTTTGAAAAGATTAGCTGAAAATATAGGTGTGGATAGAGTGACTGCTGATTATTATTTGAATAAATTATTGATGTTGTTTTATAATGACCTGGAAAATTATTACAGAGATCAGATGTTAGGAGAAATAAACAATTTAAAGATCGTCATATTAATCACAACGATTTTCTTAGGAGTGATTCTGATTGCAGTGATTTGGTATCGCAAGAAGTATTATGAATCAACTTATACAAATATCAGTTTAACATTAAATTTGATTCCATATGAGAAGCTGCTCAACGATGAACAAACCCTATTTTTGATCAAGAAGTTTTGGAGAGAATAGGAATAAAAGGTTTTATCGTTATTAAGCAATTAAAAGAAAAAATTTAGTATGTTTTTTTGTGTTTTTTAAAATTTGATTTCGAAGAGAAAATAAGAAAAGATATTAATTTCAAAAGAAAGAAATGAAAAAACATTTATTCCTCCTGATCTTTGCAATTATTTTCTTTGTAAGTCTAGTCAAAGTGAGAAAAAAAAATCATGATTCATACATAAAGAATCCTATTTTTTAAGAGTTCCCCTCAGGCTACACAGAAATTAAACGAATTGAGATATCTGTCTTCTAAGAGCTCAGAGGAAGGAATCATCACTCTCAATATTACAGGATTTAAGTATATATTCTCTAATATTCTTGACCAAACTTTTGAGATTATAGTTATTATGTCTTGGAAAGTCCTCGTCCGTATGATTTGGTGATCTTTTTCACAGCAAACGATTGCAAACTTTGCGAGTATATATTAACATATTTTCATAAAATCAAGTTTTTCATTAAATTTTTTCTCAAGTTTGATTTATGACGAACTTTTGACTGTGGCAAAGACTTATAGAGCAGCCAACACCCATTTTCCAGTGAGGACAGAAGGGTCTAAACAGAGAGCCGTTTTCTTCGCCAAATTGAAATTCACTCAAGAAACCAAAGACATTTTTGTGGGAGTACAAAATTTGAATTTTGAGTGATTTTTTATAAAGGTATAGCTTAATTTCAATTCGGTGCCCAATATCATTGTGACCCAACCTAAACTTGCTACAATAGAAGACATCCAAAGACCGATTTTCCTCAGAGATTTTACTTGGCAAATCAGTCCAACTGATGGACAGGTGACCGCTCAGAAACTTTTAGATTTTGTTAATAAGAGAACCAATAGAAATGTTGAACAACTAATTAGATTTTTAATGTTTTTTATTGGAAATCTTAGATCGAGTATAGGGAACCAATATGGAATATGTTCATACCCCTTGTGTTTATTATTGCAATCGGCGTTCTTGGATACAAGCTCTTTTTTATGTTTCATAGCTTCTTTTTAAACGAGAAGTTCTGGTTCACTGGATCTTTGGTAATTTAAGCAAATATTTGAAATAATTAATTTTTATGGAGATCATTTATGCTATTTGTATGGCTGGAGTGGTTTATAATATAATTCATGATGTGCCTTTCACTAATATCGATAGAAATGGGAATTTCGAATGGTTCCATTCTGGGGTATATTAAGAAAGTTTGATTTTATATGAAATTAATGGTTAGTCAAGATCGCAATTCGGAGCTGAGGGTTTCGTTATGTCCATTGTCATTGCCTTCATTGGTTTATTGTTAATTCTTGTTCAAAAACTCGTGAAACTTTCAGATAATGAGTGAGAAAATTTTTATTATTACACTAATCATTAATGTTTTTTGTCAAAATAGAAACACAGTTCGAATGATCTCTCTTGTGGCCTTATTTTCCGTTTATTATTTGGTTGGATTTGTTGAGGAAACCTACAGAAAGAAATCATGGTATGGACCTCAATTCTGGCCTCCAGAGCATTATATCAAAGGGTAAATAAAATCAACCATTTTTTTTTTAATAAATAATTAAATTTGAAAAGCCCTTTGATGAGAGATCAAGGCAATAACATCTAAATAATGCAAAGGAAAATAAATAAAAAAAAAGGATTATATTTAGAGACTTAATGAATGGATTTTTCAAAGGAATTTTTTATATTTATTAGTTTTTTTTTTTAATAATCCATTTTTAAATTTTAATCTATCTCGTGAAGAAAGTCCCCAAGGTGTTTCTCGCAAATCCAGGGTTTGTTTCTCTCAAATGGTAGTCATTATAGACGAAGTTGAATTTCCCTTGACCCTTGTTGTTCTCTACCTTAATTTTCTGGTTCTTCAACAGATTCTGATCCTTGATCTTATAAACATAATCCAACAAATTTCTATTATTCATTAAAGAATCATATTGATTCACTAAATCCTCAACCACCTTATTTTTCAAAGTGGTCTTTGGTAAAGTCTTCGTCCTTTCATCGAAGTATAGACTATCCTTGAACTTCTCAATTTTCTTGGCATCCGCTAATTGCTTAATTAAGACTTTTTTTTTACTTGATGAGCTTTTCGTCTGCAAAGGAGTTTCTTGAGTATTAATGCCTTCAGTCAAATGAACATGCTTTTTTAGGGATTCTTGTTTTATTCTCTCCTCGTTTTTATGTTCTTCCTTCTGATCCGTTTCATAAATTTTGGCTTTTTCGATATCTCCTTGCAGTTTTACACGAAACTTCGAATCTTCGTTATGCTCACTTGGACCTGGGAAGAATTTCTGACCAGTGGGTTGAGGGGAATAGAAAGGAGAGCGAAAAGCATTGAGACGGAATTTTGGATCTTGAGACTTTTGCATAATGTTGGATAAGGTATCACGTTCCTTTGAGATATAGACGGCGAACTTGTCGTTGGATTCAAAAGGAGTTTGTTGGAAGTCGTAACCATCGAAGACGGAGTTCTTGTTTTTGATGATGGACATGGTTGTCATGGTTTTAGGAAAGCAAGATTAAAAGAAAATAATAATTTATTAATAAGGAGGAGTTTTATGAATAATATTTTATTTTTTTTAGAGCATTATGAAAACAAAGCTATTTTTTTTACTAAAAATGATATATTTTTAACTAAAAATAATGTATTTATTTGTAAATTTTACTAATATAGTCATACTAATTTATTTTTGCAATTTTCTTTTATATAATTGCTTACCTAATTCTTCTATTACCTCAAGATAATATAGTCATACTAATTTATTTTTGCAATTTTCTTTTATATAATTGCTTACCTAATTCTTCTATTACCTCAAGATCTCAAAAATCCTTTTCATTATTGTTTTTTGTATCGATTCCCTTTCATTTTCATCAACTTGTTCTACAACTATGGGACTATTGATATCAAAATAGATTTTATCAGAAAGTTCAATCAATGAATTCAATATCAGAGGAGAAGATTCTTTGTTTAATTTGATATTTCCATCTCCCATTTCCGTGTAATAACTCTCTCTTATAACATCGCAATTTTCTGCAACAAACCTTAAACTAAAAATCAAATACTGCAAATCTAATTCAGTGAAGGAAAAATTAACATTGAATCTCACCCAACCATATTTCAAAGCTAGTTCCACTCCTTTTATCGCCTTTAAAGTTTCTTCGTCAATCCCTAGCAACTCAACACCAAAAGGACCTGCACAATTACATCCAGATCTTACTTGAATTCCAAAAAGATCATTTAAAAGTCTATGAATCTGGAGAAAATGAATAACAACTCCTTCGGCTGAATAAACTTGAACAGCGAACACTGAAAGTCTATTATTCATATTTTGTGGACCTAGAATCTCAATTTTTCTCTTGCAAGTTTGTTGCCATTGTTCGTTCATTTCATTGATTGCATTAAAAAGCTTTAGCTTTAATTCTTGCTCTCTTTCCTCTATTATATCAAATCCTATTTTTGATTGAAGTTGAAAGGCTAAGGCTGCTCTTATAGTTTGTAAAATACCTGGGGTTCCAGGAGTTTCTCTTTCACTTATATCTTCTGAATAAATTGCGTCTTCTGGAAGATAACCGACAACTCTTTTAACTGTTCCACCAGCAGGTTTTGTTGGACTTCTAGTGCTATCATAAAATTCCCTATTGAAGATCAAAATTCCACTTGAAGACGGGCCACCTGTTAATTTATGTGGTGAAATAAATACAGCATCCAAATTTAAGTCTGTAATATCCAGAGCTCTATGAGAAGCATAAGCAGCCAAATCAACGGACCAAACAATTTTATTTGCTAAATTTGGATGTTTTTTTTTTAATTCTTTAATAATAATAGAAATTTCTTTCAAGGGAGTGATTTGAGAGGTCACATTAGAAGCTGCTGATGTTGAAATGACAATCAATGGCCTTTTCATATTTTCTTTGAGCCTATGATTCAAATCCTTTAATCCTCTTTCCCAATCATCTTTAGCTGTTTCCGAAATTGCCATAACTTCAAATCCCCATTTTATCCATGAAAGAATGTTTGAATGATGTTCATATTGAGTGATGAGGCATATTGGTCTATTTTCTTTATTTTCATTTTTTTCTTTTAATATATTTTCTTTAAATTTATTGTCCAAAATCTCTTGGAATTGATAAATAGCACCAGTTGATCCTGATCCAGTTGCCAATAAGCAATAGTTATTAGGAGCATTGAAATGATCTAAAATGTAGCTTTTAGCTTCTTTGTAGATTTTGTTCACAATGACTGGATAAAGGGAATTATCACTATGGGTGTTAGCATAAACAGGCAAAAGTGAGCGAATATAATGTTCAACAGCTTCATGAGGTCTGCCGCTTGCAGTATCGTCACAATATAAAGTCACAACTTTGCCAAAGGGACTTTGATAAACAACACTTCGTCCAATTATACCTTTTCGATATGTTTCTAAAGACATAATTTTTGGATGAGAGTTTTCATCTGAATTGCTCATTGATTTCATGAATTTCATTGTTTTTGGAATTTCAACATTTTTTGGAAGCTCAGGTGAGTGACAAGAAGGTTGATTGCAATTTCCCATATGAAAATTTTTCTAAATTATTGAAAATTTTTTATATTTTTTTTGAGTTTGATTTCATTAAATAATTATAAAAATATATTTAATGAAAATAAACTTTTTTTATTATTTATTTTATAAATAAAAATTATAATTATCTCTAAGCTATTAATTCAATTTTCTTTAAATATTGAAAAAAAAAAGTCCAAAGAAGAAGAAAAAAAAAATTTATAAATAAAACTTTTAAATTTATGATTTATTTCTCGGTCCCTTCTTCCTTTTCAAACTTTATAATTTCTGTTTCATGAAACGCCTTTTCAAATAAAAATATAATCAATCTCTTAACAAAATATCATTTCTTATTTACTTCCGGAGTGTTACTTATCTCAAACAAGTCTTTATGTCTCGATGTGCATTTGCAAAGATCAAGATTCATTCCTCTTCCCAAAGCTTTATAAAACTTTCAAATTTTCAAGTATTTTCGAACAAAAATGAAATAAATCAAACTACCTTTTCACATTGATCGCATGCAAAGCCTTTTAATTTATCTCTTTCTTCTTTTTTCCTGTAAGTTTGTCTAAACGGGTTATTCCCATCATTCATAGATTCTGTAGTTATTATTTCATTTGTTACAATTTCAGTTTTGTTATTAACATTTTCAGGTTTGAAAAGCTCTGAAATTCCATTCTCTCTTAAACTTTGTGAGAATTGCATCGCTTCGCTTTCCTTTTGATTTATGAGGAATTTTCTTTTGCTTCGAAAGGGTTTTTTTGAATGAATTGTCGAATTGGAATTTTCATTCATGTTTTCCTTTATTCTTTTAAGAGGGATGTTTGAGACAATGTCTTCACTTTTCTTCTTTTTGAAATTCTTGGTATAAGCTAAATGACCACTGTTTTCGGTGCTGATCGACATAGATGAATTATTTTCGCTTTCGCTGTTTTCATTCTGTTGTTCTTTTTTTTTCTTGGAAGATTTCAAGATTTTCGCGATTTTTTCTTGGCTTGTCTTTTTGTTATTTTTTTGGATCCTTTCAGCCAATTTGTTTACCACTAAAAAAGAGGTTTTTTTCTGATTATCATCGTTTTTTTTAATATTGGTTTCAGTCACAATTATCTCATTTTGATTGTTGTTGTTATTAGTTTTCAATGATTTCACGCTTGAAAACAGCTCATCTTCACATTTCTCGATAATTATGGAAATTCCATCTTTTTGTGATTTTATGGACTTTTGTGAAAGATCTGCTTTATCATTAGTAATTAAATTTTCATTTTTTTTTTGTGAGCTGAGCTCTTTTTTATTATCCCCATCATTATTTTCTATCTGATTTTTTTCAGTTATTTCCTGCATTTTATTAGACAAAAAAGCATAAGCTAAAAAATCATTGTCAATCTATAATATTATTGAATATGATATTATATTGGTTACCTTTCACAATCTCCATAAATGCTAGGCCCATTGCATTATGAATTAATCCAACATGAATCAACATTAATTCAACAATTTCAGGCTTTAATTTCCCCTGTGTTTCGCCTAAAAAACAAGACATTTTGAAGGTTTCATGATACACGTTCTTTTCAGGAATGGAAGAAGTCTCGATTTGCATATATATGAGCGTAAAATTTCGTGTTTTAATTTAAATTTGAACAAAAAAATTGTTTTTTAATGTGTTTCTCCAAAAACAACACTACTGAAATATTTAATCTATGAATTCCGATTAATAATTAAATTAAAGTCTTTTATTTTATTTATTCATATAAATCCTTGTTCCCCTCTTAAGCCAAAATTCTTGAGGCTTATTTGATTTGAAATAGAAAAAGAATTTCAAAGGGAATTGTCCTTCATTACTTTTATTAACAATTGGCACCCTAACATGGAAAACTCTTGGTTTATCAGTTAATTTCGCATTAGCAACTTCTTTTTTCACACCCTGATATTCAAAAAACGTTGGAGGCTTATTCTTCTGTTCTATATAATCACCTTCAAGATCGAAACTGTTATTTTCATAGAATTCTAAAGAAATGCAAGCCTCTTTCTCCTTTAAATTAAATAAATTCAATAGAAACTAAGGTTTAAATTGGACTTGTTGAGAATATTTGGAGATCTTTTTCATGAGGATCAATCGAGATATTGGAAGGTAGGCATCAAAATCACGGATTTTCTCCTCTTCTAAATAGTTAGTACTTGAAATAGCAGCTCCTTTCAAAGAAATCCCATAAATCAAGACTCCACTTTCTAATTTATCTGGCTTTTCATTTTGCCGATATCTCTTCAAAACAATCTTAAGTTCTCCAAGCCCAATCTATAATAAAAGATAATTTTAAATCATTTAGATTCTTAAATTTACCTTTTTATCAATAGAATAATCCCAAAGTAAAAAATACAAGAAAGCTAATGGATCGAACATTCGAGCTAAATTCACTATTGAATTTTGTAATATTTTCGGCTCGTTTATCAATTTTTGACAATGTTCCATCTTCATTATCAAATTCCTGCAAAATTCACTCAATTGTTCATCTTTTTCTGCAGTAAAAGCAAAATCCAACCATTTCATAGGAGTCTTATTTTCCCCAATCATCTTTTCCACTTTTTTCAATTTTTCATTCAATAAGACTCCAGTTCTTCCTGTTAAATTCCCTAATAACGCACCCACATCCTCAGCTATCACCTTCCTTAAATCATGCACGATTAGAAATTCACTTAAAACAATTGATTTAACCACATCTTCACTAATTTTATTTTCGATAATTCTTTCATGAGATTTCATATTACTCTCTTCAGCTGAATCCTTTTTATCTTCTTTGATATTTTTCAAGGAAGGGACTTTATTATTAATTCCGAAGTTCTTATTTCTAGGAATTTCCTGTTTATTTGTTCCTTTGATATTATTAGTCCCAATCAAAGTATTTATATTCGATGAAGTTGGTGATCTATATAGAACAGGAGTTTTCTTTGTAATTTCAAATCGAACTTGAGAAGATCTTTTATCAGCATTCGAGGCAGGAGAAAACAAAACGCTGGTTTTCTTTAATTTCCCTGGGGATTCTGGTCTATTCACGTTTAGGAGCTGAGGCGATCGTGTTGGACTATTTCGACCAGTTTCCACAAGCCAATTATAGACTTGAGTGGCTGAAATTAAAGGCTGATCTATAAGAATATCTTCAGTGAAATCAAAAGGAAAATCAAAGGAAATATCATCTAATTTCAAGATTTCCAAAAGATTCGTATAAAGGTTGGATTTGATGTTGATTGATTGTTCTAAATCGAAAGAAAGCAATAAATCCTGAAGTTTATCAGCTTTTTTCAAAGCTTTTGAATAGAACTTTTCTTGAGCCAAAAGGAACTCCTTGAAAGAATGAGGGTTTTCAAGGAAAATTCGAATTGTTTCTTCTTTCTTGAGCATTTTATTAAAGTTCTGTTCGAATTTCCTTAAAGAAACCATCACTTTTTCGGCTCTTGAAAAATTATATTGGAAATCTAGATTGAGATGAAAGCCTAAAAGTTCCAAATGATCTTCCTCTGGGAAAGCAAGGACTGTTTTTGTCACATTTTCTTCATAACTCATATTCCCAATAGGTTTATAAAGCTCATATTTATGATTCTTGATACTGAGAATCAATTGTTTTTCTTGAGAAGTAATGATATATTCTTTGAATAAAGATGAAAATATGGAAAAATCATAATTTTTTTTCAGATTTTGGAAGATGTAGCTCAAAGCTTTTTCTAGAAAGACCAAAGGATTTAAAGCGAAAGTCTCTAGAAATTGGAAAAGGTCCTCAATAAGAATAAGAAACTCTCTCTTTTTAGAAATAACAGTGAGTTCTGTAAATTCGAACTTTTCCCTCAGAGTTATCATCGCATAGAGGAAATAAAGAGAAAATCTTATTTTTTTGCTTTGGGCATCTATTACTGATAAAAAGCTGGCGTTTTTATTAAGAAGTTCTTTGCTATCGATTAAAGAATGCAAATTGAAGAATTGGTTACTGTTTTCTTTGAGTTTAAGGTTTCTATGATGGAGAATCTCATAACTGAAGCATTTTAAATGCTTGATACTTGGCGCAGTTTTATCAGAAGGATTAGATGTTGCGGGTAAAGTCTTCTTATGAGTTTGGGCTTTATATTCCTCCCTTTCAGACATATAAAGATTTTTCATAAAATCCTTCAAAGATTTTTCTTCTTGAATGAAGATTTTTTGACATGTATTAAAAAAACTCAAAAGAATGGCATTATTTTTATCAATAAAATCGAAAGGTTCATATGGCCGTTTAGAACTTAGCTTATAAAAAATGATCATTTTGGTATTTTCAATGGATTTAGCCTTTTTGCTAAGAATTTTAACGAAAGATTCAAAATCGCCTCTTTTCAAATCATGGAAATTCTCTATTATAATCCAAAGCTTTTCTTCCAATATGTCATCTAAAGTCTTCATTAGATTTTCCTTTGAAAAAAATGAATTGATGACCAATTTCTTAACTCCTCTTCTATTATTCAATCCAAAGGATTTATTTTCTAATACTTCTTTCAGGTCAAAAGTTAGGTCATTATAAAGAATTAATAATGGTTTTGTTGATTTTTGTTTAAGAACTTTCTCTAATCCGAATTCTTTGCGAATATTAGAAAAAACACTGGGAAAAACTCGGGTCGCGAACCCTTTTATAAGCCTTTCCATTTCATCAGATCTAAAGAATTTCATTAAGACAAGCGTCTGAAGTCCTGATAAATTCGTCTTGAAAACCGGGTTTAAGTCAGGGAAATTGTCGAAATCGAAGCCTGAACAATATTCCTTCAAAGATTTAAAGAGGATTTCTTTCCAAGGTCTTGAATTT
>Ga0302186_10001046_pt1 | contig 23685 bp, 19 predicted proteins | sample II_Bog_E1_2_FD_198782 | JGI IMG/M metagenome (GOLD analysis project Ga0302186, IMG submission 198782) | Peat permafrost microbial communities from Stordalen Mire near Abisko, Sweden - II_Bog_E1_1 | ecosystem: Environmental > Terrestrial > Soil > Wetlands > Peat | place: Sweden: Abisko...
TTTATTTTTTAAATTTTTTAAAATTTGGAATTTATAATTTTTTATTTTATAGATATCATAAGCATTTTATAAATATTATTTTAGTATTTCTTTCTCATCATTTCTTCAAAAAAATAAAAAAAATTTATATATTTGTTTTTATTATAAGTATCAATTGACTTAAATATGGAAAGGCTCTATAAACCTAAATCTGATCAAATTTGTGTATTGGTAGTCGAAGATGATAGCATGCAAAGACTTGGTCTTCTAGATCTTCTTGCAACATTGGACTACAAATGCAAAATTTTCATTTCTTCTTAAATTAAAAAAAAAATTTATTTCTTTTTTTAACTAAAAGTTTTGGAAGCATCAAATGGGATTGCTGCCCTTGAATTATTGAATAAAGAAGAAAACAAAATCGATTTAGTCTTGCTTGATGTGTATATGCCACAAATGGTATGTTTCATTGGTTTTGTGTTATTTTTAATCTTATTTTATTTGCAAAAACTAAGGGAGGATTAGAGTTACTTCAAATAATGAAAAACACCCTTAGATTTAAGGAGATCCCAATAGTTATGATGTCTGCTGATGGAGAAAGCGATATAATAGCTCAATTTCTCAGGAACGGAGCTGATGAATATTTAATAAAGCCAATCAAACCTCAAATAGTCAAAAGTTTGATGACCTATGTCAAATTATCAAAGAAAACTGATGTCCCTAATAGTTCAAAAGACGAATACAAATATATAAAAGATGTTTATTTTAATTATAGATGTTTTTTCTAGTGTTTTTTATTAGTTAGGTTCTGGAACATCAGGTCTCGTGCATTTGGTGCGTAGAAAAAAAGATGGTAGGGAATTTGCTATGAAAATCATGAATCTGGGGATCATGAACGCTGAACAACGCAACAGAGCAGAAAATGAAAGTGATGTATTGAAACGGTTGGTGGGTCCATGTGTGATCCGATATTTCGACAGTTTCAAAGATAATGATTGTCTTTGTATTGTCATGGAATATGCTGAAAGGGGGAGCTTAAGAAGCCAATTTGATGAGCATCGGAACGCAGGAGTTCCTTTTGAGAATAAACAAATTTTGAGTTTTTTTTGGTTATTTTAGTCCTTTATTCTCTCTTAATTTTAGGATGGGTGGCGGAATTGGTTGTTGGCTTATCATTAATCCATTCAAAGAATATTTTGCATCGAGATATTAAAGCTGAAAATATTTTTTTGACAAAAAACAATGAACTTAAAATTGGTGATTTTGGCATTTCGAAAGAAAGCTCAACCATGAAACATACATTCATTGGGACATTCTACACATTTTCACCTGGTTTAATATCAGAATAATTAATTCTAGCTTTATATAATATAATATATTTTTTCTTCAAAGAAATATGGGATTCAAAACCTTATGGTAAAAAATCTGATATATGGGCTCTGGGAGTTGTAATATATGAGATGTTAACATTGAAAACACCATTTCATCATGAAAATATACTCGGTTTAATGAACAAAGTCAAAAATGACAGTTTCGATCCTTTGCCTGAGAGGACGCCTCCTGAACTACAAGAACTAGTTTCTGAATTACTAGAAAAGGATCCGGATAAAAGACCTTCTATCTTTCAAATCGCAAAAAGAAATTTCCTAAAATCATTAATAAAAACCATAATCGAACAAAGCGATGATTTTAGTAATGTCAAGGCCTTCTTCAACATGGTTTTCCTGAAAAGTCTCAATAGTCCAAATCCGTCCCAATCAAAGATGACTTCTCCGATTTCTGAATCTAATTCAAAGTTCGTAATTTTTCATAATTTATATAAATATATATAATTATTTAATTTAAATTTCTTAATGTCATTCATTAATTGTATAAAGGTTGATTCCAATTAATATACAAGATCTGAATTCCTATAAGAAATCAATACAAAAGTAAAAAAAAGATCATATAAAATTATAATTTGATAAAAGTTTGGAGGAGTTGGCGAATTGGGCCAGAGCCAAACTTTTACTAAAAGATATCAAGGTGGGTTTCTTTTCTTCCCAAGCAAAATGTTTTTCAGGATCAGACCTTTTTTCTCTTTTATCTGATAAATACCCAAAAGCTGATGACATGTTGAGGATGCAAATTTGCCAAGATCTAATCACTCATCAATTCATCCATCCTGTTCTTAATAACTATATCTTTTCTAATGACTCTACATCTTATTATGTTTTCCAATGTGATAAACAGACAATTTTACATAATATGGTGAAAATTTGGTATGGGGATGTCAGAAAACCTTTGGAAGTTTCTTGCGATCTGATAAAACAACTCAATAAAGTAATTTTGGAGTTAAGGCCTCTCAGCAGCAACCAATTAGAAATTCCTCCTGATTATTCTAAAAATTCAAAAGAATATAAAAAATTCCTTGATTTGGTTTGTGAGTTGCAAAAAGTGGAGTTGGATGTGAAAAAAATAGATCGAGATGAAATTTTAGCCTTTATTTTGAACATTTATCAGGTGATAAAACAATAATTCAATTTTATTTTACATAATTAATTTAAGATTATGAAAACTCATAGGATTATATGCAATGAAATCACTCAAAAAGAGTCACAGCAAACAAAGGTTAATGCCAAAGCACTTTTGTCATCACTTTTGAAAATAGTTCCCTTATGGTAATAAGCCTCAAAAATAATTGTTTAGTAATTCTTTTAAGGAAAAAAGAAAATGATGAATTTTTGTATAAAATTGCAAACATGGATTTTTCCATTTCAGAAATAAGGGACGGACTTCTGAGAGAAAATAAAAAATGCACCAATTTCAAAGGTTTTTCTCCATCAGACCCCAAATTTGCTTTGATTCAAGTTTTTCTTTGATTATTCTTTGCAAAATGAATTATTTCATATTCAGAAAAGAGATACAAGATATTTATGTATTGTTGGATATGATGACAAAATTGAAAAGAAATTGGAGGAATTTCGAAAAGAAAATCTAACCCAAGTTCATTTTTTAAACTAATAATCGTTGATATTTATTTTTAAACAAAGACTATTGACAATTATTGCAACACATTTTTGTCTTTGAATGTGCATTATAATTTTGTTGACTCTGAGGTTTTCGGAATTAAATTTCAAACATTTTATAAAAATTAAATAGATCATATTACCGAAATGTTTTGACAATTATAAAGAAGATTTAGGTGAGAACCAATTGGAGAGACTCATCTGGGTTGATGATTTTTTGATAAAAATTAATTTAATTTATTCTTTAGATGCTAAAATATGTCAACAATATCAATTCAAAGGAAATCATCCAAAAAGTCAAAGAAAATCCCAATACAATCATTTATTCCGAAAATTAAAATTTATCATTAATCTAATCACATGTTTATTTAAAAATGATTTTTAAAATTATCAAACTTCAAAAAAGGAATTTTTTTTATTTCTCCAGATTTAATATTTTATTAATTCATTTTTTTACTCTTGTCATGTTTATTTGTGTATTATTTTTAAAATTATCAAATTTCAAAAAAAGGATTTATTTTTAAAAAAATATTCAACTTTTTTTATTCATAATGAAATTTTCCCAAATTTCCTAATATTTTATTAATTCATGTTTTTCTAAAATAAATGCTCCCACTACTGAAAAATCACTCAGAACTCAGTTACCCTTCCACAACTGGTCGTTCTGATGATATTCTTGGCAAACGCTTTATATCCAACAGCGTTTATTTCCCATATTTGCAAGATCTCCGGCTTGCAATTCAAAAACCACAACTCCTTAAAAACAAAGACTTTAAAATTAAACGACCTGATAGTTTGCATGCGGAATATAAAGAAAAGTTTGAAAAAAATCAAGAGCCTTCAAGGGAAGAAAAAGAACAAAACTATTACGAATCCCCAGATTTTATAAAAAAACTGAAGAATTTCAAAAAAAAATCTTCAAGAAGAAAAGCAAAAACACCTTTAAATAAGACCACCAACCATGAAAATGTGAAACCAAAGGATTTCAAAGAAAAATTCCCCAGATTAGACAAATTAATAGACAGCATCATCCAAATAGAAGAGAATAAAAGCGAAATGATATATAATAATGTTGAAATGGAAAAGGAATGGCATAATGATGAGAAAAAAACACATTTTGAAAGATTTTTGGGTGCACAATTAAAATTCTTCAGTTATAAGGAAAAAAACCAAATTCTAAAGGACAAATGTCACACAAAATTTGTGGACCTCGATGAACTTAATAAATTTAAACTGAAAATTCAAGAAATTGGACCAAAAAAAAATTTACAACTTAAAAGTCAGTCCCAACGAACGCACTTTCAAAAAAAAAGCTTCAGTGTTCCTTTGGTGATCAATAATCATCTGAAAGCTGAACCAAAAATGGAAATACAAAGTTTTCGAGAAGAAAAAATGAAACGAAGTGGAACATTTATTAAAACAAATAAAAAAAAATCAGGTAAGGATTTTTTTTGTTTGGAAGCTAAATTTACAAAATTCAAGACCAAAAGATTATTCAAAATCCGAAAAATTTGGCTTTTATGGACAGAAAAAATTCCTTCAGAGATTTAATGGTGCAATTTTTTTATTTTTTCTTTTAAAAAATTACTTTTTTTTTTCTAAAAGAAACAAAATCACAATTCAAAGATTGAAGAAATAAGAAAACTTTTGAGTAAAAAAATTGGCCGTCAACCAGAGAAGAAAGTTAAATTTTTTGAACAATGTGGATAAATGCTTGTTGTTTTTTTCCTTTAATTTCATTCCACTTGATAATTTTTATTTTTATTTGACTTTTTTTAAAGTATAATAAATCAGAAATGATAAATTATCTCTTATTTATTAAAGTAATCATTCTTCAAAATCACAATAATTTTTTTTGGTTCCAAATTTAAACTCCAATGCACAAATTTCAATATGTATTAATTTATAAAAAAAACCATGAACAAAACAAACGACGGTTTTATTAATTTCATAGAAAACAACTATTTTCTCAATAAAGAGCAACAGGACTCCCCCATTCTTAGTCCAAGAAAACCAGCGCCTCAAAATGAGTCCCCCCAAAACATGAGCTCAAGCCTTTTTGGTCAGGCTTTTAAAGCAAAAATAAATGCAGTGATGTTGAATGAGAAAAAGCTGACTAATGAAATTTTTCAGAAATTGATTTCTGAAGAGAAAAAAGAATTAACAGCCAGAGAAAAGGACTTGATTCGAGAACTGGCGAATTTTCAAGCGAAAATGATCATTTTAGAAAATGATTTCAAGGAACAGAAACATAAAAATTCGGAACTTTTGGAAAAAAACCTAAATCTCGGTAAACAAGTCCAAAATTATCTTGAAGAAAGGGAGGAATTTTTGAAGGTATTAAAAATTTGATAAAGGTGAATTAATTTGTTGAAAAGGGGAAGGCTTATTTTGAGAAGAAACTAAAAAGATTAGATCATTCAAATAAGCAAACAATAGAAAAATATGATAATGTTAAAAATCTCATCAATCTTGATTCGAAAAAAATTGAAGAACAAGCGTACGAAAAAGCGAAAAAAGCAACAGTCCTCTTTTCAAAAGAATATAAGTTCTTTTTTTTCGAATAAATAAAAATTTGTTGTTTTTTTAACAAAGAATTGAAATAATTCCTCCAAATGTTGACGAAGGCCCTAAAATTACTTCAAAAAGCCCAAAAAGCAGCACAATTAAAAACCAGAAGGCTGAGAGTGAAAATATTTATATAAAACCTTTTCCTGTTGAAAACAAAAAAAAAAAGGATTTGAAAAATAAAACTATTAAGAAAACATAAAAATAATATAATTCATTTAAATTTATTGTCAAATTATTGGAAAAAAAGCCTCAAAAAAATGTTCATTATATAATTATTTATATTGAATTTTTTTAATTCCTAAAGAAAAAACTTAAAAAAAAAGTTTAAATTTATTTATTTCATGAATTTAAAATAATTTGGGTTTTTTTTTAATCATAAAACGAACGAAACAAGCTTAATTAAGAAGAACAGCCACAAAGAGGGCGAAAACCAAAGCTAATCCATAGATCATCTTTCCTCCAAAGCTTCCATTTCCACTAGTAGTAACGGTGGTTGACACAACAGCTGAAATGCTTTGCTCTGGCAAATTGTCTTCAACGACCACAAACCAGAAGATCTTTGAGCTTGATGGCAATCCATTTTGAACGAAATTAACATTGCCACTGGCATTAATACTTCCGGAGCCTTGATAAGCCCATGCATTTCCGTTTTGATCCACTGTGTTTAACAAATCTGAACTTGATAAATAGGTGGAGTTGTAAGCTTGATTGGCAGTTCCGGCAATGTAATAGGTACCATTGACATTGCTTCCAATGTTGATTAAGGCTGCGGTGGAATTGGATGAGGTCGCTCCTAGGGTAACTACAGGGAAACTTACAGTTGCCAATCCAACGGTTAATGTGAAATTTTGGAGAACGGTACTGACTTGGGATTGGACAGCACTAGTTAACAATGTTAAATTGTTTTGAATGGCATTGAGGGTGCCAACAGTGGTATCGTAATAGCTGGAATAATCTCTCAAGATATAGGTTGGGATCACAGTGTAGGTGAAATTAGTGGCGTTGGTGGTGCCGTTGGTGGTGCCGTTGGTGGTACCGTTGGTGGTGCCATTGGTGGTGCCATTAGTTGTGCCGTTGGTGCCATTGTTGGTGCCATTGGTACCATTGTTGCCGTTGGTGCCGTTGGTGCTGTTGGTTTGTAACATTCTGACTGATTTCACAGCAGGGTTGCCGTCTTCATCTACAACCAAATCTGCACTGAAGTTGGCAGTCACACCTTGAAGGGCATTAAAGACACCTTGAGCTTGTTGTTCTTGAATTAAGGTGGTGTTGATGATTGCCGTAGTATTGTAGGTTACATAAACAATATAGCTTTTACCTTTGTTGTCAGGTTGAACCCATGTCCCATAGCTGACAGTGGAGGTGACATTGCTGGCGTTAACGCAGAAAGCTGCATAGGTGTAGTTTTGACCAGAGTTTGTTAGGGAAGTGCCTTGGATGGTGATGGTGAAGCTAGTCTGGGTCTTGATAACGATTGATGAAACGTAAAGAAGGGAAGAGGTCACATTCTGTATCGGGGAACAATAAGCTTGAACCAATGATGTATTGATTATTGGTCTTCCATTTCCAAACCATCCTTGAACAAAAGCTCCAGTGGATGCAGCACTGCATGTGAGAGTAAGAGTCACAACTGATGTATTGCTGACCGCGACAGAAGCATTCACATAATAACCTGTGACATTGGTGCTTGTATTGGTGCTAGTATTGGTGCTTGTATTGCTGCTGGTATTGCTGCTTGCATTGCTGCTGGAGTTGCCGCTTGTATTGCTGCTGGTATTGCTGCTTGCATTGCTGCTGGAGTTGCCGCTTGTATTGCTGCTTGCATTGCTGCTTGTATTGCTGGTGTTGCTGCTGCTGCTGTTGTTGGTGGTGTTAGTCTCGTTGGCGGGGGTGGTGTTGGTGCCGTTGGAGGTGTTGGTGTTGTTGGTAGTGTTGGTGGTGTTGGTGGTGTTGGTGGTGTTGGTGTCCTGTAACAAACGGAACTCACCTTGGTTTTCTACTTTAGAAGAACTCAAGTTAACAAGCACCAAGAAAAATAAACAGGCGACTAAACTATATTTCATGGGGATATGGGAAGGGAATGGAAAAAATTCTGAATTTGGTTTTTTTTCGTTTTTTTATGAGAGTGGGTATCTTAAAATTCCTTTTATAGATGAAGGCAAATCTATTTTTAGAATTGGAATACAAATAAATTTATGAATTCTGAAAGAATTTGGCGAACCAAAAACTACTAAAAATAGTAGTTTTATGACATAATATTGAATTTCGCCAACTTGGAAAGTCTGATTTCAAATAATTAAAAAAAAAACTAGATATATATTTTGAAATTTTAAAAAAGGGAGTTAATTTCTTGTTTATTAAATTTATTTCAAAAAATTCATGAATTTGAACCAAAAGCCTCTTCCATTTTTAGTTCTATTAGTTTTAATATTCCCTTTAAAATTTATTATCATTCTAGTCAAAAAACTTTAAAAAAAAAAAAATATTCACTAAAAACAAAACAGTTTTTCTTAATTTTTGCAATGTTTTTTTCTAAAAAAGGTAAAAGCCAACAATTTATTTCATTCAAAAAAGACTAAAACTGTCAATTTTTTTTGTCAAGCATGGGAGGAAATGAAATTAAATAGAAAAAAGAGAAACATTTTGTTTTTTCATTTTTTGGTATTTTGGAGGAAATGAAATTAAATAGAAAAACTCTTCTATTTTTTCTAGAACTTTCTTTTTTTGCTATAGAAAAATAAGAAAAAAGAAGAAAATAAATTAGCTATTTAAATATTTTATAATTATTATAAAAATCAAATAATTCCATGAATAACGAACCCGATGCTTATACGCTTTGTCCCCATTGCAAAAATAATGTTCTTTCTAGGAATTTCTTGCTTCATGAGGTCCAATGTGAGAAACAGCAAAAAAATCGTGTAATCATTGAAGAAGTTCTGCCCCAAAAAAAAAAAGAATCAATCCCTGCAAAGAAAGAAAGCATAATTGAGGAATATACTTGTCCCAATTGTGAAATGAAGCTTAAAATCGAGCAGATAGAAACCCATGAGAGCATCTGCGAGCAAAGGCCCACAATCTGCCAATTTTGCAAGGAAGAGTTTCCTTTTTCTTTGATGTCTTTTCATCAGGATCAATGTAATAATCATCCTCAAGAAGTAGAGAACAATAACAATGACAATCAAAATCACAATGAGATGGAGTTAGAGCCAAATAATCAGCCAGCTCAAGAAGAAGAAGTGAAAGAAGTAATTAATAATGGGACTTATACAAGAACTGAAATCAGAAGATTGCCTAACGGCAGTCTTCATCATGTAACAATGGTCTACAATGGGAATAACCCCAACTTCCGCTCAACAACAAGTTTTATGACTAGCAATATCAGTAATATGAATAATAACAGCAATACTTATGCTAATGTCAATCGAAATAATGATGGAAATGCCATACGGAACCAAGTGAACAGTTTTTCCACATTCAACCAAAATAATAATAATCGGGATCAATTCGACAACTTCAACAATTTCTTTGCCGATTTTTCAAGCAGGTTCCCAAGAGGCTTTGCTATAAGACCTCTCATGAACAATAATTTCAATATAAATGAATTACCATTCTTCCTTTCGCAGTTGCCAGGAAATGCCAATCAAGGCCTATCGAAGGAAGAAAGAGAATCATTTGAAAATTATCCTTTTGCCAAAAGAGCTGGATTATCGAATGAAGATTTGAAATGTGTGATCTGTTATTCAGATTTTGTGGACAAAGAACAAATTAGATGCCTCCCTTGCTTTCATAAATTTCATGTCGATTGTATAGACACTTGGTTGGAAAAGAATTCAAAGTGCCCGGTTTGCAAATATGATTTGTTAAAGGAATTTGGACGAGAAAATGAAGGAGATCAAGAATAATATCAATAGAAAGAAGAAAAATAAGCTTTTAATTTGTTTATTAAATTATTATGGCTTAATATGTTCCATCTTTTATTAAGAAAACAATATAATTTTAATTGATCTTATTCAGAAAACAATATAATTTAATAGACTTTTTTGCGGTATTTACCGTAACACAGTATAATTTTTTTTTCTTTCTCTTGTATAAAAATTAAAAGAACAATTTTGTTTTATCTTAACAATTGTTTTAAAAAAAGACATCTAATTTTTCCAACTGAATTGAATTTTATAAAATATTTATAATAAACGCAAATTTTATAATATCCCTTTTTAAATGAATCAAGACATTCAAATCCAAGGCTCTTCCTCCGGTTCCGATTTTTACGAGGAGAAAAAATGTGACATCTTCCTGCGCATTTTCTTTCGCACTATTCCCTCGGAAGAAATCCGCATCAGTGGCAACATCCCAGAGTTAGGCGCCTGGAATATAAGTAATAGTTTCCCTATGAACACAGATACTCAAATGTATCCATATTGGTTTAATTTGAAGCCGTTGAAAGTGGCCAAAAGTAAGGAAATGTTAACATTTTTCATATAAATTTGTTTTTTTTTCCAAAAAGATACCAACATCGAGTTCAAGATAGTCATTTTCGAAAACGGTCATTTCAGAGAATGGGAGAAATTACCCAACAATGGTAATAGATATCATTTCATCAAATTTAGCAAGGTATGTCTGGAAATGAGGGAATTCATTGCAGATATAAGGGAAAGACCAGTTGCAAAATTCGACAGTGACAATGAAATACAATTTCCAGGTCTAGTTTTTCTTTATTTCGACGCTCAAAAATAAATATTCAAAGATAATATGAAATGGAGAAAAATTGGCGTTGGGAAAAAAATCTGTCCTTTTGAACTTGCAAAGGAAACCGACGTAAAAAAATGAAAAAATGTTCAAAACAATGTAAAAATATTAAAATGTTTTTTCTTTCAAGTCAGAAAACTCAAGTGATAAAATCAGTGACCTTATTGGAGACATGATTAGTCCCAACTGTTTTGACTCTTTGAGTTTTATGAGCGCGTCTAAATCGCTTTCAGAGTCACAAAGTGATTTCGAAAATGAGCCTGATTTTAATGAGAACAACAAGTCCCCTCTCAAGGCCACAAAAAAATGTAATTTTTTATTAAAGGTCGATAAATTTTTTTTTTATAAAGTGACACATAATCATGCGAACGAAATTAAGCTCATATTGGAGAAAAAACCAGAAAACACCTTCCAAGAAATTTATGACAAATATATCAAAAATGTCTTCAAATCGTCTAAGAAAAAGTTCTCCCATAACTTCATCAAGACCAATCCATCGTTTTTCTTATATCCTCGCAAACCAATGAATATACAAAACGACCTGCTCATCATTTTGAGTCTCTTTCCACCGATAAAAATCAAAAAGATCAAAGAATCCAAAGATAATAACTCGCCTGATCCCATTCGTCATATAAAATGGAAAATCAAGCCGATTTTGGATGTTTTTTACACCAATTTTTATAATTACCTCCTGAAGAATAACCGTAATTTCTATTGGTTTTGCTGGCCAGGGATCAATCTGCAGGCACATGAACAGAAGGAATTGACAAAATTTCTACAGGAAAATTATAGGATAGTGCCGATTTTTTTTGATGCCATGAAAATGCAAAGTTTCATTGAAAATCTTTGCTTCAAGAGATTTAAGCCGGCCTGTCAAAATCATTTCGATTTCTATTCCTCGGAATTGGAACTTGAAGATATTGATTTTGCGACTTATAATGAAATTAATAAGACTTTCGCGAAAACTTCATTGAAATTCATTAGTAATAATTGTAAAAACATTGAAAAGAATTTCCTAGTCTTGAACTATCATTTGATAAAAGTGCCTTTTTATCTTAGAAAAACCATCTTGAAATCAAAGAAAATTAACAAACCCTTTCATCATAACATCGCAATGTTTTTCAATAACGGGTTTCCGAATCCAGAAAATATTCGATTTTTAGGGAATTATCGAAAATTGTTGATTTCCTTGTTGTTTAGTGATTTGTTAATTTTCTCGGTATTTGATCATGCCAGAAACTTTTGCTTTAATTGTGAGAAATATTTACAATTATCACATAAAACACATGAGGGGGGACGGTTGTATTTTGAATTCGAGGGCCGAATTCTTTTTATTAACATATATCATCCATATTTAGAGTACCCTTTGAATGAATTGCATCTGAATTTGGAAGAAAATAACAAGGAAAATATTAATTCTAACAACTATGATTTATTGAGTGCTATCAATAATGTTAATAATCATCAAAACATAAAAAATATTGAAGATCTATGCAAAATTTACAAAGATTTCTTGATAATAACAAGTATGGATAAAATTGATAGTTCTTCCATGATGGAAATAAAATTCCAGGCGTTTTTATTGTTCGCACAGAAGCAAACAACCAAGAAAATGGTCTTAATTCAATTGCTTTACAATGTGTTTGAAGATAGTTATGTAAAAAATATTGAATATATTGACAAAATCACACAAATTGCTAATGGAATTAATAAGTCACTCGGAAACAATCATATTGCAGTGCTTTATTGTAACAAGATCCCCCGCCCAAGCCTGAACCAATTATTTAAGCAAACAGCCATTTTCTTAAAGCTATCATTAATTCGTGATGAAGCCTATATGCATCATCTTGAATATCTTTGCATAAATGACAACGCTATTATAATTTTAAGCTCCAATCTCTTCCAAACCAAAGCATTCAAATCAATAATAACGATAAATTCTCTGAATATGAACTCCATTCAAAATGCCTTAACTAAAGCTGAATCTTTGACAACGTGCAAAGCCCAAGAATGCCTCGTGATTTTAGATCGTGAATATTTAAGATGCAATAATGTAAATCATTGGTTCAATTATAACTTCTCCTCCCTGCAATGCTTCAACTATTATAATGATAAAGAGTTCAAATTAACACTTGAAAAAATTAATTATGAAGGCGAAACCTTTCGTCTTATGCCTGTGACACCAAATTTTGAAGAGTTTGAAGTCAAAAATATAGCAAATGCATATAAAACCTCAGAAAATAGAGTCTTTGTTCTTGATTTTGAGGGGTTGTTTTTGGACATTTGCAAAATCAATGAAATGCTCAACACCAATAATATTTTGGAAATCGAATCAAAACTCAACAAATGCAAGCCTTCGTTGACAGTGATTAATGATGAAACCATGTCGAAATTCAAAAATATCGTCCAGGACCCTAAAAATTCAGTCTATGTGATTTCATCTTTGTCACATGATAAACTATCTTATTTTTTTCCTGATATGAAACATCTGACTTTATTCTCGGAAAATGGCTACTTTTGCCAAAAAATTGGAAGAGATGAAGTTCCATTTGTGAATTTTTATGAAAAAGCAGATACTTCATGGAAAGAAATCGTAAAGAGTGTAATTTTTGAATATGTATCCAAAACGGAGGGGTCCTATTTGATTGAGAAAAAATATTCGTTGATCTGGATTTTCGACAAAGTTGACAAGGAATTCGCAACTATCCAAGCCAAAGAGCTTCTGGATCATTTAACCGAAGTGTTGGAGTTTATTGATGTCATTGAAATTGTCAAGTATGAAACTTTGATTGAAGTTCGACTGAAAAATTGCCACAAAGTAATTTTTTTTTTCAAATTGTTCTATTTTTTTTTTTTTTTTTTTTTTTGTTATTTTATTTACTAGGGAATGGGATGTGTGATGGGGGTGTACGAGACATTTATGAACAAAGGACCCATAGATTTTTTCTTATGCATAGGTGGGGCCAAAGAATTCAGTTCGGATCTTTTTCTTGCGAGCAAAACACTGATGAAAAGCAAGGATCAAATATTTGACGAGGTTTTTTTGAAAAAACATTTTTTTTTTATGTAAATTTTTTAATTTTTTAGAATGTGAATTTCTTTAATTGCACAATCGACCCTAAAAATTGCGTTTCATTTGCTGATGGATATTTAAAAGATATGAATGAGTTTCATAAATTGATTTCTTTGTTAGGGTGTGTCGAAGAAGGGTCGAAAGATTTCAGCAAGAAACATATGGTGCGAGGAGGGGTGTTTAAGAAGATAAACTTTGAAGAGGAAGAATTCCAGGTTTGAGTCACAACCTTTATTTAATAATTTTATCTTTTGTTATAATATAAACTAAGTTTTATTAGTCTCCTTGTTTTTTAATTTCAAGAATGATTAGGTTTTATGTTGATAATATTTAAAAATTTATTTTTTATTCTTTGTGGGTTTTTGGGTCCCAACAAATTTTTAAATGCTTTGAAAATTTTAAAAATTCATTAATTTTAATAAAAAAAGTTACAATGATTTGCAAAATAGTTTTTTTTTTTTAAGTTTTCTTAATTTTTTAAAAACTTTTAAACAAATAATGATAAATTTTTAAAATAAAAAATTTTAAGACTTTGAATAAGAAGGAAAATATTTTGGAAATCATTTTATTTTTAATGAAATCAATAAAAAATATTTAGTTTTATTTGAAAATTAAAATTATGCCAAAAAAAAAATCCAAAATATGCATTATGCCAAAATAGGGCAAAATATATGACAAAAAAGATCCTTTCCTGTTTAACCATTATTTTTCTAGTTTTAAACTATTCCGCCTCAAATCTCCCCTTCATCAAATTGATCAGATTTTTAGGATTCTCTTTTATGAAGCATATCCATCTAAATTTTGCAAAAACACATAAAGCTAATAAAAAAAACGCCTCTCTATAAAAAACCCAAAAATATCCTGTCTTAAAAAAAAGATTTAATTTGATCAATGGACTCTTTCCCAAGCATCAAATCCCTCCTGCAATCATTGGCCCAAGGCCTTCCTCTTTCCCCCTTGCCTCATCCAATCAAATCTCTAGACCCTGATGTCCCTCATGCCCCTCCTCGTCATCCTCATCTTTCCAAAGACGACAAAATCCTTGCAATAAAAAATGCTTTGCGCTATTTCCCCAATGACCATCATTCAGAGCTCGCCCCCGAATTTCTAAATGAGCTAGAAACCTATGGTCATATTTATATGTACCGTTTCCGTCCCACCAATTATGAAATGAAGGCTTATCCTATTGAATGTTATCCAGCCAAGAGCATACAGGCTGCTGCTATTCAAATGATGATCATGAACAATTTACATAAAGAAGTAGCACAATTCCCTCATGAATTGATCACATATGGTGGGAACGGTAGTGTATTTTCCAATTGGGCACAATACCATATCATTATGAAGTATTTATCAGAGATGACCGAAGAACAGACTCTCATTATGAACTCAGGACATCCACAAGGTTTATATCCAAGTCATGCCTTCGCCCCCCGTGTAATCATTTCCAATGGCAACATGATCCCTAATTACTCCTCAAGGGAACATTATGAGTTGCATTATGCCTTAGGAAACACAATATATGGGGAAATGACTGCCGGTAGCTATTGTTATATTGGGTCTCAAGGCATTGTGCATGGAACCACTATAACCCTATATAATATGGTCAGAAAGTATATGAACAAAAATGACCTAAAAGGGGTGGTATTTGTGACCTCAGGGCTCGGAGGCATGAGCGGGGCACAACCAAAAGCTGGGGATATTTGCGGATGTATTACTGTTGTTGCTGAAATCAATGAGAGGGCTTTGAATAAGAGGTTGAAACAAGGATGGCTGAAGGAAAAATGCGTGACGTTGGAAGAAACAGTCAAAAGATTAAAGGAAGCGAAACAAAAACAAGAAAAAACGAGCATTGGATATCTCGGGAATATAGTGGATTTATGGGAGAAATTGGCTGAAGAAAAGGAAAATTTTGTGGATCTTGGTTCTGATCAAACCTCTCTTCATGACCCCTTTGGAGGGGGTTACTATCCTGTGGGTTTGACTTATGAGGAATCAAATGAAATGATGAGGAAAAACCCGCAACAATTCAAAGAAAAGGTTTATGAAAGCTTGAGGAGACAAATTGCAGCTGTCAATAAGTTATCCCAGAAGGGGATGATATTCTGGGATTATGGTAACTCTTTTCTTTTAGAAAGTGGTAGAGCGAATGCTGATGTATGGTTGACACCTGAGAAGAAAGCTTTCAAATACCTTTCATACTTCGAGGCTGTGATGGATGATTTATTCGCTTTGGGATTCGGACCGTTTCGATGGATTTGTGCCAGTGGATTGGAATCTGATCTCCTGCAAACAGACGCTTTGGCTGAAGACATTTTTAGAAATTTACTTAAAGATTGCCCGAAGGAGCTTGAACAACCATATCAAGATAATTTAGCCTGGATTCAAAAAGCTCATGAAAACAAGCTTGTTATTGGCTCTCAAGCGAGAATTTTATACGCAGATGCTGACGCCAGAATTTTAATCGGTCTGGCCTTTAATCAGGCGATCAAATCAGCGAAAATCAAAGGCCCAGTGGTTTTAAGTAGGGATCATCATGATGTATCAGGCACTGACTCACCATTTAGAGAAACTTCCAATATCAAAGATGGATCTAAATTCACAGCCGATATGGCAGTACAAAATGTTATTGGGGATGCTATGAGAGGTGCAACTTGGGTGGCGTTGCATAATGGAGGCGGTGTTGGATGGGGAGAAGTGGTGAATGGAGGGTTCGGATTGGTTTTGGATGGAAGTGAAGAAGCAGAGAAGAAACTGAAGATGATGTTGTTTTGGGATGTGAACAATGGAATAGGGAGAAGAGCTTGGTCTGGAAGCAAGAATGCAGAGTTCAATATAAAAAGACAAATGAAAATGCATCCGGAACTAGTGGTTACGGTGCCATTTCATGCGGAAGATGAAATGATAAAAAAGATGATGGACGAAAAAAAATAAATAAATATTATTTTAATAAGAATTTCAAATTTTTTTCTTTGGAACTAGAAAAACCAAAGAACAGAAATAAATGTTTTCTCCAATATATATATTAATAATTTTTTTTTTGGATAGTTCCAAAATATTTTTTAATATTAAAAATCTTTTTAAAATGAGCAGTTCTCTGAGGAAAGAACCTCTTTTTTAAAAGATTTTTTGTTAAAATTTGGATATGCTGAGAAAATTTGGTTTTTAAGAATTAAAAAAATCAGGGATCAAAGGAGAAGAAATAATTATGAAGAATATTGGGCGAAGATTCAAAAAATATAGGAAAACAGAAGCCATGAAGCCAAAAGTATGAGCTGGAATTATGATATTAATTTAAATTTGCTGCTTTTATTTTAGGTTTTTAAAAAAGGCGCAAATGTTTTACTATCTGTTAATTTCGGACATTTTTATAAGATTCTAAATTAAAATACTTTTTTCTCACCACTTTTCATTTTTTTGTGAATTTTATTATAATTTTTAAAATAAATTCAAATCAATAAAAACAAAAACGTTAGACAGAAAGGACCTTTTAATGTTAAAGCCGAGGACCATTGATTTGAAAAAGGGAAAAAAAATAGCCTAAAACGTGAATAGGAAATAAAAACTGAAAACTTATAAAGTTTTAATTCAAGGTTTATAATAAAAAACTTTGAAATTTTATAGTCTTTAATTTCCCTGAAAACGACGTAAAGCCCTAATCCAAAATTTATGATATAATTAGAATCAATTTTGATGATTAATAATTTAAACTTCTGCTTTTGAAAAAAATATCAAAACTTTCTAAAATGCTATTGCATAGTACATCATTCCTTCCATTTTCTTTCAATCTCTCAGCAAAAAATGCTCATTTTGTTTCTATCTCTGATCAAAATCTTCCTCAAAAACATTCCCAAGATGAGCCCAAATCTAACACCTCTTCAAACACTTCAAATTTACTTTTGCCTTCAAATCCCATCAAAGCTGACCAATCTACAAATTCCCTCGTAAATGCAAATAGTCCCATTGAGTCCATCAACCTCTCAGAAATTTCCACTCAGGAAATCTCACTTTCTTCAAAGAAAATCATAATTCCAGATTCTGAAGACTATTGTGTTCTGGGAACCGAAGTATGGTGCGGAGAAGCCAAATATACAGGTAGCTTCAAAGATGAAATGAAACATGGTTATGGGGTTTTGCAGTTCAGGGATGGATTGCATTACAAGGGCCAATTCCAAAACGACAACATTTCTGGATATGGGGTGGCCACTTGGCCTGAGAAAATCTATGAAGGCCATTGGAAGAACAATCAAAAACATGGCACTGGAAAAGAAAGCTATGCTGATGGAAGGAGATATATTGGAGAGTTCAGAAATGACAAAAAAGAAGGCTACGGAGAGTTCTATTGGCACAATGGGTCATCTTTCAAAGGGTTTTTCTCTAATGGAAAACAACATGGAGAAGGAGAGTTCACGAGCCAAAATGGTGGCTCAAAAAAAGGACTATGGGAAAATGGGAAGAGAATCACTTGGATTGAAGAGAAGAATAAGATCGTTCTTCACAAATTATGCCTGAAAGAAGAAATATCAATATCTTCGAACACTTCTTTAAGCGAGCCAAAAAAAAAAGAGCATCAGGAAAAAGAAAACAAAGTGATTTTACAATAAAATATTTATTAAAAGCATGCTATGCCTGTTGTTAGTGTTGTTTGCAAGCTTTTTTTCATATAAATTAAGTTTTTTAAGTATTAATTATTTCTATTATTGTGATTTATTATGTGTTTTATATTAAAAAATTTAGAAATATCAAAATGGTTTTTCGGGATTTTTTTGAGTTTTAAACTTTGTGCATTTTGGTTTTCTTTTTGAAAAAAATACTATAAGAAAAAAAATCATCAGAACAAAATTTCTTTCAAATAAAAGAAAAATTTAAAAATCAGGAAAATCTTGCTGAGCACGTTAAATTAAAGAAAAATCACAGACTAATTGAGGATAAAATGAAAAAAAAAACAACAATTTATATTTTCTATAACAAAGAGTTGTCATTCCAAGGCATAAATTTTATTGAGGTATTTGAAAAAAAAAAAAAAAAATCCTTTTTAAAAACATTTTCCAAATAAATCAATTTTTTTCTATTTTTAGTTTTTTTGATTGTTATTTTTTTAACATTTAAAATTTGAAACACTAACAAGCAAACCAAAATATTTCGATTTTTTTTTCTACGATTGATGAACTCTTACCCCCTCAATTCTTATTCTTGTTCTCACATTCTTCTTGACTTCATAATTGCAATCGTTCAACTCGCAGAAACTGGAATTGATATTTATTATTTCTTCAAAATGTCCTTTGAATATCACATTTTCTTCTATTTGACATTTGGATTCCTCTGTTTAAACCTAATAACTCAATTTATTTACGCAAGTATCAGGTTGTGCCTTCATAAAGTGAGCTTTAAGCTCTATGTTTCCTTTAAAAATGTAGGGTTATTCTCTGAAAAAATGAAGATTACAGATTGTGGATACTTTTCCAAAATAACGGCACACACTTCTGATTTGACTTTGGTTTTGCTCTATTTCTTTGCTCCTATTGTTTTGGTCTTCTTGCTAGTTTCTTTGGTTCTCAACTTAGTTTATGTGATATTGAATTGGTTCATATCTATAATAATGTATGTTCTTCTGACAATTATAATGACTTTTGTCTCAACGATATATTGCACTCTCAAGCTAGATTTATTGTTATATTCAGGATGTTGCAGGGTCGTTGCGTTTTTTTACTTCATTAGTTCAAAAAATGCGCAAAGCACAAATGAAAAAATGCTTTCATCAAAGAAAATTTGCATTCTTCTGCAAGTTTTATTCGAGTCGATCCCATTATTAACAATATTCGTGATAAATGGAATAAAAATGGGTTTTTTTAAACAAGATAATCTTTCTAATATGATTATTGCTTGGTTGAATGTCGGATTAGCAAGTTGTAGTATATTTTTTTCATGTTTACAGATAATTACTTTGACCAAATATGTAAAGATTGCTGAAAGTCCATATAAGGAAATTCTGCGAATTAGTACGAACCAAAACTTCAGCAAAAAAGAAACGGAAATTATAAATGGACAGAGCTTGGATGTCCTTCCCATGAACCATGTTGTGCCTATAACTTACAAAATTGAAAAACTTAGATGAAAATTGGAAATGAACTACATTAAATGGCTAAAATAATAATAAGAAAATGATTTTTTTTTTATTTGAGTGTTATAAAATGGAATAAAATTTCATTTTTTGCTGAATTTTTGTTGTTATTCTAACAAAAAAAAATAATTAATAAATATTTTCTTTATTTTTATTTTTTGTTTAGTATATTAAGTTTTCATCAGGAAGATATTCCATGATATCATTAATATTATCAAAAACACCAACAAGTTTATTATGGAATTTATAATTCTTAGTCCAATTTTCATGGAACTGCCTTTTTTCCTCGCTTGTAAAAATGAACATCTTTACGACTTTATCATTTTCATGGATAAACCCCAAAAATGCCTCCCCTTGGCTTCCACAACTCATAACAAATGCTGGATGTTCCATTTTATTAATAAATTCAACCGCTGCTTTCATTTCAGTAAATAGAATTAGCTCAACCTTTGGGTTATTGTTTTTTATCATTTCTTGATAAAACATATTTTCCTCCACATTCACATAAGGATCAAACCATATCATTTTATAATTTAGGACTAACCCTTCTATTTCTTTGACACATATTAATGTATATATCCGGCCTGCGAACTTAATGGTTTTTTTGTCAGTGACTTCGAATTTAAAAAAAGGAAATAAGAGAATTTCCATTTCTTCACTAAAATATGAAATTGCTTCGAGGTCAACTTTATTAGTCCGATTGTTGGCGTCGATTTCGATCTCGAAAATCACTCCAATCTCCATTTTCATTACAAATGTCTCACATTTTTCCAACGTCTTCGTGCAGGATGTGATGCAAGGCCAATGCAAAACCATTCCACGTATATATTGGTTGATATGTTCCTTGAAATTCCCATTTTCTGATTTCTCCACTAATGAGATCCCTCGGTAAATCTTCGTTTTGGCAGGAACTTCAGGGTATTTATACCCACATTCAACTCTGGCATTGAGCAATGCATGAAGATAATTTTCATAGTCTGTGAATTTATTAATAGCCAATGCTTTGTTTAAATATTCATAGAAATTTGTTTCCATAGTATAAATAAAAAGCAAATTTTGGAAAGTGTTGGTTGCAACTTTAGGCTCTAACCCTTCTAAGATGTCTTTCTGATGAAACTCTCCTAATTCAAACATATCTGGATATTTATTTATCACATCATCTTTGAATTTTTCATAGGCATTCTCTTTTTTTTGTTTGTGTTTTAGGATAAAATCATAAAATTCCACTGTAACACAGAAACATTTGTACCCCACACTTTCGAATAATTTCGAATTCATTTCTGACAATGTACTCGCTTTCCAAATTGAAGAAAAAGCACCTGCTCCAACAAAAGTTTCAATGGCAGACTTTTGAAGCTGACTAGTCATTAAATTGTGAGGATTCTCAATGTCTTGTTGATGTTTAGACACCAAATCCTCTCTCAAATTGATAAAGTCATATCTTTTCGAGAAATTCTCATGCAACATGCCATCAATCACCACTGACAAATATCCGAACCCTTCTTCCTTTTCCACATTAATTTTAAATTGTTTGATGGCCTTTTCAAGAAAGTCAGAATTAAAATTGGCCCCATTTATTTTAATTCCAAGCAACCTCATCGTCATCAACCCCAAAGAAAACATATCATTTTTGCAACTTCCAGAATCACCAAAAAATTCCTTCTTTTTACCGTACAAATCAATTTGAATTTTATGCCCTTGCACTGTAAAGGCAGTCTCATGTTCCATTGTTGTGTCCTCATTCTCCAAATTGAAATTCACCACTTGTTCTGATTGTTTAAGGCATTTCAGGAGAAATTTTTTGTCAATCGTTGTTAAGATTTGAATGTATTCGGGAGACATATAAAGAGGAGTGCCTCGGATCGGGATTTTTATTTCCTCAGTAAGATTTTGGAAGGATTTTAATGCTTCTTCCTTCAGATTGATGCTGCTGTTAAAATCACCAAGTTTGTAATGAATTTCTCCGCTTTCTTTGAAACAAAAAATGTTGCTTGGCTTGATATCAGAATGGATGATGCCCATTCCTTGTAAGAAGGCCAGAACTCCGGTCATTTCATTGAGAATCTGAGCAACTTTGCTTGGGGGAAAACATCTTTTGCTTTGCTCCCATTCTTCCTTCAGACTGCATTCTGCCAATTCCAAAGCAATTGAATAGATATAAGGAGGAGTTTCTTGCTCACAAAAACCGAAAATTTTACAAATTTGCGGACAATTCTTCAATTTTATAAGGAGATCCCTCTCAGTGACAGCTTTTTGCTTGAGGTCATCAACTTGAATTTTATTGTGATCTTTGAAATTTTTCGGGTTGTTTAATTTCTCTGGTATACGGTAACGTTTTATTGCCATAACTTTTGGGACTGGTATGCCCATAGTAAGGTTGATAGCTTTGAAAACTTCAGAAAAAGTTCCATAATTTATTTTTTCTTGGATTTGAATTTGAAATTCTTGGTTGAACTCGATGTGTTTCATTTTTATTGGAGCATGTAGTGGTAGGCTGATTGTGGATTTGAACTTTGTGCAGCTGGAAGTGGTTATGGGCTGGTCTTTAAATTTGAAAGGCTTTTTCTCCATGGGCAAGGAAATATTTTTTGTTTATAAGATTTTTTCTAAATTAAGTTTTAGAGAAAAAGATGTAATTTTTAAATTTTAAAGAATTATTTTTGGGTATAGAATTTAGAAAGGAGGGAGGGAAATTTTTTTTGTTAGGAAAACAGATTCTTATACATAAGATGGAAAAAAAATATAAAAAAAAATAAGTAAAAATTAATATTTACAAATTTTTGATTCCACGAGGCATTACAAAAAACGAAAAAAATTAAAATAATATGAACTTTTATAATTTCCTTTTTATTTATTTTTGATCATGTTGATGACAACTGCGATCAACCCCAATAAGAGCAAAACCAAAGTGATATCGAGACATAATTTATTAGGCGCTCTATACTAAAAAAAAAATAAAAAAATAAAAGCAATAAATAATAAATTTGTTTCTACTTTCTTCAATAAATCCTTTAATCTTGTATTTGATGTTTTGAGCATTTGATCAGCTTTATCCACTTCTTTGGTGACTTTCTCAATTCTAATGTTGGTTTCATCAATTTTCTTATTTTTTTTTCTTCAAAATCTTCTTTTTTTTAATAAAAAAAACCTCTCCCATCATTAAAGCTTTCCCTCTCCAGTTTGAAGTCCCATCAATAATTTGGTCTAATTTCCTTTCCTATATCATTTTTCACTTCCATTTATCATTTTTCCATATAAATGTTACCATTATTCCATCATTTTCCTTAAATCTCTTCAAAGCAGCAGCCTCTTCAGGTGTCAAATCTGATCTGGTTTCTTGTAATTGTCTGCCAGCTCCACTCCCATTTTCATATAAATCTCAAAACGAAAAAATTATTAAGAAAAGAAAGCCAAAAAAAACACAAATTAAAGAAAAAATTTGCTCTACTTGCTTTCATTTCAGTCAATGTCTGATAATTCTTCTTCCGATCCTGAGCGTTACCTCCGTTTTCAATATCGAACATATTCTCATAATTTTTGTTCAATTGTTCATAGATTTGCACTCTTTTCGCTAGATCCTCTTTGGGGTATTTCTTTTATAAAAATTTTTATTTTCATTGCAATAATAATTTTATCTAGTGCCTTGGGCTTCTTGGCTTGACGACTCAAAACTTTATCCATTTCTTGCAATTTCATATTAATGTCTTGCAAAGCGTCACGGATTTCAATGCCAAATCGAATGATCTCCTCGTCTTGTTTTCCGTATTTTTCCATCCTTTCCTCACGTTCTTGTTGTTTTTTATTGACTTTGTGAATCAATTCGTAAATATTGTTCTTATAGTTATCGAATTCATTGCTTTTTTTATCTCCCTTTTCTTTTTTTAAACAATCGATTTATTAAAAGAATGGATCTAAAATGTTTACCATCTTTTGCTTTGCCACCCAATTCTTTATCCATTTGATAGAGTTTTTCAAGCAAATATGGAATTTCGTTGTTAGCCATCGGAAAATCGTTTAAGTTTTATGAAATTGTTCTTCTTTTCTGTTGAAGATTGGAACAAATATTATTATTATTTTTTTAATTTAAGAAATTATATGCTGGAACAAAAAAGCAAACTCCTCATTTTTAATTTTTAAATATTAGAAATTAATAGGAATTAATCCTTAATTTTAAAAAAATTTAAGGCGCT
>Ga0302186_10001051_pt1 | contig 23609 bp, 24 predicted proteins | sample II_Bog_E1_2_FD_198782 | JGI IMG/M metagenome (GOLD analysis project Ga0302186, IMG submission 198782) | Peat permafrost microbial communities from Stordalen Mire near Abisko, Sweden - II_Bog_E1_1 | ecosystem: Environmental > Terrestrial > Soil > Wetlands > Peat | place: Sweden: Abisko...
CAATTATAGCTTAATCATATAATTGAATTAAGATATATCAAATCCAATTATATAGGATATGGATCTGTAGATCAACCCAAATCTTATCTAATCATTCAGCTCGCCATCGTCTGCTGAATAAAAAATTGAATATCTTCTCACAACTCTCTCTCAGCAACAAAAAGCAATAACGTTGCTCCAAAAAACATTCAAAGATGAGCTCTCGAAAAGGGATGAGGAGATATCATCTCTTAAGCAGCAAAACAGCTTCAACAAACAATAACTTGCTCAGTTAAAAAAATAATCAACATCCAAAAACTAGTAAATTGCCCATCTTCAAACTATTGTTTCATAAATTTAAACATAGAGTGAAGAGTTTCAGTGTTTTCAGCATCCCTGCAACCCACATAGTTACCACTTCAACATGCATTTGAGTACTCACAGTCTTAAGATAATTAAAGTTAGTGATAGTTCATTCCATAACTTTATAAGCAATCTTCCCATTCCCAAAGGCGCAATAACAAACTTCAGAATTAAACAGGTAAAAATCACTGATGGCTATCTTTATCAGGGAATAGGAAGCAAAGCTGTTTTTGGTGACATCAACCCTTGGAATCAGGATTATGCTTCTTATTATTCGGGAGATGGAGACGTTTGCTCCAATGGATTTTATCGGGCAGGAGGATCACCTGTTGTAAATGGAGATATCATCACTATTTCCGTCGATTTGATTCATTATAAGGTGACATGGCTAATAGATGATAAAAAAGCTACATAAGTTGTCATTCCTGATCATATGCGTAATGGAAGACTCTTCCTTGTGCTCTTAATGAAATGTAAAGGGGATGAACTTGAGCTTTTATTTGATTGATCAATGATAATACCTGAATAAATATTTACTACTAAATGAGATGAACTGCTATATTATTGCATTAATAAATTTTATCATTGATAAATTTATATGCCAAGAGTTCGTTAGTTTGGCGAAATGCGCCAATCTCGATCTACTCATAAATAATTAAGCACTTTTCACTCACAGATAAACAAGCCCGATCCAGCTCTAAGTCATGCATCCTCAGTACACAGCCATTATGTTTGCGTCAATTGTGTTAACAAATCTATGTCTCAATAAAAGATGAATTTTCGATCAAGTCAACTCCAGCTAGATTAGAGTCGTTATCGTCAGCTTTAATAATCTCGTCAAACTCATAAAGATAAATACTGTATTGCAAAAAATAAAAAAATGTAAGAGGAGAAGAAAAAAACTGTGTAGTATAACAAGTTCGTGGTGGAAATAAAAATGCAAGAAAAAGAGAAGCAAAAAAACTAGAAGTAATCTTAGAAAAAAAATATTGAATTGTAACAGCGTAATTTTGATAAACAAATAGAGGATGAGGAGAGGAGAGCTCAGATTTAAAAAGAACGATGGAGAAACGAAATTACAAAGCAGGTGCAATAGAAAAATTAGAGGATACTGCGACAGCAAATGAAAGATAGGTACAGACCTCCTGCTTAGGAAGATAAGACATGGATTTAAAATATGACCAAGGAAAGACAGTAAAAATATAGAAATTAATTGCTCAATCAGATCAAAGAGGAACAATAAAAGAGGAAGTTTAAGAAGGATGAGGACAAGAAGGAAATAGATAGGGAATATCGACTGTTGGATGTAGCAGAGGAAAGAGCCAGAAAACTACAACTGCAATAAGAGTAGAGAAAAAGAATTTTATTGGAGGATGCCAGGGAAAAACAGAAAGCTAAATAGCAAAGAAAGATAGATGATCAAATGAAATTGTAGAGAGAAAGAGTTTAATTGTTGATTGCGAAAGAGTGTGAGGAGAGGACGAGGGTTGATAACTAGAAGAAAAAAATTGAGAGAACCAACAAGTACATGAGTGAGATCAGGAATCAGATGATAGAGCAGTAACGACGAAAAAAGGAAGAGTTGAATTGGAATAAGATGAATAACACCAGTGCTTCTTTCGTGGATTAGCGTCCAATAGATGAGAGGCGATGCGACGACTGCGAAAGAATCTACCCTAAATCATACCTGACTAAAGTTAAAAACTGATTATATCAACATATCATCGATGATGCCAGTGATTATAATCATTTTATCAAATTTCACATTTTTTGTTAATTTTTGTTATAAACTAATAAACATTATCAGAAATAGATTAATAATGAGCAAGAAAAACGTAAAACCAGGATTCATACAAAAGATATCTCAATACTTTAAATTTTTATGCAGTAGCGAAATGAAGGAAGATAAGAGTTAGAATGATTTGAAACAGCGCAGGTCCACCATTAGAAAAAGGAGATTGACTTTTATGCTTGATGAGACAACTGTTAAGTTGAGTAGGAAAAACATTAATTTATAAGAATTCCATGGCACTTCATACATTTCATCGGGTTTAGAAAAACACCTCTCTCATCGTTTGAATGGGCTGACCTTTGTTCAGTTTTAAGGCGGTTTTACAGATAAGTCAATGAGAAGTGTGGTATATCCCCTAAAGCTAATTACGAAGCAGGCTTCGGTATTCAACCCAGCCAATTAAATTTTAATAAATCCAATCTGTTCCTATAATTTTCGATAAAATATGGTCTAATGTCTTGTGTACTAGCTCAAACATTATCAATATGATCTCATCGCAACCAAACTCAAGCATTATCACAATAAAATATCGCACTTCGTATTCGTGATGGAGAAATAGATATAAACTAAAGAGTTTCATTAACTCTTCACCACTTTTAAGAATGTCTATCTGTTTTAAATCGAAAGAGTCATGGAGATGGATAAATGTATTGCCACTGTCGCATATATCTCACGTTCAGCATAATTCTTAAAAATAGATACTGAATCTATGGTCAATTTTTATATTGCATAACTTTTGAAGAGAGGCACTTACATTTAAAAATTTGATTTTTCATAGCTACTAACAAGTCTACTAGCAGCAGATTTATATGTGGAAGTTGCAAGTATTCTAGGGGAATTATCACTTCGCAAGAACGTCAGTTATTTCGATCGTTAATTTATAAAAATAATAGAGTAGCGTTATCCAATGAGTCGCTAAATCATTAATCCCTTTCGACAAAGTGTAAAAAATGAATAAAAGGAAGATGCAATCCATATTCATGAAAATACTCCGCTTTTCGGTGGAATAAAGGTCAGTTTTAGGTTGGAGTAGAAATAAAAAAGTGAGGATGACAAAGTAACAGTAAAATCAAAAAAAAGTATTGCCCACTCTTTTGGTAGTCGTCACTGTGTAACTGAGTGGTAGTGAATAATCCCTTTATTGTGATTATGTTTCTTCCTTATTCTTAGAAATCACGCCTATTTTCTTTTAATTAATTTATAATCACATTCTTATTCTATATTAATTGCACTACTTTTTTCGAAAACAAATCGATGGGTTGTTAACAATCTGCAGTAGCAAATTCTTATTAAAATCACTCTCAACACCCTTATCTACTCGACCCTGAATAATCAGCTCTAAAAGCTAATAAACCTTGTCGTGAGAATTTATAACTGATCTCCAGATAACTCTCAGGGAGATAAATCTTGCTCGTTAATCATGCCCTATAGAAGCATATCCTTTTTTATAAGTTGACTCGTCAGCAGAGGTTAAAAGTAATCTAATCCATGTAAAAATATCGAGTTCGCGGTCAAACCTACATTTTTAAATAAAATGACGAGCCTAACTATGCTTTTATCATCAATGAAGGCTTAATTACAATATAAGTGAAGAGATCAGATAAATTAATCAAAAGAGTTTTTAGTTAAGGCGATCTTTTCGGTGATTTAGCTCTTATTAACGTAACATCTCGCACTGCTTCTGCCTATGCCGATACTGATTGTGAACTGATAGGGTTGAGCAAATAAAATTTTCAGAGTAGAATGCAGCAGCTAATTAAAGACAATCAAGGAATCGCTTAAAAATATACAAACGTTTGCAGTATCTTTTCAAAATTTACAAATTCACAGAAAAAATCAATAGCTAACAATATGTATGAGGCTCGCTTTTAAAAAGGAACAGTTATTTTCAATTATGGGGAACTTGCCACTTGCCTTTATCTCATCAAAAGTGGGTAGGTTGAAATCCGAGTGCCTAATAGGTCTTCTGTCCTATTGAAAGAGGGGAATATATTTGGATAAAGCTGTCTTCAAAAAGATAGTCGGCGTCAAGGCGAGGCAATAGCTTTGGTGACAACACACTGCTTTGTTATCACCCGGTCCAAATTATATTAATGTGTGGAGCAGAAAGATATGAAGAGTTTAACATTTGATTGCACTCTTCGATGGGCAATGAGAAGATCTGTTAAATTTCATTTAAAACCCCCCGATATAATTTAAAAAATAATTGAGAATGGAGAAATTAGAGAAATATAGGATGGATATATAATTAAATCTCCTGCTGAGGAGATGGAAGCGATGCTCATCTGTCTTGAAGGATAAATTATATATGATGATATATTCAGGATAGTTAGACCTGATTAATCAATTATTGGAATCGGTATCCCTATTTGCGAAGATGGCAAGAAGAAATAATCTTCCAGTTTTAGTTTGGTCAAGAAAGGAAAAGGAATGGTATTTTCAATAAAGTATTGGAAAATAAACAACATCCTAAATTAAAGCACTGGAACATCCACTGCTTCGTCAGTAAGCACCCCTCTTTAATCACCGAAAAGTGAATAGGTATCTTTATAATTGAAGGATTTGTAGTATCTAGATAAATACGAGACAAACGAATTGGGATTTGTTCTGTTAGTGCGTCATTGTTTCACAAAGAAGATATATGTGTTGCACTGCTTAATAAAGAACCATATCATAGACTATAAAAGATAAATGCTACTCATTAAATCAAAATAGATCAATCATTTTCTTAAAGAAGGGTATATTGTGCCTCTATTGAAAACCTATAAAGACAAAAACTATGTCTACTTCTTATATGAATACTATATCAATTGCACTCTCGAGACTATGTATAATCAAATTGGCTGCTTTTCTCAAGAAATTCTATCGTTTTTAATTGCCTGCTTGGTCATACGACTCGAGTATTTGCATTCAAAGTTTATTATTTATCGAGATATGCAGTTATAAAATTGGATAGTAGATTAAAATGGATTTCCTTGCATGATAAACTTTTCTATGGCAAAACAACTGTAACCAATTTCGGGATTTAAGACATATACAATTATTGGTACTCCTCATTTCATGGCTCCAGAAGTACATGAAGGCTTTGGGTACTCTTTTGCTGCTGATATTTGGTCCCTGGGTGTTTTAATATATGTTCTCGCAATAGGTTAGCTGCCTTTTGGAGAAGGCATTGATGATCCTTATTAAATATTTGCTTCGATACAAACGCAAAAAGTAGCATTTCCTTCAAATTTTAGTAATAAAAAGATAAAACGGATAATCAAGAAATTGTTGATAAAGGATAGTTGGAGCCGGCCCGATTTGAGTACTATCAAAAGCTATGATTTATTTTCTTCTCTTGGCGAAGATGACTGGAAAGCCATATAAAATCAGACCTATAAATGCCCTTTGTAGTTCTAAAAATAATTAAGGAAAGACTTATCTTTTGTATCAAAAAATGCCATATCATTAATGTCATATCTTTAGAAAAATCAAAGTAACTCAAGCCATCAGTTTCGATAGGTGATTAGTTCTTCTTGGTAAGATAGTATATGATATTTATTTTTATTGTTGTGTTCATAAAATATATATCGTTTCCATGAATCAAAAATACATTTCCATAGTTGAAATTAAAAATATAGAAAAAGGAGGGCATTCTATTAATAAGAGTAAAGCCATTTAAATAAATGATAGAATCATAAGATAACGCGACACTATCTTATTATTTAGGAAAGTTAAATAATCAAGGTTGACTCCTAACTTATTCGAATTGATAACAAATTATTGTGCGTATCAATAGACAAAGGTTATTGTTCTGTATTTAGATCAAAATTATATTCACTTTGCATTTCATTATAATTACTTTAAAAATAATGGTAATACTCCAACTCCTATCTTTAATCAGTTTTTTCATATTTAAACTACATTCCACCTTGACAGGCTCTCAAATTATTTTTTTAATGGATAAAAACGAAATTGTAATTAGAATACTTCCAAAGGTTTTGCTACTCAAATTTTATCAATTTTATTATTATTTTATTAAATTTGAAGTAATTGAACTTCTCTGGATAAAAAATGATTCATACTCAAACTAAAATTCCTACTCCCTCCCTTCCCCCTGAAACTGGTAAAAAGATCAAGAATTACATTTATAACTACAATGACCAGATTGGGAAAGGAAACTTCGCCAAAGTTTACCGTGGCACCAATACAAAGACAAGTACCTTATTGTTTAAGTAGATGAACCAGTTGCAATAAAAATTATTTCGCTCGATGAACTCAAATCGAAAAGGTTAGAGGAACTTGTCTTTGAATAAATTAGAATTCTACAGTTAATGAACCATCCAAATATTCTTAGGTTTTATGAAGCATTGCTTTCTGATAGGAATTGTTATATTATCACCGAGCTCTGCAATCAAGGAGATCTTGATGATAGAATCAAAAAGAAAAAACCATTTTCGGAAGCGGAGTTCAACAAATTAATTTTAGATATTTACCAGGGACTTAAATATCTGAAATAGGTTGGAGTAACACATAGAGATATCAAACCAGCGAATATCTTCATGCATAATGGACAGGCAAAAATTGCAGATTTTGGGCTAGCCAAATTTTATAAGTAGATTTTCATTTATATAGGGATAATTTTAAAGATCTAGATATAGGCTCACCCCCCTACATGTCTCCCGAAGGTCTCATTCACAACATTTATGGAGAAAAGACGGATATTTGGGCTTTTGGTATTATTATATATGAACTGCTGCATGGAGAGTCTCCATTTGCTTGCTACAAAATGAACCAAGACCTATTTGCTGCAGTAACTACACCCATACCTTAAAGCAAATTTAGAAAAAACATTCCTCCTCTATTGAGGCAGTTAATTAATAATCTCCTCTAAATTTATATTATCAAACGACCATCAATTCAATAATTAGCTAAAGATCCATTTCTTCATTCCTTACTGCTTCCCAAAGAAGAAAAAACTTATTTTATGAATAAAAAATTTAGTTTCTGTGAAACCATTCCTTTTCAGCAAAATATGAATACTCCCCAAATAAAAACATACCCTAAGATACCAATGCAACAAATGCAACAGCAATCACAAACACCAAGCGTAAAAAAATAAAATAAAATTCACATCAAAGTGATGCCCTAAACACAAAAATATTTGGGTTTTGGTTGTATGAACAAGTCACAATAAATATTTCCAGCCTACACTGAAAAAAGCGATCGCAGAGCCTCAATCGCCTCAATCCTTGAGTAAAAAGTCTCTGCCTCTTCCAGCTACAATCCTTTTAACAAAATTGAAATTGAGCTCAAACAAAAGGGGTCAGTCAAGCATCAATAAATTAGTTCTGATCTTGTGTTTGTTTCATTACCAATGTCTGCAAATAAAAATATAGCCTTCCAAAATCAAACTGAGCAGCAAAATATCAAATATATTGAAAAGAATAATATGACACCAAATGTGTATAATAATCAAATGTCTAATCAATCATATCAATTCTTTTCTCCCTACGATATGCACAAGCACAAGCAGCTGAGTGAAAAGACGACATAAACTAACGAATCATAAGATGATAAATTTCTAATAGACTACTTTAAAGCCAGAAACCATGCGATGAACTCTGATCAATTTAAAAAAATATGATGATATTTATTATTATTTTTTAACCACTGATAATATATTTATTTTTAAACATTTGTCAAATTATCTTTCATTATTATAGTCAAATTAACTTCTAATATTATTATTACAATCATAATTATCATCCTTTTTTATTAATCTACTCATTAATATTACATGATCAAAGCATTCATTTTTGCTATCATCCTTTTGATATTAACTCAAGCTAAACCCAACTCGGCTCCTTACATACATCAACAAGGAAGGCCTCTCAACATTGCTCACCGTGGTCTTTGCTCAATCCTTCCTTAAAATACTCTTGAAGCATTTTCTGCTGCTCTTTATCAAGGCGCAGATTTTATCTAACTTGATGTCGTTTACACAAAGGACAAGTAGCTGCTCGTCATGCATGATCCTTACTTGACCAGAATTACCAATATAAAAACCAAAAGTGAGTTTGCAACTAGATATGAGACGAGAGAATACGATGGAGTAAACAAAACTGATTGGTGGACTGATAAATTCACACTCAATGAACTGAAAACTTTAGGAATTAAGCAAGCTCAGGCTCCTGGACGACTTACCATATTTGACTATAAATTCACCTTTCCCTTACTCAGTGATGTCATTGAGATGGTGATTGCTTTTAATAAACAGCATCAAGGTAAGCGTAATCCTGATGGACGATTGGGAGGTATTCTAATCGAAGCTAAAGATTCACAGATGTACCGAGATCTTTTTAACAGAGAGATCGGCAAGGATATTCTCGATCTGCTCAAGAAATATAACATTGAAACTATCTAAAAAGCTCAGAAGATATGCCCCATTTATCTTCATTCTTTTGATTACGGTACTGTTAAATATTGGGGACTGAATACAGAACTGCCAAACAATTTCCTGGCCTTTAACGGAGAAAGTCTTGATCTTGAAGACATTAACAAATATGCCACAGGAATAGGTTTCGAGTAAAGAATTCTATGGGATTATAAAACTAATACTCCCACTTCTACTTTTACTGAAGCACGCCGATTGGGTTTGATTATCCATATTTGGACATTCAAGGACGATGTACTCTTCTTTAATTCACATACTAATATCGTACGTCTATTTTAATGCAGGACATGTACAGAATCGCTCAATTGACTCTAAAATTAGATGGAGTTATTACTGAATTCTCTGATATTTACGCTCCTCTGTCCCAAATGCTAATGAAAGAGCAAGAGTGTTCCCCTCATAAGCATATGCGAATAAATTGATTAAAACTTAAGATTAAAACAATTATCGAAATATTGATAATATTGAATGAAATTAAACAAACAATTTTTGTGGAAGTGGTTTATCAATTTAATATTCGATTAATTAAAATATTGAACTGTAAATATGTTTGGGTGAATTTTAAATATTATGATTCCTGATTGTGAGGATACAAATTCATTATCAGACGTGCAGAGGTCTATCGAAATATGATAACTTCTCTAACTTAATACATACAATAAAATAGTTAATATTAATCTTATAACGGTAATTATTAATTCTTCGCCAAGTTAACACAATCATTGATTTATTTACATTAATAGAAAGTAAAAATTACTATTTTTAGAAACATTAGTAATTGTCTTTATTTTATTTTTGTGCTGGACTTTGCTTATTCAAAGGCAAAGTATTCAACTTCGTAAAGTATCTAATTCACTATCAGGTCATTAAATATGTTCTTCCAATCCCATTTTTGCCTTTTGTGACACAATTAACTCCAAATTAATGATGAAGGACTACGTCTTTTATTTTTATATTGCTGCCTTATAAATTTATTTCTCACCCCAAAATTGAATAAAGAAATAAATTCTTTTCTTCTAGTAATATCTAACGTGTTTGATGCCTGAAATCACTCAAATTTCCTAAATCCTGAATCCCAAATAGTTTGAATATTCCTATTTTGATGTTGGATATATCGCAATAATCAATTTTTTAAAAATTATTTGATAATTAACAAGACTACTCATAGTTTAACTTGTACACCTGAGAATGTTTATAACACTGTGCCTCCGCTCCAGATTTTATTTCTTTGCTATATTACGTATTTGGGATTTTTGCATACAATTATATTGCAGGTTTTGCAAATATTGGAAAGATGTTTATGAGGACATTAGCTAAGGCAAAAATAACATATTCTTTATTTGAATTGCTGGAAATTTTGAAAAATAATAATAACTCAAATTAGGGAGGTTTTACCATGATGGAAGTGACTCAGAATTAACTGAATCGACTCGAGGCACAATTAACAAGATGGTCTTCATCAACTCTGACCTTATGTTCAAAGGAACTTTATGTTTTAATCTTAAAAAATATGGTCCTGCAGCACTAATGCCAAATAAATCAACCCGTATTATAATAAAATCTAAGCTTTCTCCAACCTCAACAACTTGCCTATGATCAAGTTAACCTTTATTATGATACTTTTAGCCTCCTCTGTTCTTTCCTCAACAATTAAGACTGGTGGCGACCCACCTCTTATTACCATGAGCTTTAGCACTTATTGCACATCTTTCAGCATGCCAACTTATTCTTCAAGCTAAAGCACTTATCGTGCCCTTGTCTACAACTCAGCCGTCTCTATGATGAACTTATTCAATCAATTTTAGTCGTCCACCTATACTATGGGACTCAACAAATTTACAAGCCTTGCCACTGATTAGTTTGCAGCAATTGTTCTCCAACCAGCATTTAACATCAGCAACTCCACATTTGACAACGGAACAGACATCTATGGACTCCCTGGAATAATGTCTATATAAATTGGTGATATATTGTCTTATGATATAAATACTTATAGTGGCTCATCATTAGTGCCTTGGTTAAACTCAATAGAGTTCAATGCGGTGTCAAAATCACCAGATTTTACTGTTCCTCTGAGCACCCAGCAGATTATTTAATGCACAGACTACAACAATCCTGACTTGACAGCTCTTGAACAATTAGAAAGTGCTGTTGACTATTTGACGACCTACGGACTAATGTCTGCAAGTGCCTACCCTTCAAGCAGCTCAATATCATCATGTCAATATGCTGGAGGTCCTTACCTACTGAATACAGTTGCTGGCGATAATGGCTATGGATTAATATCAGGATGCAGTGCCTTTTAGATTGCTATCGCTCAAAATAAGAGCGTGATTGCCATGGTTGATGGAACTGACCTTCAATATTATAGCGCAGGTCTGTTTGCAATTGTGAATACTGGACTCGTAAATACAAGAGTTATATTCCGATTTATCTAAAATTCTCATACTGATTATTGGATGATCAAGAATTCATGGGGGGATGAATGGGGAGAGAGTGGATACATGAGAATTCTGAAGCCTTCCGATTACGAAGATCCAGTCAATGCCGCTTGTACTTATGGAGCTTACCTTCGTTGATTTCTGAGAGCTTATTGAATTTATTTTTTCGCTATTAAAGAGTCTTATCTGTTATACTATCAACAGAGATTGGATCTCTTTTAAATATTTGATTGGCTATTTTCAATAATAATCATATAACTAATTAATAAAATCCACTGTTATCTGAAAATTAAAATAATCATATTTATAATTGAAAATTAGATTAGCTTTTCATCTATCATATTTTTGACTTCTTCTTCCATTGGTCTGATAATAAATAATATTAATTTATAATATTGATGCAGAAGATATATTTAAGGCCGATCACAATCTTCCTTCTATTACTGTCAGTATTATCTTACGGTGTGGCAGATGATATTTCAGCAGACGAGCGGCAAGAATCTATTTAACTTTATACAACGGTTGCAGATCAAGATGAAGATGGTCTCATCACTAACGCAGAATTTAAATCATTCTTTGATTAATTCGTTCAGCAACCAGATTAAGAGAAACTGATTTCTAATTATATTTTTGAGGAACTGGACTTGAATGATGATCGCGTTTTAGGCTATGAAGAATTTCACTTACTTTTCGATCTTATGGAGGCAGTGCCAGAGTAATCTCCCATCAAATAAAACTAAGATGCTAACTTCTAACCTAATGAAGAAATGTGATAGATTGTATTGACTATATTCTGTTGATAATAATTTAAACATAAAATCAATAAAATAATAGGTTAATGATAAACTCTTGAATGTAAATGATTTTATATGGAATTATGAACACTGGTGTGCAATCTTAATAATTAAGAATGATTGTGAATAATTTATGAGTTAATCATCCTCGAATATTTTTAATGTATCACTACCGACCAAATAAATCTCAGTTTACAATTAATTTCAGTACCATCTTGGATTATAAAATAGTAATGATCTCACCTTCAGATAGCACAAATATTATTAGGACTGATGCTGCGCGGACCAACATCGCCAATATGCTTTTTGAAGAATTCAAGACAGGAATGAGAATTTATTCCGGTGAAAGGAGAGAATGCAAAGTATGCCTTCTTGGATAAGCATAAAAAACAGAACCGCTCATCCACCCCTGTGCTTGTCCCAGTACCTTTGAATTGGTGCATGTAAAATGTTTCCTCGGTTGGATTACTGATAAATATTAGGAAACTGAATTAATAGAAATACTACAATCGGAATCCGGTCTCTGTTGTGATAAATGTAAAGGATCATATATTTTTCACTTTAAAATGGAGACTACCTTCGTTGATTGGACCATGTTCAAAAATAAAATTAAAAAAGCTAAACTGCTGGCAGCTATAAATATCGCTTTTATACTCATAGTCACTTTTCTCCTGATTGTCGCATGCAGTTATGCTATTGTCGATAGAAAGAATCCTGAGTACAACCCTTCACGACCAAGATTTTTTATGGTGTTTATAGCTATTGGGTTGGGGCTTTGTAGTCTAGGATATGGTATATACTAATTTATGATAAAATTTATACTCTTTCGAAGACTCAAGATATCTCTACCTCTCAATATGAGTACCGCCCATAATTTCGAGCTCAAAAGAAAAGTAAAAGATTATAAAGAATAGACCGAATAGTAAAAGGCATCTAAAAGCTAGAATGGACTGATAATCCCTCCCCAACTTCACAAAGAAGAAGAATTCTTATGATCTTCATATCATTTACATTATCCATCAAGTAAGCTATGCATAATTGAGGTAAAATATTTTCAACAATCAATTTTTTCGATCTCTTGGCCAAATGCACAGAGAGTGGTTTTTCTTATTCTTGTTGCATCCCAAATGGAAAAACCTTTTGCATATCCCGCATACTTCCCTCGCAAAATCTGGATTAAATGGTTCGGTGCAAAAACAGATTGGCTTGGGTATTTAACTGAGGATTTGTTCTATATTTTCATCCATATTAATATAACTTCTGCAGAAATAAATTTCTTGGCATTTCTCCTTATCAGTGCACGCATAAGTCTTTTCATCAACTATTTAAATCTTACCTTTGACTGTCTCCATATATTGCCAATCCTGATACTTCGACAAGATTAGTTCTTGCTTTCCTAGGTGGTTGAAATTCTGTTCGGATACGCATGGATCGTCTCTACTAAAGTACCATGCCACCAGTAGTACTGGAAACTGTACTCTTGTAATTTTAACAATCTGCAGAATCTTTCCGATACTCTTCTTGCCTCCCGTTTCCTTTTGCCATAAACAAATATTGTCTCCCACCTTATAGATGATGTTTTTGAGTTTAAACTGTTGGATAATTCTAAATAATATTTTTCTTACTGGAAATACTCGTCATGCTGCTTGCAGTATTCAATAATATCATTAAGATTTTCATCCTAGTTGTTATCGATATTCATTTTTGTGAATTATATTGCTCAATTTCTTGAGGGAGATAAATGGAGTAATAAATATATAAAAAAGGATATCAATATTTATTTTTTGGATTACTTGAGAACTATTTATTGAAGGAGAGATAGACTTAGAAAGAGATAAAAAGGATACAATTAAAATCTATCAATTATATATATAAACATCTTCAGAAGAATCATTTCCGATCTGAAGACGATTGGAATGGAGTTACAAAAGGAAAACTATGGCCGTTTTGATGAATAGATGTAGATGAAGGTCGTGCAATTACTTTAGTTATTCTTGGAGTATTGGCTATCTTGCTCAGTGATTCTCGAACATTCAAACATCGTTGAGAACCTTTAATCATTTATTCGGCAAGATTATTGTAAATTTTGACAAACCAATGCAGTTTGTTCGTCAACTCTATGGTCTCAGTGAATGTGGTTCTCAAACAATCCTTAAATCGAGTATATTCTCCGTTATTGGCTTTAAGTGTATCCAATCCTTTCTCCTTTTCTTGTTAAATTCCTAAAAGATAGCTCTCAATATTATCGACCACTGTTTTCCCTTCTGTTACTGACAACAACTACCCTTTCCCTTAATTCTTCCTCAGCAAACATATTTTTTCTCTCAGTTCATTCTTCATCCTCTAAATTTTATCCCTGACTAAATTTTTCAATTGAGAATAGTTCATTTGATACAATTATTTAAAATTTTGGCATTAGTAATGCTCGTGATAGTCGATATTAACCGATAGAACTAATGCCTCACAATTTATGCAGTATCTAAACTCTTCTGATGTCTTTTAAATGGTAGTTTTCTAAGGGTTCTCTCCAGCAAAAAGAATACTTGATTTTCTGTGAAGATGCTCATGATAATTTGGATTTGAAGCCATTATGACTGTTGGGCGAGTAGTTTTGTTATTTATAGCTTCAATTGGTTTATTCTTTTAAACTGTAAAACTTTTTCTCTCTTGCTTGGTAAATTGAGTTAGCTATAGATAACACTTCTTCTTTATGGTCGATTCTCTTTTTGAAGAATAGCATTTCTCTTGTCTTAATGGTTAATTGTTTTGATTAGTCATTATCACATTTTGACGAAAAATAACCCTTGGCGCAGCTTAAGGGATAGGCTGTCTTTGTTGTGACTATACTGATAATTGTGGTTTCGCTGGGAATTGATGAATTGATGATCTTAGTAATGGCTGTTGCATGTGCTGTTGCTGTAATTGTTGTTGGTGTGGTAATTGTTGCTGTGATAGTTGTAGGTGCTGCTGTTGTTGTAATTGTTGTTGATGTTGTAGATGTTGTTGTGGTAGCTGTTGGCGTTGTAGCTGCTAGTGTTGTAGTTGTGGATGTGGCTGTGGTAGCTGTTGCTGTTGTACGGACTTTTGCTTCGACTATGAGGTCAAGCTTTAAAATCTATTTTTAATTGGATAATCGCGAGAAACTGTATTAAGATATTCTATGATAAGGTCAGGATCAATGCGATGAATGACATTTTATTTGATTTCAGTTTGATTTAAACTGGTATTATCTTTTTAAGAAAAGGATAACGTATCCACACTAATATTAGCTTTACTCTGCTCATAGACTGATGCAATAGCATCAAGGCAGGTGTCAATCTCATCTCTAATACCATTACATTCATTTGGATTTGAGGGAGTCACATTATTGAGTTGATTGAATTTATTGGCATCGACCATAAACTCATGATGACATTTGGCTACGTTGTGTATTGGTAAAATGATTGCTTTTTCCAGCTGCATAGATTTTAAATAGTTGCGAATAGGGTCATTCTTTTGACTTGCCTGCAATATCTTGGATGATAAAGTTGGTTAATTTGATATAGACCCATTGATTGATGGTTTGCGATTCATCAATTTATTTATGAGTTTAATATTAAAAACAATTAGTAAAGACAATAAAATTTAATTCTTGCTTTGAAAACAGGAAATTATCATAATTCTTATATATATTAATAATTTAATTTTTGGTCAAATATATTGTGGGCAGTGATAGTTTCATATTAGAAGGCCGTTTCTCACACCTATTAAGCATACTCATTCTGAAATCCTATTTTTTATTTAGTAAAAAAGTCTTGATTTTCTATGTGGACCGTTTTTCATCTTTTAAAAAAGTATTATAACGGGGAAGAAAGATTTAGAAAAGTATAAACTGTAAAAAATATAGCATTGATATCATTGCCATCAGGCCAGCAAGTTGAGAAGTCTTGACTGAAGTCTACCTTCTGCCCTTACTTCCTGGAAGCCGGCATCGAAATGCGTCTTCCTGTCGCCGCAATGACACTTCTAATGTATGAAATTGCATCTTTCTCCAAACATGCACACTCCCTCACTCAAAAACACTCCACATTCTTTGGTTTTGTATTTGGAGTTAAGTTGTTAGTTTTTTCTGAGTTAGTGCAACCCATGAGCAAATTTACATCTTTTTTGATAGGGACACTCTCCGAATTATAAATATTTTTTGCAAAGCTGAGACTTTTCTTTTTCTTTCCTGATAGAAGATTTGCCAGCATTGCTTTAAGGGTGGTGACGGGGAGAGGAGGAGTCTTCAGTTGAGGGAGAGTGATTGGTTTCCTTCTGGCAGAGAGATGGGAATGCCTAATCGAGGTAAAGTTGATGATTTCTGCGCAGCATGGTTCACTCTTCTAATAAAATATATTTTTAATATTTAAACTAATAAAGTTATTTGGCTTAAATGCAAAAACGCAATCGTTTCGAACTATTCTCACAGTTAATTATCTTGGATCTTCCAAGACCTTCAATCGATAGATATTGTTGATTTTTTTTCTATTAACAGATGCAAGGCTAACATTTTTTATGGCGTCATTGATGACTGATGAAGAGAGCTTAATGAAAAAAAAGACTGAAGAATCTAAAATATAAGCAATATAATCTAATTTTCATAAATTATAGTTGATATCTAGTTGGTTAGTTGAGTCAATACCTCCCAAGCAATCAATGAATTAAAGCGTTATATAATCAAGTCTAGTAATTTAAAAGATTCGCAACAATATATTTATTAGAGTTACTCATCATTTGCAGACTTTTATCTTAGAACCATATTACCAATATTGAATCAAAGTTAATTAGTTATCAAATTATTGGACAACTACTACATCCACTGATTCTTATAAGCGTTATATGACATATTCTCTCCTAGTCTTGACTCAATAATTATAATTATTTAAAATGCTGGACTCTTTCAACTCCATGTTCTCCAAGATTAAATCTGCCAAGTTAGTTTCTACAGTTACTGACAACTACAACAAGCTAAAAGACATCGTCATGAAGAAAATTACTATCACCTAGATCATTCCTCAATTGTTTCACATCGATTACCCACAGTAAGTCAATGTCGAACAGCTAGCGCAACACACAGCCGCCGCTCCCTATCAGATTTGGAATATCAGCGAGTACCGCTACGAAGATATGTTTGAAAATGCAGTCAAATAAAGAGCTCCCTTAGGAGAGATACACCATCTCTGTTATCAGTATTACTCGAATATTCCTTTTTATGAGCTGGTGGAGGCCATCGAAAAGATCAAAGGATTTATCGTGACAAGTCCAAAACATCATGTCTATGTGCACTGTCAAGACAGCAAGGTACGGAGCGCAGTCTTCTTGGCAGCCTACATCTTCCAGACCCGTGCAGTATAGGTACATGACATCAGTGAGGCAATTATCTACGTAAATAAACGTCTGTAAATGTAGTTATAGGATCAGAAAGGCAATATTTCCTCCTCCTACAAAAATCACCACCGTCTATTCAAAAACTTGATGAATTATCACACTAACCCAAAGTTTATAAACCCTCATCGCCTACATCTCCAAACAATTAAGATAAACAATGCTCCAAAGATAAATCTACAAGGAGTAAATACGAAATAACGGTCGCTATCTGACCTTAAGATGGTGATATAGGTTCGAAATGGTGAGTGTGTGCTTTTCAAGGGTATATTTAGCTAGGCTGTGATATAGGGGGAAAGCATCTGTATAAACTTCCAGCAGCACAGCAAACACATTGCCGTTAGTGATTAATTTCTAGTTATGGTCAAGTACTCGTGGGAGAAGAAGATTTACAATATATTTAGAATTCAACTTAACACCAACTTCATCTTCCAACAATTTGTTAGAGTCCACCAGCAGGATATTGATGTATCAGTGCACTGCATGCCTGATAAGGGTAATATTACTTTTATTGATTTTACTTTTAAGGAAGAAACTGGCAAGTCCAAGCTGGCTGAACTTGCGCAAAAGGTACGCGAGGCTCAGAAGAAAGAAGAAAATTAAAAGACTGTGGATTTACTGTCTGGGGAAGGATTATAGCCTGTAATACCCGAGTAATGCTTTGGGCTAGGAGGGGTGGATTAATCTCATGAGTTGGACGAAGATGAGCTAACTTTGAAGATCGAGCAGGTCATGAAATCAATGACTCTCAAATAGTAACAGGAACAACAGGATAATTAATAGGAATAGGACCTCGACGATTATCTCAGTAAGTTAGAATCTCAGGCGTGATTTATTTATATCTTTGCCAGGCTTTTTGATTGCAGATATGAGAGATTGCCATGTGATATAACTATCAATTCTGCCCAATAAATACCTCTCAAACTCTCATTCTTTTTAAATTATCGATAAAAAGCGCGATTTAATGAATTGGCGCTAATAAATATATATGAGTGATTCGCATTCCATTTACAAGGGTACTCCTGTTCATACTCCCCGGCACTCCAGACCCTACCTTAACAACACCTTCAACTTACATCAAACCCCCATGGCTAACAATATTGAAGGAATTCTCTAAGTCAACTAAATCCGCAACTAAGGCGACCAGATATATGGTACAACCATCTCGGTGAGTCATGTGCTGCTACAAATATAAAAGTTCATATTGTAATTCTAGGAGGTTCACATGGTTGATGATTAGGCCATCAGCGAAAAGATCTACCGAAATCAACTCAATTAACTATAACATTTGTAATCCTAGGACTAGAAGGTATTCAAAATCGATGGCAGACACATCCGATAGTTTGACAGGGAGCTCTACTATCAGCTCAACTATTTTCCAGCTGAGATGGTATCTTGCTTCGATAATGTCCTTCGAGACCTCTTTAGAAAATTTTTCATTGATTAAGCCACAGACATGGATACGCGTAACCACCGAGAGAAAAAGGTGCCAATGCTGATGATTGGCCTGAGCCATTTGCATGCTGAGTAGCGAACTTGTGTTAAGAACCTATCTCCCTTCAATATCGGTAAGTTGGTCCTTGTGCAAGGCATTGTGATTCGCACTTCAGAAATATATCCATAAATGAAGAAAGCTGTATTCAAATGCTCAGGTTGCAAACATAAAGTGGAGGCTATTTTGTAAAATGCGAGAGTACCTGAACCTTCTTTTTGCCGCAAATGTAGGAATAAGGACTGTTATGAGATCATTCACAATTAATGCCAGTTTACTGATAAGCAGTACATCAAATTTCAAGAACTTCCCTAGTTAGTCGAGTAAGGAGCAACTCCGAATTCCTTGAATGTGATTGCTTATGACTCAAATGTGGATGGATTTCGTCCAGGTGACAGGGTGGAGGTGATAGGCATCTACCGCGCTCATCCCTTGCGAATAGACCGTGGCAAAAATAACTTGCTCTCTGTTTTCGACACCTACATCGATCTTATTTCTTTCAATCTCCTAGAAGAAAACAAAAATAGAATATAGGAGGGAAGAACAGTATTTAGCGATCAAGAGAAACGGATGTTTAACAGTATGGCTGAGAAGGAGACTATTATAGATGATCTTGTCAAGAGCTTTGCTCCTTCTATATACGGTCACGAGGATGTTAAAAAAGGTTTGCTTACGCAACTTTTTGGAGGATCCAAGAAGATATTTAACAATTATGGAAAAGGTAGAGTTCGCTCAGATATCAACATTTGCTTGCTCGGCGATCCTTCCACTGCCAAATCACAGCTTCTGCAGCATGTGCATAAAATTGCGCCAAGAAGTATCTATACCAATGGGCGAGGATCTAGTGCAGTCGGTCTCACAGCTAATGTCAGAAAAGATCCATAAACTAATGAGTTCGTTCTTGAGAGTGGAGCTTTAGTTCTCAGCGACTTGGGAATTTGTTGTATTGACTAATTTGATAAGATGGATGAGGATAGTCGCACGATTCTATTGTAAGCGATGGAGCAGCAAACAATCTCAATCGCAAAAGCAGGTATCGTGTGCCAACTGAACACTCGGACTGCAATTTTAGCAGCAGCAAACCCTGTGGATTCCAAGTATGATCCTAAAAAATCAGTGATCTAAAACATCAATTTGCCATCTTCCCTACTCTCTCGTTTTGATCTTATCTACATCTTGCTGGACATCCCAAACGAATGTAATGATAAAAAGCTTGCCACACACATTCTCGATTTTTATTCCAACAAGTCACCTACCACCATTAAGTATCTTTATTTTTATATAGTCAAGGCGTATATACAACCCAGCAACTGGCTAAGTATATCACATATGCGAGGGAGTATATTTGTCCTACTATTACTGAGAAATCAGGAAAAAAACTGAAAGAGGCTTATCTTAGCATGAGGGGAATAGGTCTTGGAAGTAGAAACATATCAGCAACACCAAGACAGTTATAATCTCTTATTAGGATGAGTGAAGCTTTTGCCAAAATGAAATTGTCCCTGTAAGTAACTGAAGAGGACGTTGATGCGGCAATCTGCCTTCTTCATAAAGCGACTCTCTTCGCAGCAACAGACCCCGTCACGGGTATTATCGACATGGGGATTATCAACACTGGTCGCTCTGAGGGTGTAAGAAAGAAAACTGATGAGATGGCCAAAAAGATCAATGAATTTTTAGCAGCAAACCAGTCCAAGTATCGTAAGGCCACTTCTATCTAAAGCTTTATTGAAGGATTTAAACTAGCAGGCAACAACTACAGGATTTAATTGAGCAAATAACAGTGCATATAGGCATTAAAACTACTGCAGACGAACGATGTAGTCGCTCTTTTCGGACAGAACAAGCTCAACCCGCAATTTAAACTACAAGTCATCTCCGCCATTTGATTTGTCATATAATTATCTGTGCTAATTATCAGTAAAAGTATCGTATATGTAACGGACGGACTATTTCAGAAATTATATACTTATAAAATTATAAAATGTATGAATGGAAACGGCAGAATTTGAGTTGGAATCGACAATTTTGCTTCTATTGCCAAAAGTCTTACAAAAATTAAGTCATTCCCCATCATCATCAAAAGAAAACACTTCATTTACCCAAATGTCCCAAAAAATTCTTGTCTTGTTGATTGATTATATGCTATATATATAAACTCTATTTAATGATTTTTAGATAATCGAACGATTTTACTCAGTTAATGAGTTCGTCATTCGCGGATATCATTTTATAAATTATAATAACAGCTTTATAATTCAAAGATGGGGAACCAAACTTCAGCCATCGCTCGCATCCATTAAATATCAGCCAAATTTACACTGGTCAAACAGTTTGCTGACGAAAAGTTTTACCTCGATCGCACAAATCAGGAAGAGCTCGTTTTGATCACTCGATTAGCTGCAGTCAATGAGCCTTGGCTCGACGCTAGTCTTTCAAAACGTAAATAACTGAAAGGACACTATATCTCGCAACTCATATGTATTTAATCTATCATAAAGAATATGGAAGAGATAGTCAGACCTATTGCAGCGATATATCTGTGATGCTAATCCTGTTCAAGCAACCTTTCAAATCACTGCGAGAGGAAATAGCAAATCGTATTGAAGTGGGAGAGTGGTTTGAAGAAGGTGAGATATTGATGGTGTCGTATTGTGTTTTAGCTGCTCTGCAGGAGTTAAGGGCAATGAATGAAAATTATGAAGTATAAGTCAGTTAAACTACTCTTTTCATCGATGTCAAGGGCAATATAATCCTATCTGATGCTGAAAAATATAAGGAGAAAGTTTCACGAAGATCAGGACTTAGGAAGATCATTGGAGAGCAATGCAAGATCATGGAAAAGGGTACTATGCTACAGTTGGGAAACGTTCTCTAAAAGATTATTAAAAAGGGTACTAAGCACAACTATTCTTAAATTTTAATTCATTTTATTGCTGCTCTTATGAAAGGAGAGTATTCGTGCTATGAATAGGCCTTAAAGTATCTTAATAATTTGAAGAAACAGGAAAGAAATCAAGATATAAAAAGATAGGAGGCGAGAACATACAGAAGCAATAGCGTTAATCATCAATCACCTTAACATCAGTCCATTCCCTCCAGCAAAGATACTCCAATCTTATAATTAGTCAAATTGGCTGATTCGAGAGAACCACTTCGTTCTATGATTTGCAGCAATGAATTATTTAACAGGATGGAAAAGGTCAAACCCATGAGCAAAAAGAAGGAAAATAAATATCAAATCTATAAGGAGCAATTTCAAGCAAGAAAAACAGAGGCTTTTGCCGAAGAGCATTTCACTCATCACGAACAAAGCGTATGGCTATAAGGAAATACACTTAGATTAGATGAGATGTCCAGCATATAAAGGAGAACTAATAAAGCTACAGAATAGGATGAAAACTAACTCGACAAATAGTACGACAACTCTATTTTTACTTAAAGTCTGAATAGCTGCTAAATACAGCAAGAATCATTGCATCCTAAAATAGAATTATTCAACAAGAGCCGTCCTTAAAGGCTAAAACAGCTGATTTTAAATCAGAAAGGGATAATATACGAGTAAAGTGGAGACTAGTTGGAATCTATGGCCTCCCAAAGAACGCAACGATTCAGAAACATCTCTTTCCTTGAGTGATAATCCTGTTGGAGTGTACTCTGATTGCATATTTAATTATTGACAAAAAAGTATATATATTTTAAGTAAAGTATTGTGGTAATTAACCATTTTGAGAATTTTCATTTTTTGAACATCAGTCAGTGCTTATTCAAAATTACTTTTAATCATGTAGTTTAGACGGAAATATCAACTTAAAAATATTTAAAAGATTTGGCACCTTTAACAATTTGATCAATTCAAATTTAGTTAGTCTTAGAGGCTGATAGTTATTGCTTATCCTCTTCGGCCTGAATCTTTGAGCCGATATTATTCTTATGATGATAAAGATGTATAAAGATGATGGGTGGATAACATAATCAAAGTTTATCATTATTTTTCGTCTTCTTTTTTCAATACTTTGGCAGCCAGTTCATCTTCCATTTTTTGCTTAGAAGCGATCATGAGCTTTTCTTGCCGAATTCGGTCTTTTCCTCCAGTATAAAACAAGATAATCATTAGCACGACAAACCCTAGAAGGATAGCGGACCAGATGTTAACATAAACCTTTAGATTAGAGTTTATAACCCAGAATATGAAGCCAATCATAATTCCGAGAACACCTCCAATCACACCCAAAACAAACAATGAATATTTGAACACTTCCCAGCCTGTAAGAGGGAAGTAGTCGTCAGGGATGCCTTAGAACTTGGGCTTATAGGCGCCCAATGATCGAATGTATTCAATTTCGCTGAATCCTTGAGCAGATTGACCTAATTTATAGTCCTCCATATTTGATTTCTGAATTAATTATGTGCAACAACAATTATTCCCGATTAAGATAACTGAAATTTTCAAATAATCCCACCGTCAAAAATACAGGAAAAGAAAATCTATTATATTTTTAATGTAATTTTAAAGAGTTTTCAAGCTTTGAGTCGTTGGATAAATTAATAATTTCTATAATTGTAATATTATATATAATATTAATTGATAAGAATAATGAACTGCTTATATCATTTTAATTTTCGATTACTTAAAAAACCTACTCAGGCTGCTCATTTTCATCTTTGAGCAGTCCAAATATTTCGGCAAGTCATTTATTTTTTATTTGTAAGGTGTCTTGATATTTGATATTTGATAAAAATCAGTTACCTTATTTTATTATTAGATGCTTGTGGTATGATTCTAATGATGGTAGATAATAACGTGCGACAACTTATTTTATTCATACAATATCACTTAATATATTTTATTTTAACATAGGGGTTGGGGTTGGGGTTGGGGGTTGGGGTTGGGGTTGGGGTT
>Ga0302186_10001052_pt1 | contig 23596 bp, 20 predicted proteins | sample II_Bog_E1_2_FD_198782 | JGI IMG/M metagenome (GOLD analysis project Ga0302186, IMG submission 198782) | Peat permafrost microbial communities from Stordalen Mire near Abisko, Sweden - II_Bog_E1_1 | ecosystem: Environmental > Terrestrial > Soil > Wetlands > Peat | place: Sweden: Abisko...
GATCTCTGCCGGATGGAGGCTTTGCTTGGAATGTTCTGCCTCATCAAACTCCGTGAATCTCCCTCGATCCAGCTGAATGGAACGTCGAACTCTATAACTAGCAATCCTCAAGGACGCACTGATCGATCGCTGAATTTGGTTTGCCATCTCCTCCATATCGTCACTTTCCGAGGCTTTTTGAAGCTGCTGATTCCCCATTAAGAAACGTTCGAGCAGCATCAACGTTGCTCGCTGTCGAATTTCAGATTCCTGTCCCTGCAGAATCTCCCTCAGACACCCCTCTGGAAGCATCTGCTTGAGACGCTCATCTAGGAGGGAAGCAAATCTCTCACTCCATCGAGGTGTCCTCCTTTGAAAGTTCCAGGCGAAGGCTAAGGCTGATTTTGTGTGATCCGCATGCGGGCAGGCGGCTGTCTTTTTGTTGGTAGTGCTCATGGCAAAAGCCGCAACATCATCTTCGGGACGCCCGCAAAAGCGGCAGGCGTCTTGAGAATCAAAAACCCAAAAATGAAATAAACCCGCTTTAAAAAAAGCGTTCCAAGTAAGGTGTTGGCACTCTGACTCAACCATCACATTCAAGGCCTGACGAAGGCAGCAAGCATGATAGTTTCCCGGTGTGATCTTCAACCGCACAGAAATGGCCCAACAGTTGTCCGATCTCGCCGCACGGAACGTCTACATCGGAACCTCCTCCTGGAAATACGAGGGGTGGATGGGACAGCTCTATTCACCGGATCGGTATTCCTACCGCGGAAAAGTTGCCAAGAGCCGTTTTGAAGCGGGATGCCTCGAAGAATACTCAGAGGTGTTTAAGACCGTCTGCGTTGATGCCGGTTTCTACCGATTCCCCGAGGAGCGGTATGTTGAAAATCTTTCCAACCAAGTGCCGGATGGTTTCAAGTTGTCATTCAAGGTGACTGACGAAATCACCATCAAGCATTTCCCCAGGCATGCACGACATGGTGAAAGAGCAGGCAAGCCCAACACGAACTTTCTGAATGCTGATTTGTTCATCAAAGCATTCCTTGCTCCCCTCACCCCTCATCGTGAGAAGGTCGGGGTTTTGATGTTCGAGTTTGGCCACCTCTACAAACGCGATTTCGAGCAAGGGCGGGATTTTGTTGCAGCTCTTGATGCCTTCTTTGGTCAATTGCCATCCGATTGGCAGTACGGGGTGGAGATCAGAAACAGGGAGTTCTTACGCCCGGAGTACTTCGAGGTGCTGCACCGTCATAGAGTAACGCATGTCTTTAACTCCTGGGCAGCGATGCCTCCGGTGGAAGAGCAACTCGCGATTAAAGGGAGTCTCACTGCTGATTTCTTCGCATCCCGGTTCCTGCTCAGACCAGGCAGAAAATACGAAGAGGCAGTCCAGAGTTTCTCTCCCTATGAATCCGTCCAGGATCCATATCCTGAGGGACGAGCTGCCATCAGCAAGCTGGCAACCATCAAGACTCAGCGACCCAGCTTCATCTTCGTCAACAATCGACTTGAGGGAAATGCTCTGGGAACGATCTCTGCCTCAATCGGTATGTCGAACGTCTGATCTTTTCTCTGATTGCAGATCGTTCTTAATCGAACAGCAGTTCGAGTTGGTTCCTGCCACCCAGCGCAAGCGCATCAATTCCAAAGTATCTCAAGTCGCCAGCGAACTCTTCGGTGAATCCATGAACCAAATAAACCATTTTGGCTCCCACCTCCTCCACATGCTCGATGAGTTCGCCATGATCCGCATGGTCGGACAAGGCAAATGCTTCATCACATCGGTAACGATAGATGGCACTGGAGTCCATAGCCCAACCACTGACAATTGCAGTGCGGTGGTTTTTGAGCTTCTCCATTCTCTTAGTTGCATTCGGCGGGATGATCATCACTCTCCCCTCGTGGTTTGTTCCATCCCAGATTGAGTAGGAACCGAGGTTAACTCCTTGCTCCTCATAAACCGTGCTCATCCTGGCGATCGCCTCATGAACAACCGGAGTAATGCCGGCCCTGGAAAGGATTGCCATGAGTTCTTGAGATTTACCGAGAGAATAGGCCAATAGTACGGGAGTTTCGCCGCTTACAAGCACCCTGCCGCAAAACTTGATGATCTGCTGATGGACATGCTCTGCAGGAGGAAAGGCATAAATGGGAAGCCCGAAGGTACATTCCATGACGAGAGTGTCTGCTTTTACAGTCTTAGACTGTTCGCAGGTTAGACTCTCCCTTCTCTTGAAATCCCCGGTATAGAGAAGGCTCCCTTCCTTTGTTTCTATGAGCACTTGCGCTGATCCTAGGATATGACCGGCAGGTATCAGCGTGATGGTGGCTTGTGGTGTTTGAAATGGCTTCCAGAAGGGAAGTTCATGGATGATCGTCCCGGCCGGAGGCTGCCTACGCACTTTCATCAAGGCTACGGTTGCTGGTGTAGCTACTGTGATTCCATGCCACCCCGCATGATCACTATGGGCATGGGTCACTACGCCAAACGGCACTTTTCTTTGGGAGTCGAGCCACAGGTCACACCCCGGCAAATGGATTCCTTTTTGGAACCTGATCTCCATTAGAGTTTCACCACCGGCAATTCCTGCCAGTTGGTCGTGTAGTTGGGGGAGTGCCTCTCAGCCTTCATCTTCCAATCTCCTCCGTTGTTCGCGACTCCCATGGAGGCGCGTGTGATCACAGGGGAACGGTTATCGCCCAGCCGCCGATTGATCTCATCGACGATCTTGTCGATATCCAGTCGTTTGCCCTTGGATGCTGGTGCATCGAAGAGACTCGGTTGGTATTCATCCTCGGAAACCAGATGGGCCAGCATCACACCGGTCTTTTTATATCGGTATCCAGTGCGGTAAATGGACTGAAGCAGTTCCCGTGCACTTGCCATCAACTCCGAGGTTGATGCTGTTGGCTCAGTAAGGGTCATCCCACGTGTCGGGTAGTACTGTGGAAGATCTTGCCTGAATCGGTTGGTCTGAAGGAATACCTCCAGGTGGGTGGCAAGGAGTCCGAAGCGCCTGATCTTTTCAGATGCTCGGGCCACATGATTGGCGAGAGCTTCTTCCAGATCTTCCAGTTCCTCCACAGGACTACCAAACGAACGGGAAGCCATCACTCCTTTTCGAGATGGCGGCATTTCCTCCAGTTCCAGGCAAGAGATGCCATTGAGTTCCCGAAGCAAGCGTTCCCCTACCACCCCCAGAGATTTACGAACGGCTGTTGGATCGGCCTGTTGAAAATCCAGAACAGTGCGGATTCCTATTTTTGATAGTGTCCTAGCCGTGTTCTTTGCAACTCCCCAGAGAGCCTCACAAGGAGCATCAGCCATCAGACTTTCTGGATCCCAATAAGTCGTCAGATCAAAGACCCCACCAGTAATCTCCTTGTTCTTCTTCGCATGACGGTTGGCAAATTTCGCGAGCAACTTTGTCCCTGCGATCCCAATGCAAACTGGGATACCAGTCCATTTAAGGATCTTGGTTCTCAGTGCTCGGGCCGCCTCTTCATCAAATGATGGAGGGAATTCCAGGAATGCTTCATCAATCGAATAGACCTCAATGGCCGGTACGGCATCGCGCAAAATTGACATGACGCGTGCAGACATATCGCCGTAGAGGGTGTAGTTGCTGCTGAAAACCCTGACTCCATGTTTTCGGATTACCTCCTGTTGCTGATGGAGAGGAGCACCCATCGAAATCCCCAGGTCTTTGGCCTCCTGAGAACGGGAGATAATACAGCCGTCGTTGTTGGATAGGACGACCACAGGGACGCTGGCAAGAGAGGGATTAAAGACCCGCTCACAGGAACAGAAGAAGTTGTTGCAGTCGACTAGAGCAAGGCGATCACTCATGACTAGGCGAACTCGTTGGTAGCTGATTTTACCACACCCCAGATCACCAATTCCTGTTCGCCATTGATCTCGATGGATAAAAAGTCTGGATTCTCAGCCTCCAAGAACAATTGCCCCTTGCGTTTACGAAGTCGTTTGAGCGTGAACTGGCCATCAAGCATGGCCACAACGATCTGCCCATCGCTCGGGGTGATGGATCGATCAACCACTAGAAGTGCACCGTCGTTGATACCAGCATCACGCATGGATGCGCCCTTTGCTCGGACAAAGAATGTAGAAGATGGGTGCCTGACAAGCCTCTCGTTGAGATCCAGAGAGCATTTCAGATAATCATCTGCAGGTGATGGGAATCCGGCTTCAACGCTTGTCCCAAAGAGAGGAAGGCGCAGGCTGGTACGCTTCTCAAAGGGGATGGGAGGAGAAAGAGTCTGCTGGAGGCTTGGTTGCATATACCGTTCATATGTTCGGCATCTGAATTTTCCAAGCTTTGAAATAAATCTTTTGGGGACGCATACCGCCAAGCGCCTCCTCTCCATGGGGCGCTGTCAGGACATCCTCATATCGCCAATTCTAGAAACGATGCCAATCAATTACCTATTTGGCAGACTGGAACTTGGGCGCGGAGCTTCGTAAGGATCAGAAAACTCAGATAGAAATAAAAAACCGCCTTAACAATTCCCTCCCATGAGCGTGTTACCGATGAACACCCATGGACATCACATTCGTTAATCTCGCCTGCCACACCCGCATTTCTCTTGAGAAAATCGATGTAGCCTCAAATCCCATCTCCCCTACGACAAGATGGGATGAATGGATTGCGGGTGGTCTTGAAAATCAGGGATCGCTCCCCATCTCCTACTCACTGAAAGGGTACCTGATGTCTCCCATCAGGTGTGGGCATGCGATGGAAGTCTGCCGAGTCGAACGGAATGGAGTTAAGGCATTCGGCGTCTTCCACAGTACACCTGTCGTTGAGATCAGGCCGGACGGATTGATTGAGACCTATAATTCGATCTATCGCGTCACTTATGAAGCCAACTCCACCAAGGAGGCACGATGAAGAAGATCATATGGTTGAGTGACCTTCACCTCGATGTGGTGAGTAAAGAAAAACGGGACAAATTCTATAAGCGACTTTCCAAGGCACCCGGCGATGCAGTGGTGATCACCGGAGACATTTCCAAAGGGAGGCAACTTTGTACCCACCTTCTCGAATTGGGAGAGGCATGTGGAAGCAGACCTATCTATTTCGTTCTTGGGAACCACGATTATTACGGCTCCTCCTTTTCCCGAGTTCACGGCGAGGTAGAATCTCTCTGTAAAAAGCACAAGACACTTCGTCATCTCGGCAACGGGGAAATCATCCCCCTAGGCGATAATGAAGCCCTGGTGGGCCATGGAGGATGGTCTGATGGACGGGCTGGGAATGGCACCAACTCCAGAGTCCGCAATCCAGATTTCTGGAGCATTGATGACTTTCGGGGTAAGGAATGGAGATCTTGTTACGGACTCATGGATTCGCTCGGTAAGGAATCAAGCACGTATTTTAGGGAGGTACTTCCGTATGCCCTGACATCCTATCGTCATGTCTGGATCGCGACACATTTTCCACCATTCACCCAGGCGGTGCAGTTCAATGGAAAGCCATGTAACTACGATTTGCAGCCGCACTACACTAACATGACTCTTGGTTACGCACTCTGGGGAATGAGCACGGCCTTTCCAGGATCATCATTGAGCGTTCTCTGCGGACATACTCATTCGGAGATCTCCTTACCCCTCAGACAAAACCTTCACATCCATACAGCTGGAGCAACTCCTGGATATCCCAGATACCATGTGCAGTCGGTGAGTCGGAACGAAAGTACGGAGGGATGAAAAGCATGAGAAGACTGTTCGTTTCAAATTACTACTGCTCGATCTTCCTTCTCTGCGCCCATGAGATTCAATCTTTCAACGATTTGTTTGAAGATGACGTAGAGCTTCAGAATACCATTCAGCATTGCGCGGAATTCTGGACAGCCACACTTCGTCGTGAATACCCAGACCACATTGTCTGTCGGCAGAGGTTCATTATGCGGACCCTAATACGCACTGCAAAATCTCATCGTGAAACAGAAATGACTCCTTCCCTGTGTCGAGCGATCTCCTTTGCAATGGCAGATCTCGTGGAACGGAGAGTTGGCGAACTTGATGCAGAACATAGCAAATCACTCCGTAATTAATAGGTATGGCAAAACAATTGAACTACACGCTCTTTCGATTCACCAATCCCTTCGATAATCCCCCAAAGACCCCCGATGGGTCGCCTTTACCGAGGACAAACATGAGCGTCAGCGAGCTAATGATCGACCACAGAATCACTCGCAAAACCAAGTTCCCCCCTAGCCGTGGGAGGGGGCTCGGGGAGCAGGCGAGGGCAATGACTCGCCTCCCCCGAAAAGAGAGCGTTTTGTTCAACTTTCAATGTCGGCAATCCAACACCACAGTTGTTTTGACTGCCTTGGGCTCAACTTGCATCTTCTTCTAAGTGCATTCCCTCGTATTTCCGTATTTCAAATCTACGCGGTGGACCATTGTTCGTCAGCTTCAAGATCCTGACGAAACCAAGGCCAAAGAGGCCCTCTCACTGCTTTGTGAAACCTACTGGAATCCAATTTACGCCTTTATCCGGCGTTCCGGAAGCAAGGCCCAAGACGCCGAGGATCTGACTCAGGGGTTTTTCTGTCATCTTCTTGAGAAAAACTCCCTCGCCTCAGCTGATCCAGCCAAAGGAAAACTCCGTTCCTTCCTGCTTGCGTGCCTGAAAAACTATCTCGGGGATCAGCACGACCGCAGCTCGGCAAAGAAACGAGGAGCTGCACTGCTGGTTCCCTTTGATTCGGTTCTCGCAGAGGAATACTTTAGAGACGAAACAGTGGACCACTTATCTCCCGATCTTCTCTTTCAGCGCCGCTGGGCACTTTCTTCGCTGGAAAAATCAATGAAATTGCTCGAAGAAGAGTTCGCCGACTCCAACAAGGAGCAAGTCTTCGCCGCACTGAAGCCATTCCTCGGGTTCGGCCCTGAGCCGGAAAAACGGTATGATGAGATTGCCGTCGAATTGGGAATCCCTGTCGGAACACTCAAGAGCCAAGTTCATCGTCTCCGGGAACGCTGGTGCGTCATCCTTTTTGAGCAAGTGGGAATGACGCTCGAAAATCCCTCCCCTGAAAATATCAAGAGCGAGCTTCAGGAACTGCTCGGTTACGTGTGACAGTGTCATTTCAAAATCTTAAAACGGAACCGTCGAAGAGTTTGGATTTCGTATAAAATAATATGCCTCACGGTCACCATGAAAACCGACTGGAGGGACTAGACCCACGAGAGTTGCTTTCGCGGGCTATTCTTGCGGCGACGGAAACTGTCGAAGCTTCTCCTGATGATTTGACACCCAGTTGGCTAACAAAACAGCGGTTCTCACAGCTCGCTATGGTGACGATGATGATCCTGCTAGTGAGCCTACTTTACTTTTCGATCTCCAAAAGAATACGAGAAAGCTCCGAAGCCCCAGCCACAAAACCGGCCCCTGTAGTCGAAGCGAAACCAAGCAATCGCGTAATTCCAACAATAAATTCGGCACCTGTGTCAGGTACCACCTCGGCCATTTCCCCGGAAACCCAGGAGGCAGAGCTTCATAAGCTGGAAGCAGCAGCGTCATCGGGTGACGCCACAGCACAATTTCAACTTGGTAAGAGATATGCATCGGGAGAGGGAGTCCCCAAAGATGAGGCGAAAGCGGCCGGCCTCTATCGGAAGGCTGCCGAAAAGGGGAACCTTGAAGCCGATGTAGAACTTGGGGTCTTTTACAGCAATGGGAAGATTGCTTTTCACCCCGTCAACTGGGAGAGAGTGGCTGCTGCCTGGCAAATCGCTGCTGAAAATGGTGACCCAGTAACCCAACGTCGACTCGGCGAATGCTACCGAAACGGAAGGGGTGTTCCTCACGACCCGCTTAAAGCGATAGAATGGCTTCAAAAGTCCGCAGAACAGGGAAACAGTATCGCCCAGTGGTCCCTCGCCAAAATGTATGATGGGAGTCGGGGGGTACCAAGAGACGATGCCAAAGCCTTTAAGTGGATGGAAAAATCCGCGCTGCAAGGTTACGAATGGGCCCTTCTAGCTTTGGCTCAAATGTATGCAACAGGCACAGGCGTCTCTAAAGATCCCGTCAAAGCTTTCGAATGGGCACGTAAAGCCGCTGAAAAGAGCAATCCCACCGCACAGGCAATGCTTGCGGAGATGTATCTCAAAGGTGAAGGAACAGAAAAAGACATGGCCAATGCCGTGGCACTGAGTCGGAAGGCTACTGATCAGGGAGAAATTGGGCCACAACTCAACATTGAGCAGATTTATTCATCCGAAAAGGCACCGCTTGAAACAAACCAACTTCAGGGATTCGCGAGTATTCTCAAGGCTGCAGAGGAAGGAAGCGTTGCAGCCCAACTTGGTGTCGGCTATCTGTATTTGCAAGGTAAGGGCGTTCAAACGGATGGGAAAAAGGGATTTGCGTGGATCCTGAAATCTGCAGAAAACGGGAATGCTCAGGCAGAGGCTTTAGTCGGAGATATGTATGAGAGCGGTGTTTTTGTAGAAAAGGACGAGGTCAAGGCTGCCGAATGGCGCGCAAAGGCTTCCCGTCAAAAACAGAGCCTGCCTGATGTTACTCCTCTTGATGTCGGGCAGCCCCAATTTTACGATTCCAACTAATCCGTCTCATGAACCAACGCCTGACGGAACTCCTTATTACTGAAGACGGCAGGGAAAGCTTTTGCAAATCGGTGCCCCCAGGGGACTTCCTGATCGGACGTGAGGAGGAATGCGATCTCCGCTTGGAAAGTGACACTGTTTCTAACAGGCATGCTCTTCTGAGCGTCAACACAGATGGGATCTACCTTGAAGTCCTCGGCAGTAGTGCCCGGACTCTTGTCAACGGCATCCCAATGAGCGGACGAAACCGGCTCTGGCCGGGGCAGAAAATACAGATCGGTTCCGCGACGATCGAACTACGCCGCTCCACCATGGGAAGCGACAGTTCATATAAACCCTCCTCACTCAATACACCCGTTGACCCTGCGGCAAACTTTTCACCACCGAAGAAATACGAAATCAGCAGCGTGGCTGCGGTTGGTGGCATGGGGACGATTCTCAAAGTGAGGGAAGCTGCCTCGGGACGCTCGGTTGCGTTGAAGGTCATGCGCAAATCCGATTCGGCAGAGGCTGTGAGCCGATTCATTTCCGAGGCAAAAGTGACAGCCCGTCTGGAGCATCCCAACATCGTGCCGGTTCATGATATGGACACCGATGGAGAGGATCGCTTTTTCTACACGATGAAATTCGTGGGTGGCGTCACTCTTCATGCCATCCTCGAAAAACTGCGCGATGGGGACGAAGAAACACGCGCCAAATACTCCCTGCCAGCACTCCTGACAATCTTTCAGAAAGTCTGCGATGCACTCTCCTTCGCCCATGATGAAGGGGTAATTCACCGCGACCTTAAGCCAGACAACATCATGATCGGGGATTACGGAGAGGTCCTTGTGATGGACTGGGGGTTGGCCAAGGAAATCGGAAAGGAAGCAGTTGAGGAAAAAACCGAGACAACGAGTACCTCCACTTTCTTCACGATGGTCGGACAGGTGCTTGGGACGCCTCATTATATGTCCCCTGAACAGGCACGGGGGGAAATCGATATCCTCGATGCCCGTACCGACATTTACTCCCTGGGTGCGATCCTCTATCAGATCCTCTTTCTCGCTCCCCCGGTTGAAGGGAAGACGCCGGACGAGGTTGTCAGCAAAGTAGCAAAGGGCGATGTTGGAAAAAAACTCCAGTCTCCTTCCTCCTCCGCCATTCCTCATCTGGGCACAAAACGAGTACCCGAGTCACTGTGCGCGGTGATCCGGAAGGCAATGTCCCTTGATCCCCGCGAGCGTTATCAGAGTGTGGGAGAGCTACAGGCAGAAATCACAGCCTTTCAGAATGGATTTGCCACGGAGGCAGAAAAGGCTGGAGCCGGGCGACAGATGCTCTTGCTGGTCGGTCGACACAAGGCAGTGAGCATCTTGGCACTAACGGCACTCCTTCTCGGCCTGATTTTGACAGCCCTCTTCACCGTGAGTGTTACAATGGAAAGGAATACGGCCCTGATTGCAAAGGAGAATGCGGAGAAGGATCGAAAACGTGCGGAAACCGCACTGAGCGATCTTCAAAAGACTGCACCCTCATTTTTTGCCCTTTCACAATCACTGCTGAACGACGGGCGACTTGAAGAAGCGCTGGAAAAATCCGGCTATGCCGTGCAGTTAGCCCCAAAAAATGCAGCCTATCATTTACTGAGGGCCAATCTTCTTGAGTCTTCCCAACACCTGGGAGAGGCAATCCAGGAGTACCGGCGCGTACTGGCCTTGCGTCCGAGCGACAAATCCGCACAGGAGAATCTTTCCATCTGCGAGGATCTTCTTTCGGCAAATGGTGGCAAAGACTCCCTCAGCAAGGAACTTCAGAAACGCCTTCTAGCATCACTGCGTGAACAGAATCGTCTGGTGGAAGCCGGGCCACTGGCAGCACTTGTCGAACCAGATGCAGAGATTGCGGAAGTGACACTCCGTGCGCGTCTCCATCCGTATCAGAAGCAGCCGGAGTGGACGGAAAGTCGCGTTGTGAAAAAGCCCGACGGCTCCTTTGCAGTTTCACTGGAGCGACTTGCAGTCGGTGACCTTTCCGTTCTGAAGGGCCAGAATATTTCCGAACTGAATCTCAACTACACTGATGTCCAGGATCTCACTCCCCTCAGTGGACTGCCTCTTAAAACCTTAACCCTTAACTTTTCCCAGGTTACTGATCTCACTCCGTTGAAAGGGTTGCCTCTGGAAAACCTTGAAATCACCGGCCTGCCAGTTCCCGATCTGGAGCCTCTTCGTGGGATGAACCTGAAGCATTTGGTGCTGAACCGAACCAAAATCTTCTCCCTCGATCCCCTTGCAGGAATGCCTTTGAGATCACTCTCCCTTGAGAATACACGAGTTGCCAACCTCTCCCCACTCCAGGGAATCCCTCTTGATTCGCTGGATCTCGCGGTAACCCATATCACCGATCTGACACCACTTGCGGGATCACCGATCACCTCGCTCGACATCAGCTTCACTCAGATCGCTGATCTTACCCCTCTGGCCAATTGTGCTCGGTTAAAGAAACTTCTTCTCTCACATACACGAGTCTATGACCTCAATCCCATTGCGGCACTCAAACTGACTGAGCTGGATGTTTCCAACACCAATATCGGGAGTGTCACCCCACTCCGTGGAATGCCTCTGGAAAAACTCTGGATGGACAAGACCTACGTGAATGACCTCACCCCTCTTGGATCAATCTCAACCCTCCGTGAACTCACTTTTCCGTTCGGGGCACACGGTGTGCAGGCACTCCGAGCAATTCCTCTCCAGTTTATTTCCACCAAACTTGATGCTGAACATCCGGCACAGACCGCCGCTGAGTTTTGGAAGGAATTTGACGCTGAGGCAACCCACGCTGGAGGCTAAGTTTCTTTTGGAGTCTATGAAAACCAAAGCTCAGCAGAGGATTGGGTGGGCTTGGAGGGAAATGAATTAACAGAAAAATGAGGATTTTTCGTCCCAGGTTGCAACCTGCTCCCTAAGAATCCGTAATAATAGGTAGCTCGACCCTCTCACCATGAAGAACAAATTCCTCTCCATACTAGCCTTAATCACCTTCCCCATCCTTACCGTAGGGGCTAAGGCAGAAACTACCCCAGGCTCAGCAACACTACTGATCCCTGTCACTAACCCCATTGTTGTTGACGGCGTGGTGGTGGGCAACACCACACTGCCAGCCGGAACTACGGTCTCCGTAACCGGCACCGTCCCCAACGGGGTCTTGATTAATGGCAGCACCAACCCAGCACCGTTGAGTGCCATTGCTCCAGAGGAGATAGCAAACGCTTTGGCAACCTCCAAACAGGTTGTCCTCGCAAAAGATTACAAAGGCGTTCTCAAAGGAACGAGCATCCCCATCGACTATGTAAGTGTCTATGGAAGCATACACTTCTCAGGGGACAGGGATGACTCCGGAAAGAAAGTAAATTTTTCTCCACAGACTGGAATAGGCCAAGAAGTATTCACCCCAGATTCAGTCTCAAGAATCGAAGCTCTGGCTAAGACGACAAGGCCTATGCCTACCCTTTACCACATTCCGGGTAAAATCGTAAGCTCCGCAACGACAAAGGCAGAAGTAGAAAGTGGGCTGGACCTCCACAAGGCCATCCTTAACACTCCAAGAAACATGTCCCCGAGGGCAGACGGCTACGCCAATACCTTCCAACACAACCCAGTCTCTTTCACAAACGACTTTGTCGCCCTTCAAGTTCCTACGGAAAAGCAAGAGAACAAATATGACGCATCAAGTGTCGTAGCAATCGCTAATGCACTCAATTACCTTTTCACCAAGAAGGAAGGGCACCCCGTTGAAGTCTCACGGGCTTTTCTCACTTGGGCCCACGACATGAACAAGTACTCTGACAGCGAACTTGCCTCCAACACCATTATATGGAACCAATCAGAATGGATCAACCCACCGGTTGATTTTGAAGGTGTCTTAGATATGGTGCCAGAAGACTTGGAAAGAAACAAAAGAGTGAGGGAGGATGAACTTACTCGCCTTATCCCCATGTATGAAAAAGGCATTGCAGATTATAAAGCACACTATCTAGAACATCCAGAAGACAAAGAAGATATCATACCTGATCCAAAACGACCTAACCATTACAAATCAGCCAAGACCGGAGCATATGTCTACACGTTAGAAGAACAAGAAGGCGCCTTGGCAAAAACAAAAGCACTTTATTCTAGCGCAGGACTCTTCACCAACATTGTTATTGGAGATCACCGCACAGCAGGCGTAGGAGATTCCTTACAGGCTCTCCTACGCTTCGGAGTCTGCGAGGAATCTCTCATGCCTCACGCGTCTTTGGAGGGTACAAACTACCCCTCCAAAGAGGCATTGATTACTGCCTCCACAAAGAAAAATTTCGTAGTTCGATGCTTCAACTCTCTGGAAGATACGAATGCCCAACTAACGCAGGCATCACTAAAAGAAAAGGAGGAAATGAGGGAAAACGACCAAAATATCAAAGATCCAAACAAAAGTTGGGAGATGGCGGACAGCATAATGAACCGCACCCTCTTCTTTGAAGCTAGGAGAGCTGCCTTCGTCGCTAGAGAACTTGATGCCGGCCGAGTCGTAATCGTAACAGCCTATATACCACACGCACCAATCATTTCAGATGACGACATGACAAAGATCATGAAGGTAAAAGATGGTAGACTACCCACTATTACAGAGGCAGTCAACCCAACGCTTAATGGGTATGGAACCGGAGCCGCCAAGTTTTACCCTCAAACTTGGGAGGACGGCGAAAAATTTGAGGTTATCAACAACAAACATATAACCCCCCCAGAAGGAAAAATCGAATTGTCAACCTTTGTCATTATTGGAATGCACAAAAATCTAACCTTCGATTTCCTCACCCCATTTGGAAAAGAGTTCGGAAATAACGGGGTAGATACTACGCCATGGGCTATGCCATGGGTAGGACTCAAACACCCTGAACTTCGTACGGAAATCTATTCCATAGGGTTCGAATAGAGAAAACCCACAAAAAAGCCCGCCAGCAATGGCGGGCTTTTTCTTTTAATCAAAACGCACCCAAGCATCAGGCTCACTACTAATGCATGAGATTCACACCAAAACAGTAAATCGAATCTCACCAAATCCATTACATCAGGCCGCGTGAGTACATACTAAAATCCGCAACAGAAGTTATAGTACGGGAAGATATTCCCCCAGAAAATCACGATTTTTCGTCTCTGGTTGCAACCTGCTTACTCAGAATCCGTAGGGATAGGTAGAATACGACTATCTCACTGCAGAAACTTCGAACCGAACACTATTTCAATCTTGAAAACCTCCAACAGCTACCTTCGCATAGCATTCTGCATGACTCTTCTCGCGGTCATCAGCGGGGCCTCTGCTACCCCCGGCACCCTCGCCGTGGATACCCAGATACCTCTTGTCATGGACGGCAAAACCGTTGGCTCCATGACGCTAAAGGCAGGTAGTGAAGTCTCGATTAACCAAGTTCTTCCTACAGAAGACTCTGTACTCATCTCCCGAGGAGATTCGACTCCCGTAAAGGTATCTAAAACAGCCCTTACGCCAGAGAGCTTGAAAAATGCAATCAATGTAGAAGCAGCAGCAACTCCTACACCGACACCTACACCGACACCTACACCGACACCTACGCCTACACCTGCGCCTACATCAACTCCAAATCCTACGCCTACACCAACACCAATAGTGTCGGCTACGCCTACTCCTGCACCAATACCATCTCCGGCCATCGCCACAAATTCTCTAGAGGGGTTCCATTACGATCGAACCGTAATCATCCCCGGGGAATTCATCTTCCTTAAAATCCCATTTGAGGGTCAAGATAATGATGGTATATGCACCGCTTCGGCTTCGCTCAATACCATTAAATACATAGACCCCGAAACGACCAACCCGCTATCCCAAAAGGAACTTTTCAGCCTCTTCACCAAAAGGAGCATGGGAGCAACCCCAGAAGAAGTGGCTATGGGTTTAAGAAACATAGGCTTCTCAACAGAAGTCCTCTATTTGAGTAAAACTACCCAAGCTGAAGCACAAAACAGAATTGTGTCCAGCCTTGAGGACAATTGCCCAGTGATAGCCTTCACCTATGACCACTGCATAAGCATCATTGGTTATGACAAAAAACAAAACAACCTCTTAGCTTGGGACCAACATAACGACAGTTTAACCAGCAAAGAAGATAAAACAGCAGGACTGAAACCAGGAATGATGACCTGCAGTCCAGGCCACTTCATTGCCTTCGTTTTCGTAAAAAAGGCTACAGAACTCCTAGTCCCCCGGGAAAGAAATGTTATTAAAGAAGCCACAGGTAGCGACTCAATACAACGATACACCCTCGTTGGGAACTCCCTGCAAAATGAAACTCTGGAGATGTATCTCCAACACGCACTTCCCGCCCTGTTGAAATATTTAACAACCCAAGGAAGAACACTTATTGTACCAACTAAAGACGGGTTCCTGACGATACCGTCTCAAATGATCACAGATTCTAATTCCATCCACGGAACGAGCTTCCCAAGCAATACCCCCTTCGAGAAATCCACAGTAGATATTGTACACCTAGCTGCCCAAGGTGCAGGAACCCACCTCGGATTAAAAAGCAAACAAGCCCCATTTGTTGGACCGGGACGGCCTGCAGAAGTCGCAGAAGAAACCATATTTAGCGTCCTACCAAAATGACATTTAAAAAATTAGACAATTGGCCTAAACGGCCCAATACGAATTAAAAACCTCAGAAAAGAATAGATGAAGCTTTTCAGCTCCATCCCTAATCACCCAAACAACCCCAGCATTATGAAGAAACTACTCATCGTTCTCAGCCTCCTAGTTACAGGATCCTTACAATCTCACGCTACCCCCGGCACCCTCGCCGTGGATACCCAGATACCTCTTGTCATGGACGGCAAGACCGTGGGCTCCATGACGCTAAAGGCCGGTAGTGAAGTCTCGATCACCCAAGTTCTTCCTACGGAAGACTCTGTACTCATCTCCCGAGGAGATTCGACTCCCGTGAAAGTATCTAAAGAAGCCCTCACGCCCGAGAGCTTACAGAACGCAATCGCTGCTGAAGCTGCTGCTGCCACTGCTGCCGCTACTCCTACCCCAACTCCAACTCCAATTCCTGCACCAACGGCCAGTCCCGTAGCAGTTGCTACTCCCCAGCCTAGTCAGACTCCAGCAGTCAAACTTACAGAGGAGGAATTTTTCAAAAAGACTATCTCCCTCATCAAAAATGGAGATGGGGACGGACATACACTGGAAAGTTACTATTACAACCCTTTTGCAAATATCAAACCTGAAGACATCACCATCCAACTCAAAGATATCGTTGGACACTCAGTCTCCTCCGGGGACGGAAAAGGAAAATACATTCAAAAAAATTCTGCGCCCCTCATTATAAATGAACTCATAGGAAAAATTGAGCAACCTACTTCAGCAAACCAGGTAGCCCCCAAAGGGAAGTCTGATGCATTAAGTGCCTCAGAATGTGAAGCACTTTCCTCTACCAATAAAGACACTTGGACACTTAGTACCACCAACAAATATAATGGCAATATTGGTACCTATACAACACTTATCCCAAATAATAAGTCCAACAGAGACTACCGCCCCATTGTTATAAATCTCAATGATATAAACCAAGCGACTCTCCAAAAATTACTTGTGTTGCTCCCGACAATTACTACAGCAGAAGGAAACAAAGTTGCTTTTACAGGTATAAAAACAGAAAGGGGATTTACAGTTGGATCCACTACACCCAATATACTATTCGTAAAGGTATACACACTTAAACCTTTCAAAAAAGGGATCATCGCAGAAATAGGATTACCAGTAATCGGATTAGAAGCTGACCACCTCATCCACGTGCCGTTATCAAACACTACAGCAGATAATATTATCTATACTCCAGAATCCATAGCGACTGCTCTGAGCAATCAACGCAAACCCAAGTAACAAAACACCAACTCAATAAAAACCCGCCAGCAATGGCGGGTTTTTTCTTTTAATCACTCTAAAAGGTTGAGAATCATTGTAATCAAAAAGGTCATTGTAATCAAAAAGGAGCTACCTTTTTAAGATGTACCCCATCATTCTTAGGAATCACAAACTCATCCAATGAAGAATTCTTTCTAAGCCAAGGGGCCGAAAATCCAGAAATAGTTTTGAAAGCTGCAGTCTTTTCCATAGGAGTAGTTAAAACTGCTACCCACACATAAGGTTTATTACCATACATATAACTCTCTCCTTTAAGAAATTTTCCACCATCTGACACTTCCACTTTTGTAGTCAAATAGTGTCGTGGTCCTCCAAACTGCCAAATATACTTACCATTTTTCTCTACTAAAAAAGAACTAGAGATACGAGCATCCCAATCTAAATTCTTATTTGGATCATTCTTAATAGATAGTACATACACCCCTTTTGGATCCCACAAAAACCGCAAGTATCCGTAAGTGGTACCATCCAACGAAGTCCAACGGTACCACGGCTTTAAGCGGCAGTCCTTAGATGAGGTTAACCCAGAAAATCACGATTTTTCGTCTCTGGTTGCAACCTGCTTACTCAGAATCCGTAGGGATAGGTAGAATACGACTATCTCAATGTAGAAACTTCGAACCGAACACTATTTCAATCTTGAAAACCTCCAACAGCTACCTTCGCATAGCATTCTGCATGACTCTTCTCGCGGTCATCAGCGGGGCCTTTGCCACCACCCCCGGCACCCTCGCCGTGGATACCCAGATCCCTCTTGTCATGGACGGCAAAACCGTGGGCTCCATGACGCTAAAGGCCGGTAGTGAAGTCTCGATCACCCAAGTTCTTCCTACAGAAGACTCTGTACTCATCTCCCGTGGAGATTCGACTCCCGTAAAGGTATCTAAAACAGCCCTTACGCCAGAGAGCTTGAAAAATGCAATCAATGTAGAAGCAGCACCTACTCCTACGCCTGCGCCTACATCAACTCCAACTCCTACGCCTGCACCAACACCAATAGTGGCGGCGACTACGCCTACTCCTACTCCTATACCATCTCCGTCCATCGCCACAAACTCTCTTATTGGGTTTCATTATGATCGAACTGTAATCATCCCCGGGGAATTCATCTTTCTTAAAATCCCATTTGAAGAACAACTTGAAGATGGCATTTGCACCGCTGCAGCCTCACTCAATGCCATCAAATTCATAGACCCCTCTATTCCTCTCTCCCAAAGGGAACTCTTTACACTCTTCACCAGAAGAAGCGCAGGAGCCTCCCCAGAAGAAATAGCAGGGGGCCTGAAAAATATTGGATTCCAATCGGAAATACTTTTCCTAAGTAAAATCTCCCAAACCGAAACGCAAAAAAGGATCCTTGCCAGCCTTGAGGAAAAATGCCCCGTGATTGCATTCACATCAGGCCATTGTATCACCGTCATTGGATACGACAAAAAACAAAACAACCTCCTCACTTGGGATCAACACCAAGACAAAAGCATGATTAACAAGGACAACCCCACAGGGTTGCCTCCTGGCATGGAGGCCTATGGCACAGGACATTTTGTCGCCTTCCTCCTAGTGAAGAAAATCCCAGAGCTAATAAGCCCTTGGGAGGAAGGAGTCATTGAAAAGGCCATCGGCAGCAGTAAGTCACTGCAGCGCCACACTCTTACTAGCAGTGATCAACAAGCAGAACGCCTAGAATTCTACCTCCAACATGCACTTCCCGCATTGATAAAAACCCTAACAACAGGAAGGACACTCATCATTCCAATCAAAGGTGGTTATCTAGAGATACCCACCCAAGAGATCACGGCCTCTACTTCCATCCACGGGACGAGCTTCCCGGACAACAAAGCTTTTGAAAAGTCCATAGCAGATATTGCGAGGCTCGCTTCCCAAAATGGAGGAAACTACATCGGAGGCAGACCAGGCACAGGACAGGCATTAACTGCAGCTGATGAGAGAACCTACAGCATCCTACCCAATAACTAAGAAAAGAAAAGATGAAGCTTTTCAGCTCCATCCCTAATCACCCAAACAACCCAGTACCATGAAGAAACTATTCCTCGTTCTCACCCTCCTAATTGCAAGCACCTTGCAATCCTTTGCCACCACCCCCGGCACCCTCGCCGTGGATACCCAGATCCCCCTTGTCATGGACGGCAAGACCGTTGGCTCCATGACGCTAAAGGCAGGTAGTGAAGTCTCGATTAACCGAGTTCTTCCTACGGAAGACTCTGTACTCATCTCCCGGGGAGATTCGACTCCCGTGAAGGTATCTAAAGCAGCCATCACGCCCGAGAGCTTACAGAACGCAATAGCTGCTGAAACAGCTGCTGCCGCTACTCCTACTCCAGTTCCTGCACCAACGTCTAGTTCCGTAGCAGTTGCTACTCCCCAGCCTAGTCAGACTCCAAAAGTCAAACTTACAGAGGAGGAATTTGTCAAAAAGACTATCTCCCTCATCAAAAATGGAGACGGAGACGGGCAGACGCTACAAAGCTATTATTACAATCCCTTTGCAAACGACAACCCAAAAGACATCACTTTTAGACTCAGGGATATCAAAGAATTTTGTCTAGACGACAATCTCTACTCATTCTTTGGATATAGGAGGACAGGAAGACCAATTGTACTAAGCCCTGCAGAGATCACCGCAGATGCCTCTAATAATACAGACACTTGGACACTCAGTGTTACCAACCATGACAACTTTGGTAGAACAGACACTTACTTATTGCTCTCACCAAAAGAAGCCGGCAGCGCCTGCACTCCTGTATTCGTACTCTTTGACAACCTTTCACAAGAAAAACTCCAAAAACTGGAAGCATCCAACCCAATGACCATGATTAACGGAGAAACCGCCAAGTTCCTCGGTTGGACAAAATTGCATAAAAAAGATAAGAATGGGACATTACAAGAAAGCAATGGGCTCTTCTGCCTCAAAAAAGATAATCAGAGGGGAATATTGGTGGGGTGCCAGCTCCCCCTGCTTAGTTTCACACCAGAAGTTCTAGCGGCTGCTTTGAGTAATCAACATAGACCCAAGTAACAGAACACCAACTCAAAAAACCCGCCAGCAATGGCGGGTTTTTTCTTTTAACTCAAAATGGTACTACTTCTTTAAGACGTACTCCACTATTTTTAGGAATGACAAACTCATTCAACACTGAATTCTTTCTAATCCAAGGCGCAGAAAACCCAGAAATAGTTTTGAAGGCAACGTCATCATCTCCTGGAGTAGTAAGGACTGCTATCCAATCATACTGTTTCCCAGAAGAAAACGAAGGTTTACTACTTCCTCTAAGGAATTTTCCTCCATTAGATACTACCATCCTAGTAGTCAAATAACTACCAGGGCCGGTAGCGTAAATCATTTTCTGTAAAATTGGTTAAGGGGTAGGAGAGTCAGTTGGGTTCATGTTGAGGTAGATTTTTCCTGTGATCCATTCGTCGGAGATTTCAGAGAGGAGAGCTGAGACGAGGCGCAGGAGGGAGGCTTCATTGGGGAAGCAAGAGGCGACGCGGGTGCGGCGCTTGAGTTCCTGATTGACGCGTTCGAGAGCGTTGCTGGTGCGCAGACGTCGCTGATGGGCTTGAGGGAGAGCGAAGACGGCGAGGCCTTCTGGGATATTGGTCTCCATCCAAGAGGCGAGTTTGGGGGCGATTTTAGAGTAAAAGACGACGAGTTCCTTGAGCCGGAGGAGCGCACTTGGAAGGTCCGAGGCATTGAAGATGGAGCGGATGTCATAAGCCACGCGAGAACGCATTTCCAGGCGAGGCACGAGAGCCTGAGCATTTTGGGCGAGATGGAACTGACAGCGTTGCCAAGGAAGCGAAGGGAAGACAGCCATCCTTGCAGCAGCAAGACCGGGATGGGCATCACTGACGATGAACCTGCACCCTGTCAGACCCCGGGATTGGAGACTGAGCAGGAACTCCCTCCAGTGGACCTCGGCCTCACTGAGGGCAACGCTGACTCCAAGGATGGAGCGTTTGCCATCAAGTCCGATCCCGAGCGCGATCAAGATGGCGCAGTCGAGCAACTGGCCGCCCTGACGTACCTTCTCGTAACGGGCATCAAGGATCATGTAGGGACAGGCTCCCAAGGGCCGATCCCGCCACGATTGAAGCTCGGCATCGAGCCTGGCGGCACACTGGCTCACTTGCGTCGAACTCACCGAGAGGCCGCAGAGTTCCTCCACGATGGCACTCACCTTACGGGTGGAGACGCCCTGAACGTACATTTCCGCCAGAGCCAGTTTGAGGGCCTGCTCGCTACGAACTCCCTTCTCCAGGGAGCTGGGGTAAAAGTCCACCTCTCCCCTCACTTGAGGAACCCGGAACTCGATGGCACCAAGGCGCGTGGCCAGTGTCTTGGGCTTAAAGCCGTTGGCGTACCCAAGGCGAGCTTCAGAGCGTTCGTAGGGCCTAGCCCCAAGAACGGCAGTTCTCTCTGCTACCATCGCTTCGTTGACAAGCAGGCGCAGGCCCTCGGCAAAGCCAGAGGTCCCCTCCTTGGTCAAGAGTTGCATTACCGTGGTCAAAAGTTCAGTGTCGAGTTGGTGAGTCATGTGTGAGTTCGGCGTGTTGGATGTGTTTGGTTACACCCCAACAGAACCACACGGACTCACCTCTTTGCTATACCGGCGGCAGCCCCCCCTGGGGTCACTGCGTTCGGCTCGCTACGCTTCGCCTCTCTCCGTCACCCCAGGGGGGCTTCTTCAAGGACATCGCGCTCCTCCAATTTACAGAAACATTTTTACACTCCCCCAGGGCCTCCAAATTGCCAAGTATAAACCCCAGATTTCTCTGTTAAAAATGAGGTAGAAATACGAGCATCCCAATCTGAATTCTTATTTGGCGATCTCTTAATAGACAAAACATACACCCCTTTTGGATCCCACAAAAAACGGAAGTACCCAGAAGAGGCACCATCTAGAGAAGTCCAACGGTACCACGGCTTTAAGCGGCAGTCCTTAGATGAGGTTAACCCAGAAAATCACGATTTTTCGTCTCTGGTTGCAACCTGCTCCCTAAGAATCCGTAAGGATAGGTAGAAACACCCTATCTCCATGCACAAAATATTCCTCTCCCTAGCCTTACTCGCCCTTCTTTGGGCCGGGGTTCGGGCAGAGAGTACCAACCCCGATACTGGACACACTGCACGCCACATGCTGCAGTGGAAGTATGGCTATTTAGATGGAAAGCGTGCCAACACCATTGGCAGCACCGAACACGGGGATCCACTCCCAGCCGCTCTCCCCTACACGGGATCTGCATACCGTCCCCAGGACCTCTATTATGCCTATGGCATGACCAACAACCTAAACACCAACAATGTTGGGTTAGGAGAAGGAGTAACAGTGGCCATTGTTACTCAATTCGCAGATTACAACCTGCAGAACGAACTAGACACCTTCAGTGACACATTCGGATTGCCTAGGACAACACTCAACATTATTAACAATTTTGGACCTGATCCCTCCTCTGACGCAGGCTGGGCTGGAGAAACAGCCCTAGACGTTCAAATGGTACACGCCATGGCACCTAACGCCAAAATTGAAGTCATCGAAGGAAACCTTTATCTAGGACTTGAGTACCTCCAAGGAAACTCCCCAGATGTTGTTTCCATGAGTTGGTCCAGCGGTGAATACTTCGGAGAAGCCAACAATGATGGCTATTTCATCAATACCAACACGGAATATTTTGCCTGCACAGGCGATATTGCCGGAAATACGGCTTACCCCGCAGCCTGCCCATTTGTCACGGCCGTCGGAGGAACAAGCCTTGTCATGCGTGGGCAAACTGTCACTAGCGAAACCACTTGGAAAAACGGCGGGAGTGGAGTCTCCATCTACGAACTAAAATCCGTAGCTCAAGCCCCATTCACCTCCGCATCCGGCAGAACTTACCCAGACGTGAGCGCCGTAGCCGACCCTTACACGGCAGTTGCGGTCTATCACAACGGAGGATGGCTTAATTATGGAGGCACAAGTGTTTCCACCCCCATCTGGGCTGGCATTAGCGCCTGCCGCAAAAGCTTGGGGCTAACCCAGAACCTAAAGAAACTCCTCTACTCAAAACAGGTGTATGGAGGAGGATCCACAGGCTGGCCTTTGCGTGATATCACTTCTGGAGCTAACGCCTACCCAGCAACCCCAGGATTTGACACAGCCACAGGGCTTGGAAGCCCTACTGCTGCGCTTGTAACACTCAACTCAAACTCGGTGGCTCCTGTACCAACCCCTACGCCTACGCCGACACCTACACCGGTGCCAACTCCTACGCCTGTACCAACACCTACGCCCACGCCGGAGCCAACACCTACTACAAGGGGAAATCCTACTCCAAATCCAGACCCTACGCCCACTCCGGTTCCTACCCCTACGCCGGTGCCGACACCTGAACCAACGCCGGTGGATCCACGTGCCAAAATTTCCTTCGTCAACTTGATGGCAATAGAAGGGACAGGGACTGGAGCCGTAGTGCAGACAACCCCTGCAAACCTTCCCGTACTCATTTCCTATAGCGGCGCAACAAACCCGCCTACAAAGCCCGGTAAATACCAGGTGCAGGCAGTCGTTATCTCCAACTTCTACTACGGAGTTGCAGAGGCCACCTTCTACGTGGAGGCAACCAATTATACCTACAACCCCTACACGCACACGCCGATACTCACAACGAAGTACCCTGCATGGCTCTCAAATTCCATCAAGGCGCTAACAATCGCAAATACCAAGGCAGCCGCAAGTGTCGTGACCTTATCCAATGCCGTGACGACCTACACAGCCTTGGCATCCAATGCGCTAAGCAATGTGGATATGCTCACAGGGTACCTAGGTACATACAGCAACTATGTCCCCCCATCCCCAGTCACAATCGTCCTTAACGGAGTGACACACATCGTCGCTCCTAAGAGCCTTAGCTCTTGGATATTGAACAACTACAACGCCCAAGCAGTTATTATGCGCAAGGCGCAGGCCACACTGGCGCTGAAACAAACACAACTCGCCGCAGCCCAAGACAAAAGCGCCACGCTGCAAGCCCAAC
>Ga0302186_10001054_pt1 | contig 23505 bp, 18 predicted proteins | sample II_Bog_E1_2_FD_198782 | JGI IMG/M metagenome (GOLD analysis project Ga0302186, IMG submission 198782) | Peat permafrost microbial communities from Stordalen Mire near Abisko, Sweden - II_Bog_E1_1 | ecosystem: Environmental > Terrestrial > Soil > Wetlands > Peat | place: Sweden: Abisko...
CTCCAAAAGCAATCGAGCCCACTCCAAAATCAATCCATCTCACTCAAAAACCAATGGAGCACACTCCAAAACCAACCAAGCCTATTCGAAAACCAATCGAGCCCACAAGAGAACCAATCAGGCCCACTCCAGAGTCGATTGAGCCCACTCCAAAAGCAATCAAGCCCACTCCAAAACCGATCGAGCCCAGTTCAAAATTCATCGAACCCACTCAAAATTCAATCGAACTTATTCCAAAACCTATCAGTAGAAGAGTGCGAAAAATGTGGTAGCATAAAATCAAAGAATAGGAAATGCGCGGAATGCGAAAGTGAAAAGATAATGAAGGACGTGGAAATCTGGAAGAGAAGGTGATTTGGCAAAACAAAGGATGAACCGGGGTTCTTTTTTTTCCCTGATGGATCCCTTTTAATTAAAAGGGTTTTTTTTTATATTTAATTAAAAATTTAAAACAATTGTTTTTTTTTTTAGAAAAAAAACCTTGGGGCTGCTCCCCGCCTTAAAAAAAAAAAAAAAATAATTTATAATAAACGTATAATAGAAGAATTAATATTATTTTTGTATAATTCAATTATTATTTTTTAAAAATTTTTTATCCGTTCTTTTTTTAAAATTTTTTTCCTGCTTTATATTTTTTTATTTTCCTCCTTTCGATTTTTTTAATTTCGAATTTTTTTTTTTTTTTTAAATTTTTTAATTTTGCTTTTGTTGTAATAGTGAAAAAAAATTTTATTTATTTAAATAAATTAATCCCTCCTCTCTCAATGGCTTTCTTTATTTTATTCCACATTTCCTTATATTTTCTCAAAGTGATCTCTCAGGAATGCTTAATATATGACTCATCGTCTCTAAATAATTGTTCTTTTTGTTCATATCAATACTACCTGAATGAATCATTTAATTCAGAAACAGATCTGCAAAAATGCTTCCCAAAAACCCAGCCTTATTTTGAAAAATTCATCTATATTTCTAATAAAACAACAACAAACGAATCAAATCATTCAGGGAGTATTCAAGATCCATATGAAGATTTAATGGTTGCTTTTGCAACTGAATCATCTCAAGCTATGGAACATCTATCGGGAAAAATTATTTTTAATTTAATTGGGGATAATCATTATTTAATTTCAAATGTTGATTCATTGATCCAACAGCTATTTAGAAGAACCCTTCTTGATATTGTAATCAAACCTTTGTTTTGCGATGAATATTTAATGGATGGTTGTTTTAATTTCAATGATGAAAAAGTCACAATAATTCTTAAAACAGATGAATTTGCATTTTATATATCAAAATCATTAATTTTTCAAAATGTGATTCTATTGGCAGCGGATCTCAGTTTGGATATTCAATCGGCAAATTCTCAATGTTTGACAGAAAAAACAAGCCAATGTTGTTTGGAATCGGATTTAGCAAATGCAAATAGTGATTGTTCCTTGATTTCAAAAAGCTTTGTTTCAAATAATTTGGAATTATATTCTCTGTTTAATTTGGAAATGATCATTGATAATTCCAACTTTACAATTCCAAGTCTTTCAATTGAAAACTGCGATTTTAAAGATTTCTATTCTTTTAAGAACTCTCATAGATTTATGTGTTTAGTTTCTTTCCTTTCAAATTTTCCAGGCAATTTCTCAGGAACCAATTTTACAATTGAAGGATTTTTTTTCTTAGAAGGCTTACTCTCCCAAGAGACAACTGTGACCACAGCATACATTATTTCTGAAAATGGTAGTTATTCACTCAATCTCAATATCTTTTATTCTATTGATTTACAAATAAATCTCCAAAATGCCCAAATCATTGGATTCAATCGATATAATTTGAGTCTTAATTCCCCGAATTATTTTATTTATTTAGAGAGTTTTATAGGAAGTTTTGAAATCAAGAACACAACATTTTCACAAAATAATAATGTTATTTCCTTAATATATATTGATTCAAGTCCTTTAATAAACACATTAATAGATGCTAATAATTTCATTGATAATCAAGGTTCTTATCTGGTAAAAATATCGAGTTCTAATGAAACCGTTATATCTGATTGTAATTTCACCAATAATTCAATTCTTTCTTTGATACTTCTTTACCAGAACGACCTTCTTCTTGTAAATACCATCATAATGAACTCCCAAATTCCAGTAAACAATTTTATCGAGTTCCAATTCAGCGTAATTATGATAAGCGGATGTTCTTTTCTTAACTTATGGAGTTTAACACAAGGATATTATATGTTCGTCAGCCAAACTTCAATCCAAGAAAGTATGGATATATTAATGATAAATCCTGCTCCCAACATTCCTCCCTTTGCCAAGGATATGATTGTTTTTAATGAAAACACTTTTATGAATACCAATTTGAATCTTTTCATTTCAGAGAATTCAATCATTTCTTTTGAACTAAATAACTGCATTATAAAAAACGTGAACTCTTTTGATGGGGTCGCGTTTATCTCCACTCAAACTGAAGTTTTCATGAAGATTTCTTCAACTTGCATTGACAACTTTCAATCCAATTTCAAATTCCTTTATTTGTCGTACACTCGAAACATGACATATTTGAATTTCTGTCTCACTAATTCGACCTTTTTCTATTTCAGTGACATATATTCAATTACAAATATCGATGAAACGGCCAATGCGACCAAAAATGTCTTAGAAATCATAGATTGTCAATTTTATAATATTTCTCTAATAGCTTCCAATGGACAAAATACTAATTTCTTCTACATCATGTATTATACAATGTATCATGGTTTCTTCTTATTAAACATATCAAATTCCTTATTCGATACCATTTATAATCAAATTTTTGCTGATGACATTTTATTCTATTTCGCTGTTGGCCATCACTTTGTTGAAAACAGCACTTTTAAAGATATAGCAAATATGACCTTATTTAAGATGTATGTTAGAGTTAGCGATGCCAACATCTCTTTGCTAAATACAAATTTTATAATGCAAAAATTCCAATTTGCTAGATTTTATTATGTAAGCATGAGCTATAATATCAATCTATTGACCATCAAGAACACTCTGTTTAAAGGCAACTACCCAATTTTTAGTCCTTATTCAATGGAGTTCCTTCAGGTCCAAGGGCTTATTTTTTCAAATGTGACTGTTCAGAATATATTCAGCTCATCAGGAGCTTCCATTAGAATTTATCTTTTAAAACTTAGAAATTGTTTAATTGAAAACAGCCAATTTTTCAATAATTCAGGGGTTAGTGACAACGGAGCAGATCTCATAATTCAAATTTCATATTATGAAGATTTTGATTGGACTTATTTACCAGAAAAATTCGATTATACCTTTGGAATTTTGAATTGTTCATTTAAAAATACGAAAGTTTCAGGCTCTATAACTCTACTGGATCAAGGAGAAATGATTCTTTATAATTCTACTTTTGAAAACATTGAAGGAATGAATGGTGCAGTTTTGAATGCAGGGTCACAAAGTAATGTTTTAATTTGGAGCCTGAAAGTTACCAACTCTTATAGTTCTGGATCAGGAGGCTGCTTTTCTTTTAGCCAATCAAATTTCATAATCATAGGCAGTAGTTTTTATAATACAAGCTCAACACAAAGTGGCGGAGTTATAATGGCCACCAAACAAAGTCTGGTCATAATAAAGAATTCCAACTTTGAGTTATGCAGATCAAATGAAGGTGGAACTTTAACAGCTGAAGATACAGAACTTGACTTGGAAAATAATGTTTTTTTGAACTCCGAAAGTATTTTTCAGGGAGGGTTTTTTTGTCTAAGGAGAAGTGAAATAAAAATGAGAAACATAAGCATGATAGGTGGAAACGGTTTAACTGGAGCTGGAATACATGCAGAATTGGTCTTAATTGATTTTGAGAATTTCCTCATTGAAGGATGTTCATCTTCCATGGAGAATGGTCTAGGTGTTATATTTCTTAGTGGAGTTTATGGAGAAAACAGCAGCATTAATCGTTTTATATGCAGAGGAAATAAAGCGATGAGCGGATCCTGTATATATGCTAAGGACATTGTGTTGTCTTTGACAAATGGAGAGATTTTGTCAAATGTTGTTGGCACAGGAAGCTTAATTGTGATATTTCAAGCATCTCTTTATACAGAACTAAAGATAAATAAAGTGGAATTTACGAACAATACAGCAGGAATAGCCATAATTCAAAGTGAATTTTGTTCGATTCAATTTCAAAGCAGCATTTTTATTGACAACATCATAAATACTTACTTAATTTATCTAGTGGAGTCATTTTTGGTTTTTTCAAATATGACAATAAGTTCATCAATTCCTTCTAATTTAGATTTGATTATTTATTTGATTTATTTAGACAGTTCACCAGGCACCGTTATGGAAAATGATTATTTTTTTGGAGAGATGAAATTCGGACTTTTAAGCATCAATGATTGCGATGACATTCGCATTTCAAATTCTATTTTTTTAGAAGGAAAATCAAGCAGTGGAGGTGCAATTAGTAGCAGCAATTGTATAATTACAATTTCTTACACAAAATTTACAAATAATTATGCCAATCAAGAAGGAGGAGCTATATTTATTAATGGTGCCCCCAATACAATTTTAACAAATTGTATATTTTCCTCAAATTTCGCCCAAATTCAAGGAGCTGATCTTTTTATAGAAGACCCAGATATTTCCGAAAACACGTTTTGCGAATTAATAATTCAAAATTCACATTTTTCCAACAGTTTTTTTTATTCCATGTTAATTAATTCTGTTTATGAAGTGAATTTGATTAATGTAACATTTATTGGTCTGGGAACAGAAATATGCAATCAAGGTTTTGGATTTTATGATATATTAAATATAATGATTGATTCCAGTTCTTTTTTTAATTATGGATGTTTGGGGATCGGTTATTTTCAAAATTATGAAGATGAAGTTGGTTCGTTGAATATTTTGGGAAGCAAATTTATCAATGGAACTTCAAATAGTTCAGGTGGTTTATTCAGTATTTATGGAGGTTTTAACATTTACATTCGTAGCTCAAGTTTTATTAATGGTTTTTGCTCCGAAAATGGAGGTGCAATTTTCTTTTTTTGTGGGAATTATGAATGTTCTTTATATTTCGCTGAGATCTATATAACTATATTTCAAAATAATTCTGCTGCTCTTCTAGGAGGGGCAATTTATTCTCAATCAACTGAGGTAAAATTTGATGAGAAACATGTGATTTTTATTGGTAACATAGCTCCTTTAGGACAAAATATTTTCACATTTCCAGCAAAGATATTCATTTTCACAAATTTGGATATAGCAGGGATGGAAGAATATCTCAACGAAACATTTTCAAAAAATCTAATTGATCAAAATTTTACCAATAATGTCTCTGAAATTCAAACAAAAAGCAGCTACTATATCAATCTTGGCATAATTGTGACTGATTATTACAATAATTTAATAAAATATGATTCAGACTCCATTTTCAGCATCATATTTCAAGGAAATGATTCCTTGAATGTTTCCTTGGAAAATAACATAGTACAATTAAATGAAGGTTGGGCTATTTTTAACATGATCACGGTGATTGCTGATCCTGGAAATTATGAATTATCGATTAAATCTGAATCGGAAGAACTTGAGCAAAATATAACATTTATTTTAAATCCTTGTGGTAGAGGTGATATCATTGATGGAAAACGTTGCTTAAAATGCAGTGAGGGTTTTTATTCTATTGAAGAAAATCCACAGATTTTGTTTTCAGAAGGTCATGTAATTGATTGCGAAATATGTCCAGATAATGCTGGATGTCCTGGTGGAGATAAGATAATTCCAGATGAAGGTTTTTGGAGGTTTGATGAAAATTCCACGTTAATCTTATCTTGCCTTGAATCATCAGCTTGTCCTTATCAAACTGATTATGAACAGATCGATGTGATGGCATTTGAGTTTCAATGTGCTTCTGGGTATTGGGGAAATTTGTGTTTGAATTGTGAGAAAGGATATGGGAGGGGGTATCAAAATTGTTTTGTTTGCGATTCAAACGAATATTATGTCACTTTTACATTGCAATTATTTTTTTTGATTTTCATGTCATTGTTGGAATCATATCTTGTGGGGCAAATGAAAATAAAATCCTCGAAAACTTTGATCAAAATATTATTTTATCATAATGCTTTTTTGATGACTATTACGACTTCAAGTAATGATTTGACCTCTGAAATGAAAGAATTGTTTGAGATAACCAACAATGAAGTCACCTTGACTCCATCAATCATTTACAACTTTAATTGTTTTATTTACTATTTCAATCCGAAAATCGATCGGGAAAGTATCTTCAAGGTGAACCTGCTTATTCAAATATTGGTTCCCATTTTTTATACTTTGATTTTGTTTTTAATAAAAACCTTGACAGATTTGATTTATCGGATTTATTCGAAAAGCAAACTTAGCAACTCTTTGGAAAATTTTTTGATATTATTTTACATCTCATACAGAAATTGGTATCCAAGAGTAATTCTTTACACAATCTTCATATTCCAATGCATCGATCTAGGTCCTGGTTCCTATGTTTCAGAATCCCCAAACCTGATTTGTTTTGGAGCCGAACACAAAAATCTAATGTATTTTTTAAGCATTCCTAGCATTTTATTATGGTCTATTGGTGTCCCTGCTATTACCTATTATTTTCTTAGAAAAAAAAATAATGAAATAAATACAGGAAATCAAAGCATTATAATGACGGATATTAAAGGTATTTATAAATATCCTAAAAAATTCGGCCGCATCTATCATTGTTTAGTCAGTGATTATAATAAGAAATACCCTTATTGGCAGGTATTTGAATTCTTCATTTTAACTTTCTGCTTATTTGTGTCACAAATCTCAAATATTTTCGATGATTTAATTAGAAGAATGTTGCTATTTTTGGTTTATGGAATATTCTTTCTCATTTATTTGAAATTGGAACCTTTTAGAGATGGAGTTAACACCGCAATTATGTGCTTATCTTTTATTATTTGCATTTTCACATTGATTTTTGAAATAATAGGTTCAAATGAAGATAATGTTGCAGGAGTGAGAGATTTTGCGGAAAATTTCATTTTAGCAATTAACGCATTATTCTTTTGCTTATTTTTTTTGGCGATTTCTAAAAAATGGCTTGAAGAAAATAAAATAATGCTTTTCAATATTGGAAGTGGATTTAAAAAGATAAGCCAAAATATCATAAACAGAAAAAATCTGATGCTGGAATCGATTTCAAAATTACGAAAATGATCATTTACTAATTAATCGGAAAAATTATTTAATATTAAGTCATTTAATTTTAAAATCAAAAAGATTTTTGAACAATTTGGATTTTTTTTTTATCAATAAAAAATAAATTAGACAAGAAAATTTTCTCAAAAGCAATAACCAAAATGAAAAAAAACATGACAAAACAAAAAAAACTTATTATTGTATTTAATTTTGGAATTAAAAACAAATTACTATTATATTATTTAGCTAAAAAAAAAGATTTTTCTTAGTTACGGTAAACTTTTTTTAAAAAAAACCAATCTTCTTATTATGTACTCTCGAAATATCATCAGCCCAAAGTTTTTTCTTCTTCATCATTGCAATAAAAATTTAAAATATTCAATGATTCCTGGAATAAATTCCTAAATTCTCCAGTTATTTCCATGTCTGAAGACCACAGATTAATGCTTTTCAGCTCTTTTTCAAGAAAAAGCAATTTTTGTTTCAATCTATAATCTTCATTCCAAATGCTTCCTGTTCTTATTTCGTGTTTATGTGGATCCTCTAAAACATTTTCTTTAGAGTTGTTATCGATGAAATTGTAAATTTCCTCGCAAAGCGAATTGTTAAAATCAAAGATCATCTCATGCAAGTCATTATGGCCGGCATCATCCACTAGAAACATTCGAATGTCTTTATAAGGTTGATTAGATTTAATATATCTTTCATAGAGGAGTTTGCTGTGTCTATGGTTTATTATGGTGTCATTTTTGCCATGAATCATTAGGATCTTGCTGCTCACACTTTCAATTTTATTTATATTGCAAAACAAATCTCCATTCACGAAATCATAATTCCATTGCGCATTTTTATCAATCCACACATTCATTGAGGCCAAAGGCGCTTGCAAAATTACACCACCTAAATTTTGAAATCTTGAAGCAAGCTCAACTGTGGGTCCCGTTCCTAAAGAAAAGCCCCAAAGGATGATATCATTTAGTTGATATTTGAGCTTCTGGATACTAAAACTCAAAACACTCATTATATCATCATAGGTGGAACTTTCTGTTGTTATGGTGCTACCTTGCGAAACCCCATATCCTGAATAATCATATGCAACAACATCAACCTTTTAACCAAAAAATAAGATAATTTTTTTGAAAAAATTTGAACATTAAATATTCTGGATAAAGCCAACATGAGAAAATAAACATCTGAAAGGTCTGATGCGTTTCCATGACTATAAATGATAAGGTTGTTGTTTTCAGAGGCACTTCAAATGTAATTTTAATAGTTGTTTTAAACAAGAATTACTTATTGATGAGATAAAGGAGGGGCACTTGATGAGTCTCCTTTGATTTATAGGATAAAACAAAAGGGAAAAGCTGATAGCCAGTTGGTATCTCCACAGGAAAAAAAATAGGTGTTTGTTTTTCCATATGTTTCCTTAAATGCAAAGAAAGTTTATTTTCAACTTTCTCGAATCTATAATCTGAAATTTGGGTAATATGGCAAACAGAAATAGGTGTTACTTATGGTCTTTGGGGGTTTGAAGATGAAGTTTGTGAGAATGAAACTTTTCAAATTTAATACGTGAGTAAAAAAATTAGCACATTTCACTAAAAATCCAGGTTTTTGGAAAACCATAGGCTCGTTTGTGGGAAAACTTTCATTATTATGTTTTTCAATATTTTGCATAAACACTTTTTTTTTAAGTTCTTAATATAATAATAACTCTTTTGAAAATTATATATATGTTTTTTTTTTTTTTTAAAATAATTTAAAAACTACCTATTAACAGATGAATTTTTTATTATATTCTATATTTTTACTTCTGATTAATTTACTTAATAATTAATTTTTTCTATATTCCAAACAAATAAATGAGCAAAGGAAACAATGAAAAATCAGCCAATTTTGATTCTATTTTATCAGGACAAGACACCTTCTTGAAAGATGATTCAGGTTCCCCAAAGCTTTTTTCTTCGTTCTAAATAAACAATATATTGTAGGATATGAAAACAAAGAGGAAAAAATAGAAGTCCTCAGGAAAAAGCTCAAGATATTAAAAGGAGCCTTGATCAAAGAAAGACAAGGCAAAGGCATTGTTGATCAAGAAATATCAGAGTTTAAAAGAAAAAACCAACTATTCCAAGCTGAGCTTGATGATAAAGTAATTGATATTTCCACGATAGAAACTATTATTGATAATATTTTTATCAGGAAAAAACCATTTTAAAATTGCATAAAGAAATCGATGAACTTCAAGAAAAGCTCATCACTGAAAGAATGAACATTGAAGTAAAAGCTAAATTTTATGCTTTATCCTCATTTTTTTGTTTAGAAATATAAGAAAATAGGAGGAGGAAGTGGTGGGAATTACCAATCAAATATTTCCAACTCGCTTTCATCTGGACCCGGAGCTCAAAATAAACTAAAAGATGAAGGAGGATTTTTGAACGGAATGGTTGGCTTCTTTACTTTTGGAGGAGGACCAAAGGTCTATATTTTATTTTTGAAAACTTTTTTCCTCTTAAATATTTCGTATTTAGCCAGACGAAAAACCACAAACCTTTGCTTCAAATCCAAATGATTCTCAAATTCAAGTCGAATTCGCTTATTTGAAAAAACAACATGAGGCATTATTGGATAAATTTAAGAAGAGCGAAGAGTTTTTATTTTGATTTCGGAATTTATTAAGTCTTTTTTTTGAAAATGATAGCTCTATTGATGGGATTAAAAGAGATCACAAATATGAAACGGATACATTAGAGAAAAAGCTGCAAAAAATTCAAAATGATTTTAATGAGAAAGATAACCAATTTCGAAATCTAACTCAAGATTATAGAAATTCATGTCAAGCTAACCTATCTCTTTTGGATGAAAAGGAAAAGTTGGAGAAAGAAATTTATAATTTGCATTCCATGAATGAGAAAATTTCCCATGAGAAATATCAATTAAATTGTTTGATCGAAGAAAAAGAAAAAACCTTGAATGAGCTCCATGATTTAATTGTGAAAAGTCAACAAGCCACGGCTGAAATGTCTGATAAAATCTCTAATTTGAATCAAACGATTCTTGACCTCGAAAACAAAATTCAAATTTTCAAATTATACAAAACAGGCAATGTTGGAGCTTTAACTAAGATGCCAATGCAGGTAAATTTTTTTTATTTATTCCATAATTTTTTTTATTTTATAAAGATGATTTTAAGACGAGAATTGAATGGAATCTATATCATAGAATTTGAAACCCCAACAGATAAATGGGTTTTGGAAGCAATTGATGTTTTGGATTTGATTCCTGGCAAAGACAAAGAGAACAAGTTCAGCTTAGTTTATTTGGTTTTAAATTATTATCATTTTTTTTTTTAATCAAAGTGTTTTTAGGCGAGAATGAATCAAAACCAGAAAGAAACTGATACTTATGAAACAGAAGAAGATGCTGGAAAAATATGCAAATTAATAAAGTTTTATCAATTATGGTATCATTATTTATCACTTTTTTTTCTAGACGGTTTTTACAAAACGCCATCGAATTCAGAAAGAAAAATCCAGAAAAGACTTTAAATTTCACAAAGAAAGAGGGAAAAGAAGGAAAGAGGTTTTTAACAGATATTGTTTCATTTTTCGGGAATTAAGAAAAGCTTTGTCAGAAACAATTTCTTTTCTCAAACAATTAAATTAAATGTAAAAAAGAACAAAATTATAAAATAATTATGAATTTTGAAAAATTCACTCTTTTCAAGAGTTTTAAAGAAAAAACTGCTTCCTTCATTGATTCTTTTCACCCGCCAAAAAAAAACTCAGCATCTTCTCTGATTCAAATTGAATTAAGAGTTTTTTATTTTTCAAAAGATCTTTAAAAATTTAACATAAAGCTTATTTATATGACACCTTCATTCGCCTACAATTCTCTTGATGAAAGTGATAATCTACTATGGATGTCGAAGAACACCAGTGTTATCAGAATGGCTTCAAACCAAATAAAAAGAAAAGGATCCTTTGATAGTTTTTGTGAGATGATAAAATCATCAACCCCTGGCATTGAATTAGTTCTACAAAAGAATCCTGACGTTTTCAAAGAATTTGAAGAGGAAAAGAAAGAAGAAGGCTTCAGAAATTCAGAACTGATGTCAAAAGATCAATTTTTTAAAGATGATAATACAGAAATTGATAGATCTCCTTCTATTTTGCTAGATATAAGCGATAATATTTATCGAAAAGGAAAAGTATGTTTTTATTCTAATTTCCCATTAATTTGCTTCTAGCCGATTTTTTATACAAACAAAGATTTAGAATTTTTACAAGAAGCAACACTTAATTTGAAAATGCGCGGGAAAAGAGAAAAAACTTTCCAGCAACTTTCTCAATTTGCCAAACTGAAGTTTATAAATCCCAAAATTAGAGGGAAAATTTGGCCTCGAGTAATTTAATTTCTTCATTTGTTTTTATTTCAAATGAAAATTTTAGTTAATAGGAAATCAAATGAGGATAACTAAAGGTCTTTATAAGGAAATTAATAAGCAATTGTTGACGAACTCGGTTGATGAATCAATTAAAAGAATAATAAGTCTATTTTAATTTATTAAGATCACCCATCCATAAATTTCTCATATAATATAGTCTCCGATATTCATCGAACTTATCCAACTGTTCATGCAATAACAGTTGATTCGAATCTTGGAATTCAATTGAAGCATATTTTGGAACTTTTTCATGTAAAATTTCAAAATTTTCCAGTTTCTAATAATTATTAGATTTATAGATCTGATATCGGTTATATTCAAGGAATGGCTTATCCCGCTCTCGTTCTTCTTTTGCATATGGACCAATATCACGCATTTAAATATTTTTGCAATTTGGTTTTGGGGAATGAATTTTTATATTCCATTTATAAATTCAATGATAAAAAAGTTATATTATCTAAACTTTCTATTGTTTAAAATATTTTTCTATTAGCGAAAACTTTATTTGCAAATGTTTGAGATTTTAATGAGAAAATATCACCCAAAAATCATAGAACGACTGGAGCAATCAGAAATCACAACTGACCTTTATTTAATTGAATGGTTTTTCACTTTATATGGCAGAGCTTTCGATATAGATATTGTTTCCAAAATATGGGATTATATATTAATTTTCGGGTTAGAGTTTGTGATATATAAAATAGCTTTAACTTTATTTTCTTTGATGGAAAATGATTTACTGAAGTGTAAAAGCTCGGATTATTTGTTAAGCATCATTAAAGAATATACAGGATTGGTTCAACCTAATTTGTTATTCAAGGCTTTTTCCCAACATAAATTACAAAATGAAGAGTTCAGCAAATTGCTCAGAGATACTTTAGATAGTTTTTATTTAAATAAATAAAAAATGACAATAATTGCAAATTGTTTATTTTTTTTTTGAATTAAAATAACGTTGATTTAAACAATTTTTATTCTTGATTAATTTTTTTTTATTTTAAGATGTTGTTTTTTTATCTTTATTTATAATATTTGAAATTTATATTAATTTATAATAATTTATCAATAATAGCAAAATTATGGGAAATCAAAATGTTCACCCAAAAGAAATCGAAATCCCCCCCATCCAAGCTATGTTTCATACTAATCACGAATATGATTTGGACATCTACGATCACAAAGACATTTCCCTCCAACAAGAAATCAAGATAAATTTCTTTCAAAAACCATGTTTTTCTCACTTTGACTCCATCATAGAAAATTTCAAAAGGAACAATGAACTTTCTGACTTGAAGCCTCGAGACACCAATTGCACAGAAAGTATGTCGATAAGATCAGCCGGTCTTCCTTCAAACTATCAAAATGACTACAGAAGTGATGAAAAAATTCCGGATATAATAACCAAAGGTTTTTTGTTTTTTATAAAAGAAGAAAAAAAATTTTCAACAAGAGTTGAAATGCAGTGTCTGCAATAAAAAAGCTGAGGGAGTTTGCGCTTTATGTTTAGTGACTCGATTTTGCAAGTCGTGCTTTGATATAAACCACAAGAATGCCCCTTTCGAAGAAGATCCAAATAATATTCATAAACTAACATATTATGTAATTGAATTTTTTAGAATGTTTTGAGGTTCTTTTTTCATTAAATTTAGAAAAAAAATAGAAAAATGAATTCCCCTTTGTTGCGCAAAAAAATAAAACAAGGATCTATCGTTTTTTCTGATAAACAAGGGGGCTCGGTTAGCTGTGGCAGTTCAGCGACAATGAGAAACGCTAAATTAAATTCATTTAATAACTCGATTGAAGACAAATTAAATGAAAAGACAACAGCTGAAGGGTGAGGAGAGTTTATGAAGCTGTGTAATATATATTGGTTTTTATTTGCATTAAAATTATTTAATTTTAGGGGATTTGTAACAATTTTTATTTTTTTACTTTGTGCTATTTCACAATTTCCAATTTTTGTCAAAAGAATTGGTTTTTTTCATTTTATGGTTGATGTTTTTCAAAGCTAGATAAAAAAAGCTTTTGTAGAAAATCTATTTATTAAACTAAACATCTTTTATCAAAATAATATATGATAAAAAAACATTTATACTTTTTAGTTAAAAGTGACATTAAAGTATTTATTTATCTACGATGAGGAGAATTCCCCTTTCAGGTTCCTGTTGTTTCTGTTTTCGTTTACATCAAGGCTTTGTTAATATCATATACTGTGATATTGCAAGATTATTCTTGGGTATTTGATATAAACATGATACGTTAATAACAATATATTAGGGATTCTTTTTGCATTAATAACCTTTACAAAATCCGCCTCAACTGCTTTAGATTATACTGTCTATGCTTTCATTTTATTTTTCATCATGGTCCAAACATTTTATGCCCTTCAGAGCCATAATAAAGGACTCCCAAAAAACAATTATAAAATTTATCGAAAATATATAATCGTCAAGATGTGGTATATTTTCCTGAATTTTTTTCAAATGACCTTTGAGGACATATTTTCTTGCCAGATCTATGCAGATCAAAAGGCATCTGATAAATGTCTAGCCAATTCGTTGGCTTTGAAAATATTTCTAGGATTAATTTGGACCTTTGTCGAATTATATTTCTGTTATATAGTTTATTGCTTTTATGTGAAAACTTTGAAGGGATATTATGGACCAATGGGATTTCCACCTATTTTTCCTGATATTTATGCCGCCTCACAAAATTCAATGATAAGGAACGGAATAATCATGGAAGTGAAAGGAATGAAATTAAACGGAACAAACACTTTGAAAGAATATATAGTTCCACTAGGATACCCGATTCAGGACAAAAAATACAATAAAGTTTTTAGTTATTTTAGATTTTTTTTTAATTCTTATTATTTTTTTATGATTTTTTTCAAATTATTCTTTTTATTTCAAATATATTTTCTTAGACAAGTGTTATGATTCTAAAAGAATATGATCCCCGGGCGACTTTGTTTCACGATTTAACGATGGGATGGTGGGGAAACAAAATATTACCAAAAAAAGATGTTTCGATTTTTTAATTCAAAATTTTATTATTTTTTCTTGTAATATTATGAATCGATTTTTATTTTTATGCCTCATTATTTAATGAAATATATATTTACTTAAAAACGAATTATTATTGAAATTTTTTCCTTATTATTTTTGTTCTTGATTTTTTTATTTTACATAAATCATCACATCATCTATGGCAAAACTTGCAATACACGAATCTTTTTGTAAATTTGATCCAAAAGTTATCTTTATTGATGAATTTTTATGCCCCAATACATAATCAAGAGGCCTAGATTTTTTCAAAAAATTTTCTAATTAATTTTGAAATGTACATTGCAAATTTAGGATCAGGACTATCACCACCACAAATATTTATTGCCTCATCAGATTTGCTTGATTTTATTGATTTGAACCAAACAATTTCATCATCTATTTTGAAATAGATATTTTCTCCTTCCCATTTATCAAAAAAATGCATATTGGCTGTTATTTTTATCGTCTTGTGTTCAGGTAAATTTTCGTACTTTTTAGACACTTCATTCATTGAAAGAATACAATGTCCACCAAGAAATCTATTATGTGGCTGATTTTGGCAAGTTGATGTTTTGTTCATTGACCATCCAAGCAAACTATCTTTATCATCGAAATCATCATGTTGATTTAATTCCCATTGTCTCACATCTTGACTAATCTTTATAAACAAACGATTTTAAATTTTTGTCAAACCTTGAACAATAAAACTCGTGGCATCAATTGTGTCACTGGCAAAAGAAGTCAAATAAAGATCTCCTTCTATCATAATACTCCCCTAATTTCCCATAAAAATCAAACAAAATCACATAATTTACATCCAATCCTTCTATGACATCTGTATATAAATCTTCTATATACCCATTGGAATATTTTAGTAGATCAGAAGTCATTTTATGTGTGCTGTTGAGTTGTTGTGAAAACGAAACTTCAGCCGACGTAAAATCTGATGTGGTAAAATTTCCTTTCACAGACACATTTCCTGTTGCCTGAATTGACCCTGAAATATGTGTAAAACAAAAATTAATAAATATATAGAAGAAAAATTTATAAACCTTTGGTTCTATTCGAATAATCGTAAGAGAAAGGACTTGCTAGGATGTTTTCCAAACCAAGAAAAAAAATGAGAAAAAAAAATAATTTTTCTCTGTGCATTTGACTTTGGAGATGCGTTTTTAATAGTTTTTATATATATTATTAATTCAAAAATTTTTTCAAATTAAATTAAATAAAATTTTCCAGATTACAAAGAAAAACGTTCAAGGAAAAAATTGCTAACAAATTCAATTCAATATTTAAAAAAAAACTTTTAAATTTTTAAGTTTCATTAATTTTTGGCTTCCATTTACCAAGAAAACTATATTTTATGCTTTTCTACAAATTAACAATCTTTTTCCACATCATTTCTTATAGTTTTCCTTCAAAAAATTCTTCAAATTGGTTGCCCACTTTTCCAAATTTCCTGATAACATTTTCCTTAAAGCATTGATAAAAGTCTTCAAATCGGCATCCACCTGAGAAAGTGTCCAAATTTCTATCTCATTTTCATTCTTTTTTATTAAAGTCCCACCTATTCTTGTATATGCTCTGGTGTAATTCACAGTTTTGGGGTATTTTTCATCTTCAATTTGCCAAAAAATGCTCACATCCTCCTGGCTTTTCAAATCCCTAAAAATAACTCTCCTTTCAAGAAAATCTCTGTTAGAAACAATGGGCACTTTGTTGGCCATATAAGATTTGCAATTTGTTTTCGATTCGTCATAATCAAAATTTTCAAAGATCAAAATGGATTTGTCCCATAGTTTTCGTTTTTCGGGATCATAGAGCTAATAATATGGATAAAGTTATTTTTTAAAAAGAAAAAACCAAAATTACAGCTTCGAAGATTTTTTCTGGAGTAATGTCATCATTTGGTTCCAACTTTATTTTGAAGTTAGTTTTTATGAAAGGGCATTTGCTTTGGTATTTTGAATCCTTTGGAACAATTTTTCTATTATTCAAAAAAGTAAAACTAGTAGTTCATACCAATTTTGTCCAGATCATCATATCTTCTTTGCTTGTTTCTAAGTCCCATGATTCTTTCATATTTCTTTCCAATAACAAATACTCATAATGTTCTTCGGCGTCAGCATCCAAATTTACTGACAAATCGAATTTCTTTGCAAGCTTTGGAGAATTTAAAAGAGGCTCACCACTGAGGTTTGACACTTCCTCTATATTGGTGGCTTTGCTTTCTGCGGAATCTTCACCTTGTTTTTTTATTCCGTTTCGAGCTTGCAATTTCTCGTTTATCACAAAACTGTAAAGAGTTTCCTTGGTTGGCTTGTTGTGAGAGGTGACAGGTTTGTCTCTTTTCATGCAGCAGAAGAAGAAATTCATTCTGGTTCACGTCGGATGTTCGTTTTTAAAAATATTAAAGGAAAAACGCTATATTTAAAATTATGCCTTCCTATCTTAATTAAAATAAAAAATTTGCTTGAAAATACATAAATTATTGTTTCAAATTTCAAGGAATTTATAATATATTCCTGAAATTCAAAATTTCTTAAATTTTCATATGTATTATGTAATAGAAAATTAATTTTTTACTAACACCTCTTTGAAAAATAATTTTTTTTGATTTTGCAAAGAGGTTATTTAAGAAAAAAATTGAAAATTTTTGGAGGTAGTGATTTAAAAAAAATCAATAACTGGAAAATTCAACAATAAAACTGCCCTTAAATTTAACAAAATTAAAAAAAATGGCTATTTGCAAATCAATTGTTTTCAAAAATTTTATTTTGCAAAAGAGGTTTAGTTTTTTTTTTTAATTCTTGGTTTTTTTTTCGATATTCATATTAACATTCACTAATTTCTATCAAAATCATTGAAAACATAATATTATTCATAAAATCCTCTAAATCTAAAAAACTTTGAGAATCTCTGAAGATTCCTGGGATTGTTACCGATTTCTTTGGCAACTACAACAATGAACAGATCAAACAAAAACATATCGAAAACAATGCAAATTGCGATTGACAGCAACCAATAATTTGAATAGTCGGTTCTTAAAAAAATTTTCAAAGTCAAAAGTTATTTTTTATTATTCTCACTCAACTAATGACATCCTCCAGGAAATGAATATTGCCAAGACAATCCATATCAGGAAAAATATAGGCCAATACAAGACATTCACCCTGAGTTAAATATTAAAATTAAAATTGCTGATCATTTATACCGAAGGTAATCTTTTTTTCGAATACTCCAAGCCCAGAAACCATAAATGTAATTGGAGACCCAAGAAACCAAAATAGCTGCAAATGAAAATCCAGCGAAAACTGCTTTATTACTTAACTTTGATATTAAAATAAAGAAGAAATTTGTTTGAATTTATATATATATAAAAAAATTACTGCGGGAATGGAGTAATCTGCAAAGCAGAAGGCTAGAACTGTCATATATACCATTAAATTAATTAACAATATGGTGTATTTTTGAACAGCTATTGATGGACTTTCTGAAAATACGATGGAATACATTGGGAAAAACATCCAATAATTCAAAGAATCACTATGTTTTTTATCATCGATTTTATCATAAGATTGAAATGTATTAAGGTTAATTTCTTGTTTCTCTTCATGTTCTATGCCCAGATTTTTTTCTAATTCATGAACATTTTTGTAGACAATTGGTTTCGCTCTTTTTGAAAACCCTGTTTTCTCATATTTGCTGAAGGCAATACCAGGAACCAATAAAATTGATAGGATCAATATTAATACACAAGCGATGAAACCATAATTGCTTTTGACATAACTCAGTTCACTCTTTTTTATTATTATAAAAAATTGGTTAAATTTTAAGATTTATATTAATACCTCGACAAATTGTAAAGCGAAAAAGTCCGTTTCATTTCTATAGACCACAGTAAAATCAGTAAAATGATTAGTGTAGCAGCCAATATAATTTTGACTTTCTGTCGTTTTATCGTTATCAAGTCCATTAGTATTCCATAATAAGCTGGAATTATCCCAAAAAGCACACGCGTATCTCACAGCAGTGTTTGTTGTGTCTAAAACACCTCCGGACACTATTTTCTTTATCCTAATTGCAACAGGATCACTTATTCCTGAAATAGGAAGATAATTACCCGTTGTTGTGAATAGTTCAACAGATGCGATTCCAGTGGCCAGAGACAAATTAACTTGAACTGCTGTATTAACCGGAAAAGGATCTGTTGAAATCCAAGTGCTCTGTTTAAGTATTACTTTGGAATTGCCTCCGTTGATTTTCGTTATTAAACTGGTGCTATCAGCAGTAAAACTGACCTGAGACATGTAGACATCATTATAGTCATAATAAGGGGATGAATAAAGGGTGAACTTTGGAGATTGGGAACTTGATAAATCAATGTAACTCAATGAAACTTGTAGGAATGGGGTGTATATTTGATAAGTGTTACCTGTCGTTGTGAGAGAGCTCAATGTTGTGTTCAGAATTACTTGAATAATTAAAGAGATATTTTGGTATAAAATTCCTTGATCGCTTTGAGCCAACGTAACTATCGAAGTATTGTAATTGTTGAGAACATAAACCATGTTTGACAAAGCTTGCAGAGCGGAAGTGATGGTTGATTGGTTAAAATATTGAATATTGTTTTGGATGAATTGGATTAGGAAGAAGATAGTTGTATTAATGGAACTTGCCGTGGTCCATAATTCTATTGGAGTTGATAGTTGAACTATTGTAGCAAGGGTTATTGCTAGGGCAGAGGAATTGAAAGTAAAGTTGCTTGAATTTGAATTTGAAGAGTTGGTTGAATTCGATGATGTGCTGTTGGCTTGCAAGATTCTGCTTGAATTCACTGAAGTCAAAGCTGTTACATTTATGCTACTGAGCGTGGATATTAAATAAGCGAGAATCTGATTTTTTGTGTTTATGGCAAGGGTCAAGTCACTTTGTGAAATTTGGCATTGAACCCCGAAAAAACCATTAAGACATAAACATTGACTTTGATAACATTCGCCATTATTGAAGCAATTAGTGTTATTAGAGCAACTCACTACAGGGGTAGCAGTTTTTTGTGTGAATGACCTTATGGTTGTGGCGAAACTTACCATCACTAATGTTAATCCAGTGCCATTGGCTGTGAAATTGCTAATATTTTGGATGGCCTGATTGTTTGTAATGCATTGTTGATTCAGTAAAATCATAGAAGTAGGGCATGATAAACAATTGGAAGCTCCATTTCCATCACAAGTCAAACAATTCGTTGAACAATTATATGCACAGGTGTTTGTGCCTGGATAAAATAAAGAATAATTTGGACAAGTTAAGCAATTTGTTGCTGCTTTACCAAAACATGTTAAACAGCTTAGGTGACAATAATCACAAAGCCCGATGTATTCATTAAAAAAATAACCATTAATGCACCCCACACATTGCAAATTCCCATTATTGTTCCTTACACAGGATTGACAATTGGTAAAAGTACTTGGACAGTTTGAGGTCGCACATTGATTTGTTGAGGAGAGGAGGGAAAAGCCAGTATTGCAGGACAAACATTGGTTATTCGCAGCTCCTGTACAATTTGAGCAGTCGATAAAACAAGAGGAACAAGTGTTATTTGGCAATAAATAATAGCCAGAAACACACGATAGACAATTTGTGGTATTACAGACTCCACAATTTGGATCTTGATTGCATTTTATACACACACCGCTTCCTGTGGGCTGATAATATCCAGGTATGCAAGATAAGCAGATGGAAAAGTTACAAGAATAACAATTCGTGAATAAATTAGAACAAGTAACACATTGTTGCAATGTGAGATTCCAAATCTGAGCAGCAGAACAACCACAAGTATTACTCGTGCTATTTAATGTGTAACCATTTACACATTGGGAACACACGTTATTATCAGAACAACTGAGACAATTACCAACATTGCAGGTTATGCATTGCCCCAAAGAGGTGAGGCCATAACCAGACAGACATGAAATGCAGTTAGTTTGGTTGCATTGCCCACAATTCAGTGGACAGGCAGGACAACTGTTGTTATAAATATAGTAGCCTACAGAACATTGAGTACAAATGGTCGAATTAGTACAGTTTAGGCAATTGCTTTGACAACTCATACAACTATTGGAGACATTATTGAAGTAATATTGAGGGTTGCAAACTGCACATTGGTAATCAGAATCGCATCTTTGGCAAGTTTGGAAAGGGCAGTAAGCACAGGAGATTTGAGTTAAATTGGCAGTATAGCCACTAATACATTGGTCGCATTTCGCAGCTGAGCTGCAACTGGCACAATTTGATTGGGCGCAAGCTTTACATGAACTTTGACTTAAATAATATCCAGATTTGCATGAGGTGCACAAGGCAGCGCTAGAACATATTAAACAATTTTGATCAGAACATGCTGTACATGTTAATTTATCACCAGAAAGGAAATAATTGCTCAAACATTGATCACATTTCGTAGGGGTTGTATTGCAAGTCTGGCATTGGGACACTGCACAAGCTGAACATTGGTTCGAAGATAAATAATATCCCGCAGAACATGCCAAACAACTGATCTGATCAGAACATGAATCACAATTGGTAATGCATTTTGAGCATAAATTGTTTTGGAGCAAAAATTGTGTTGAGCATTTACTACACATGTTGTTCGAACTACAACTAGAGCAATTTTTCCCACTACATTGATAACAAGCATTATTTTGTATTAACTGAAATTCTGACTCGCATGCAACACAACTTGAGTTTCCCCAAGGCACACTACAGCTTTCAACATTTCCTTGGTCACATGTTCCATCATCTTCTAAAAAATACCCATCAGCACAATAAACACACACATTTGGAGCTCCAGCATTGCAGTATGCACAATTAGGCACTGTACAATTGGTGCAAATTCCACTAAATAATGTGAACCCAGTGGAGCAGGATATGCATTTTCCTGATGTGTCACAGCCCAAACAATTTTGAACAAGGCAATTTTGACAAGTGTTTGAGAACAAACTATAACCTGTTAAACAAGTCGTGCAAGTGGTTATTGGGCTGCAAGTTTTGCAAAAGCTCACAGAACAAGGATCACATTCAGCGTTGCCATTTGCTAAATAGCCATCACCACACTGTGTGCAGGTTGATGTCGTAGCACAAACTTTGCAATAGGGAACGCAACTAGAGCAAGTTCCAGTTCCATCGTTTGCTCCTAATTGTATCAGCCCTAAAGAAGTGCAAGCAACACAATTAGTGCTGGAAAAATAAAAATTGGCCATGCATTGAATGCACGTCGTTGCGTTGCAACTGTTGCAATTTTGTGGACAGGCATTACATAAAGAATTTGCATAAAAAAATCCTGGATTGCAGTCAATACAACCTGTTGTTGAATTGCAGCTACTACAATTAGCAATGCAGGCAGTGCAAACATTTTGACTATTAAGGAAATATCCTGATTGGCAACTTCCGCAAACAATGTCCGAAGCACATTGTTGACAAAAAGGATCACAGATTGTGCAAGTACCAGTAGCAGTATTTTTATATTGATTGCCGTTCGTGCAAAGTGTGCAATTTAATGGATTGGCCTGTATGAAAAAATTAGTTGTGCATGTGCTGCAGCTGTTGGTATTAGTGCAAACTGAACAGTTTGCAATACAACTAATGCACGTTCCTGTGGAGGAGCTAAAAAAAGACCCGGAATTGCATGTACAATCAGTACTATCAGGGCCCACGCAAGTCATTGACTGAGCTGTGCAAAATGAATTGCAGATTTGGCTAGATGTTAAATAAACATTCAAAGGTGTTGGCGTATTTGTATATTTCTGAGTGATATCGTCAGTATTGCTCCAAAAAAAAAGACATTTCACCGTGACTGGATTAGGTATCTGATAATCATATTGGTCTCCAGTATTTAAAAGTCGATACACTGTTATATTTAGGACGCCATTTGTTCGAGAACCAGAATCAAGGAAAACATCAGTAGTGCCACCGAGCAGAGTCGTATCTAAAACCCATGCAAAATCTCCGGTGGACCATAGATCTTGCACGTTTGCGGTTGTCCCAGACATATACACTCTTATCACATCAGTATTAGACTGGGTGATTCCGAAAGCCATTGCAACCCATCCGGCATTATTTTGTGCATAGAATGATAAATAAATTTTGCTATCATCGGTGAATCCGTAATATAAGGTAAAATTTGATGTGATGTTGACTCTGTTTGTGTTGAGGAGGGTTTGGTGGGTGCAGAGGAAAAACAATGAAGTCAGAAATAAGACCTTGAAGAACATTATTTGCTCTATGTATCAATAATAAATGGAGTTATTTTAAAATTGGATTAAATTTGCGAAGGAAAAAATGATTTAAATTTCAAAAAATCCATTTCAGAAAATTCATTAAAGAAAATACCTCAGAATTCAATAAAATCACTATTATTATAATCATTTTTAATTATTTCTTTAGTCTTGAAAGCTTGCTAACATATGCAAAACCAAAATATTCCTTATCAAAAACAATATACTTTTCAGGAAAGACAGCTCGAATGTAAGACTATCATGGAGAAACACCCCGAAACCATCCCGATAATCGTGGAAAGAAGCATAAAATCGAAATTGGATATCTCAGATAAAAAAAAGTTTCTTTTTCAAATGATAAAAAGAAAATTAAAATATTTCTTAGATATTTGGTCTTGAAAACTTTCAAAGTCTTTCATTTGACCTCCGTGATTCGAAAAAGGATGAAATTAAGCAAGGCTGATGCCCTCTATTTATTCGTTAGCAAAACTGATATGCTTAAACCAGGTTGGCTTGTGATTGTTTTTTTG
>Ga0302186_10001056_pt1 | contig 23497 bp, 20 predicted proteins | sample II_Bog_E1_2_FD_198782 | JGI IMG/M metagenome (GOLD analysis project Ga0302186, IMG submission 198782) | Peat permafrost microbial communities from Stordalen Mire near Abisko, Sweden - II_Bog_E1_1 | ecosystem: Environmental > Terrestrial > Soil > Wetlands > Peat | place: Sweden: Abisko...
CTTTTAAATTTTAGAATCATATAGTTTTTTTTTTTTTTAACTTTTTTCCATGAGGGAATGAACTTAAATTATTAAAAAAAAACAATTAAACAAAAAGTCAAATTTCTAATGAAATTTTCCCAATTTTGGAATAACAATCAAACGTGAAAACAAAAAAATTAGAAAACTAAATTATTTTTTTTTTTAATTTTTAAATCTCGAAATTTTTCGTTGTTATTTATTTATTTTGAAGGAGCCTCGATTCTTTGTATCAAATCCTTCGGCTTCTCATAATAACTTGGTCCAATTCTGACTGGGTGATCCAATGGTTCAATTCTATATTCGCTTTTAGATGATAATCTAACATTATCAAGATCCTTTTATAAAAAAAATCTGCTACTACAAATTTAAATATCAATTTTTTACATTCAGATTCACATTTTCAAGTGGTGTAGTAGATGGATCAAATGAAATCGTTCTGTTGCCATTGATGCCAGCATTCCCAGGATAATCAGCCTTTTCATTCTCATTGGTTTCTTTGAATTTCGGTGAAATTTCAGCCACATTGTTGCTTTTCTTCTTAATTAAAGCGAAATAAATTTTAGTTTTTGTTATTTTCATACCAAATTTTCAACATGTTCCGGCTTTTTCTCCGTTTCTTTGAATCTTGGAAAATCAGCAAGGGTTGAACCATCTTTTTGATTGCAAGAGCAACATCTTGGATCTTTTTCAACCTCTTTGAAAACAGGCAAAGAAAGATCCAAATGAGTCAAATGATCCTCACATTTGCAGCATTCAACTGTTGGTCTGCATCCTGGATTCTCACAAACGAGCTCACATTTCGGTTTTGGGCATTCTGGCTTATGGCATTTCCAATCGCAATTCGGCTCTTGGCAAATAGCTTCGCAAAGTGGTTTTGGTGACTTTGTTTAAAGAAAAAAATCTCATTTTTAGAACAACAAAAACATATAATATAAGAAAAAATGATGAAAAAAAACATGAAAATGAGAAAAAATTAGCTCTAACGAGGAAATTACTTGGCAATGAGTGACACAATGTGGTGGCTTGCAAATAGTCACACATTTGGGACAATCTTCAGCTTCACAAGCCTTATCAGGGCACATAATTTGGCAATCAGGCTTCTCACATTTCACATCACAAACTGCATTTTTCGGTTCCTGGCAAGAAGTGTGGCATTTTGGAGGTTCACACACTGGATCACAGATCGCATCACATCTTGGATCATCACATTTCCAAGAACATTGGGGATGGCAAGTGGTTTGAAGCTGCGATTTTAAAGGATGGAACAGTAGGAAGATGGATAAGAGGATGTAGGGGGTGGGAGACATCTTGAAAAAATGAATGTTTGGAAACTTCGTTTTTTAAAAGAAATTATTAATTAAGCAGAGAAGATTGTATGAGTTTTAAATAAAAATTTTAAAAAACAAGGGCTTTTTTTAATTTTTTTCTTCGAAAATAAAATAAAAAAAGCTTGGAATTTCTCAAACTCAAATTAATAACATGATAGTTGCAAAAGTCCATATTTTTTTAATCAATATTTTATAAATTTTTTGCTTTATTCATCAGGGGATGAATGGAGAAAACCAATCAGAAACTAAGACAAAAAACAAATTTTCCCAAAAAGTCGAAAAAATTCCAACTTCTGATCTCACCCCCAAAATTGCTCTTCTAGAAGTTTCTTATTTTCTCATTCATCTTTGAATATTATGGAAAAAACATTCTAGATCATTAACAACCCCAAAATTTGTTTTGAATCCCATATGCCTTTGAAAAAAGTGATAATTCAAGCCTATAAGAGATTTGAAAATTTAACATTAAAAATGGAAGAAAGGAGACAAGTAAAAATATAAAAACCTTATAATTTTCCATATAGTTTATTAAGTTATGGCTTATCATATCCAACTCTGATGAAAAATTGAAAGAAAATAATGGACTTTATCAGGATATCTTAATGGTTTTACAGAATTACCCGAAAAACTTCGCGAAACTCATCGATCTAGTTAGAAAAATTCAAATAATTACCACATAAATATTTTGATTAGGATGTGAATCGAACATTTAAATCCAATTTAACTCCTAATGACAATGGATTATCGAATTCCGAACTTCAGGAAAACTTGCGAGAACTTCTTAATATTTACTCCTGTCGAAACCCATACATTGGATATTGCCAAGGTTTGAATTTCATAGCAGGGGAGATTTTGAGATTAGGTTTTTCAAAAGAAGTATTTATCAAAAATCCTCCTAAAATAACAATAATAATTAATTTAAAGGAAGCGTTTTGGATGTTAGGCTATATTTTGGAAGTGGCATTACCTGTGGATTATTATACTTCAATGATCAGTTTGATGGTGGATCAAAAAGTGTTTTCAGAATTGATAGCTCTCCATCTTTGCGAATTGAATGACAAATTCAAAGAGCTAGGACTTGAGCCTTCCATCTTTTTGTTGCAATGGTTCGTTTGTCTCTTTTCGTGTACAGTCGAACAAGAGGTTTTCTCCTCTTAAAAACTGCCTTATACTCAATTAATTTTCTTAAATTTCTAAATAAAGCTACTCATTGTAATATGGGATTTCATGCTTATCAAGGGAAACTATGTTTTTCATAAAATAGGATTAACTTTGTTATTGTTGATTCAAAATGAATTGATGAAAGCTCAGGATTTTGGTTTTTTTGTAAAATAATTGAATCATTTTCTTAAAAGATTTCAGGTGAATTACTTCTCATAATCGAGGAAAAGATTAAAGATATAAAAGATGTGAGACTATTCCAAAAGACCTTTCTGGATTTAAAAATACCTAAAAAAATGATTCAAGAAATGACAACTAAGCATTACATTCAAATTAAAAAGGAAATTGACATTCGAGTGAAGACTTCAAAAGATCATAGCATCTATAATTCTTATGGAAACAATAGGGAGTCGATTAAAAAAACAAGTATATTAGAAGAAAAATGCAATCCGACCTCACAAATTTGCATGAAAACTCTGGAAAAAAACAAGCTGCGGAAAAAAAAACAGTCTTTTTTAATATATCGCCAAGGGTTTTCCCCTCATATCATTCCAAATTATATGGACGACTATGAAAATTTAAAGAATAATAAAGGAGAAGCCAAAATTGTTCCAAAAAAAACCTCTGAAGAAATTTATAATGAAGAAACCTTGAAATTAATGCAGAAACCTGAAAACACGGTCTTGATTGGAAGAGTTCATCATATTTGCTTCAAAAAACAATTGGCTTCTCGCCAAACAAGAAAAAAAGAAGATCAATTTCTATTAGAAGGCATGAATTTAAGTCATGATGAAAAAGACAACAATTCTCCAATTGAAAATGATTCGAAAAATCAGAGATCTTCCAGTTTGAATAAATCCAAACCCAAAGACTCCTTCCCCAAACTAAAAAAGAAGAAATTCAGCGAAAAAGTAAACAAATCAAAAGATTTCTTCATCAACCTATTCAAAGGCTCTTTCTGCATGACACATCCAAAAGAACAATCTTTCAGCTCGAATTTAGATTTCAAGCCGAGAGTTCTGGATTTTGATTCATTTTTGATGAGAACAAAACAAAATACAAGCCAAGCTAAAACGGAGTCCATTGTCATAGGAGATGCCAAGAAAGATAACGATTTTCTTGAGAAGAAGGATTTCGAAATAGAAATTCATGGGGATATTTTTTACGAAAACGGATTGGGATTAACTCCTTTGTCACCGATGTTGAACTCACATTTTTATGATAAATTCCGCGAGAAATTGGAAAGGTCTAATAGCATAAGTTTTAATAAAAAGTTTTTGGGGGGAACTTAAAAAGTAGACAAATTTAAAATTAAATTATTGGGTTTTTTTTTTTAACTAATTAGGTAGGTAAAACTTATTTGAAAAATCATAAATATTTAATTATTTTCATCCAAATAAATATGTTGTTTAAATAAAAAAAAAAATTATAACTTTTTTAATTTAAAAAATTTTAATTAAAAACGTGGTTTTTTTTAATTAATTTTCTTGTTTGTTTTATATAATCCTGGTAGTTGACTTTTTGGGAAAAAATCGGTTTTTGTAAAGTCCCTTTTGTTGTAATTTGCAATTTTGAAAAAAAGCCTTTTTAAATTATTACAAATTGTTCATTGATTCTAAAAAAATATGCAAGAGGAGAAATTTTTTAAAAAATGTTTTAAAACCGATGCCCATCAACTCAACGTTGAAGCCATTGTCCTTGATGATAACGAAAATCTGATTTTGACCTGTTCCAGAGACCAACATATAAAATTATGGAGCCTTTCAGAAGATTTGAAAAAAGGATTGCATCAAAGACAAGACTTTCCCCATCACAAGAGTTCGGTTCTTTCTTTAAAGCCTATCCTGGCCTTTCACAAACCCTCTTTTTTTGTTTCATTGAGCACTGACGAAACAATGAAATATTGGGATTTTTCTGAAAAAAAATGCCTCAAATCTCTCAATCTCAGAGGAGTTGTTTCGAGTTTTTTGATTGATAATCAGAAAATATTCGCTGCATTTGGAAGGGATTCACTATATATAATTAAAGTGTTGGATATATATGGGGGAGAAGCTGTTCAAGAGTTTAAAGGACACTCTGATGTTATACTTTCTATGGTGATTTCTCATAATATGAAAATATTAATTTCAGGCTCACGAGATAAAACAATTTGCTTTTGGAATTTAAAGTCGAAGAAACCCTTTCAAAAGCCTTTAAAAGTCCATTCAAAGGTTCATAAGCTCGGGATTACTAACTTGTTGATTCTTGAAAATAAAGGTCTTTTGATCTCAGGAGCCAATGATAATTTAATTAAAATTTGGGCTTTGAAGGAAGTAGATCTCAGTTTAACTTTGACTAAAACATTATCGATGCATAAGGGATGGATATTAACATTATATCCATTATCAGATGACTTTCTTCTTTCAAGTGCTTCCGATGATGAAATTCGGATGTGGAATATTAATACAGGGGAATGTTTAGAGGTGATTAAGGATGAAATGTTCAATCCAGGAAGTTTGATGTTTATCAAGAATAAAAGACTTTTACTTGTAGGAGATAAAAATGGTGAGGTTAGGGGATGGGAGTATTGTGGACCAATTTCGTTCATTAATTTATAAGTTAAAAAAACTTTGAATAAAAAAATACATTACTGTAATTTAATTATTTCAAAGGCAATAAACCAAATTTAAAATTCTATTATTATTTAAATGAAAAGAAACAAAAAAACAAATATATTAATGATATATTCACGAAAATACTTTTTGTTATTCAAATTAATCTCATCACATTCATCGAAGATTTCAAAAGCTCTTCAATTTCAGCTTTCTGACCTAATATTTTCTTTAAGCACCTTTTTTCATCGAGTCCCTCCAAAATTTTTCTTCTGCCAATGAAACTAATTAAAAATTTCAGAGTTCCCCAAAGATCTTCCTCTTCAATTTCTTCATTATTTTGAATATATTCAATGACTTGAGTTATTTCAATTGGATCTTCTTCTTTTGAATTTTTTTGTTCAGGACAATTCAAAGAGAAAGCATATTCTTCCAAAATTTGAGATAATAAAACCAGACTTTCAAAATCAAGATAATTGTTCCTAAAGGAATTTGTAGTCAACAAAAATGATAGCTTTTCATAAACAACTTTGGTTCCGAGGTTTAGATAATCCAACATTTGATTATATAAGAGATGGACTTGCTTGATGAGATCAGATTCTAAATTTATGCACATTTTCTCTAAAAAACTTTGGTTTTGATTCATAAGATCAGTAGATTCGACAATTGATTTTTCAGTTATATGATAAAATAACGTTTTTTTCCATAAAAGTTTCACACTTTGTGAGAAATAAGGTGAAATTCCATTGGCTTTTTCCATTTTTTCGAATGTTTGTTCCAAAAGTTCGAATTCGTCCATAGTTTTTGAATAAAAAATGGCATTTTTAAAGAAAAATTCATTTTTTTTAGTAAATTTCTTAGAATGCATCAGGGAAATAAAGAATCCAAACAGCCTGATTCTCATGTCTTCAGATCCCATAGTTCTATAGATCAGCTTACACGATTTATTCAAGAATTTCATTATATAAAATTCGGTTTCACATCCCATTCCCTTTAATGCCATTTCAAAGAAATCAAGAACATTGAGTCTTCCAATCAGAGTTTCTAAATAAAAGGCACAATAACAATTCGCCCTCATTTTAAATTCACTTATTTTATGAATATTTCTGAATAAAAAGCATCTTGTCTTCAAATCAAACTTGTAAATAAAATAACCATTATCATCAGGGTCTAAAATCAAAGCCTTTGGAACATATTTTCCTTTTATTTTGTCTATAATGCAACTCTCACTAGTATTAGGGATCACTATATCAAGCGTAAATTGAGAAACTCCTGCATTATTCACCAATGAAAAAGCCAAAAAATGGTAATTGAGCTCATGAGATCCCTGAACCCAATTCAAAGGCCTTTGAAGTATCAAGAGTTCATTCAAAAATAAAGGCCTTTGAGGATTGTTATAGATTTCAAACTCGATTTCCTGTAAGCCTAAGCCACATAACCAAACGCCGAGCCATTTCTTGAAATACACAAGCTCATTTTCTCGAAGAAAAGGCTCTAAGCTTTTAAGGAATAACTTCACTGAGAAATTCTTATAATCCAACTCCATCAAAACCTGATGAATTGCTTTCTTTCCAATATAAGCGGCTAATTGCTTGAAAAAATATATTGACTTAAAAATACATAAAGGATCATCAATTTGAAAACTATCGAGGCTAGTTTCATTTAATTTATGGGCTCCTGCTTTCAAGAGGTTTTGTTCAATTGCAGTAGCCTTTCCTTGAATCATAAATAAGAGGATTTCATTGATTGGAATTTCGAAGTTAGAACTTATTGGCTTTTCAAGAAAATGAATAATGAGAAATCCTGATAACCCATGAAACATCCATGAATATTCCGGTTTCAGATAAATTTCATTGCTGAGGAAAATCTCTTTCAAGAGAAGTTTCAATAAAATAAACAACAATTCTGGGAATTTTTCTTCTTTATGCATATAACTCGCTTTCAATAACACAAGTCCTCGAAAGACTTTCAAAGGAACCTTTTGTTCCTCAATAAACACAAGTTTTAAATTGGTTTTCAAAGGTTCCATCGATTTCAGGTAATTGTTAAAATAGGCTTCAGCTAATCTTAAGACATCTAAAAGCGCCATTGCTTTTTTAAGGAAATTTTTCTTATTGGCTGATTTGCAATAGAAATTAAAAGATTCATTGGTGATGATCGTTTCTAGCTTGCCAAACATAAAAGCGTCATTTTTTAATGTGTTTTTGCTTTTGATTTTCTTCAGTATAAAGTTTTCCAAGCATAAATCCGAATCTATTTCAAAATCATCAAGATTATGTTCGAAAATCTCTGACAAAGAACTAATGAAACTCATTTTTTTCGGGTAAATCCAGGTCATTTGAACATCGATAGCCTTGTCAAAATCTTTGAAGCTAGGCATGATTGATGAAAAATCATTAAATAACAATGGATTCTTAAGGATTTTTGATTCAGTTCCTGTTAAAAAAGTCAATGTATTTTCACCTAGAATCAAGCTTTCGTTCGGGATTAATAGCTTATTGTCTTGCCATATTACTTGAAATCCAGTTTTATTGGCTTGATGGTTCATAATCATTTGCACTAATCTTTTCCCTGAAAAGTCTAAAACCAAATGTTGATTCGCTAAGAGAAACAAGCCTGATTGAGACAAATTAAAGCTCAACTTCCCAATAGAAAAGATTTCTTTTTCCGGATCATCAGTGAATTTTATACAGACATTCAACTTCACATTTTCCACAATCTGTGAGATTTTAGTTGTGTTATTAATCATGGAAATCATGTTTTCTTCCTGGGAAAGAACCCCCATGTTATGTGCCTGAATTTCATCAAATTTCCTGCAGTTTTTAACAATTTCATTCAATCTCAACATCTCGTCTTCATGTTCATTTTCAGTAATAGTATCAGATCCCTTCTCGTAAAAACTATTGCTCAGAAACTCTACAATATCTTCATTGCTGAGGGTAGAGAAATTAGAATGCTTTCTATCAGAACCCTTAGAAGTCATGGGAACTTTCAAATGATTGGTCTTTCTTCTTAAGGTGGCAGTGTCATCATTCTCTTTTTCAATGACTGGTGGTAAATTATTGGTTTTCTCGCTATCGGAGGAGCTTTTCAAAGGAAGAAGAATCCTGGGTTTTTGTTCGATCAGGAAATTTTTATAGACATTATCTAAATTGAAATCCTTTGATGTATATTCACTGATCTCCCACTCTTGTCCCTCCAAATTCACATCCATAGCTTTTCGCTTCAATGTTTCCTTCTCGTTTTTCGAATTCAATATTTTGATGTTTTCTTCACTATGTTGTGTCATCATTTTTTCAATAAATGATAAGTCTTCTTTGGAAAGCAATGGCTTTTCTATTGGCAAATGGAACAAAGTTTGCGAAGGGGATGATTCCTTTAAACTTTTCGACATTTTAATGGAGTTTTGCAAAGAACGAGCACTTTGAAATATTGATGAAGAATCCCTTGTTGAAAGCGCGGAAAACCCCATTCCGCTCAAGAAAAAAGGGTTTTTCGAAGCCATGGCACTTTTAAAACGATATAATCCCATAAAACATGACTTTTTCTCTTCATTATTATTATTGTTACTAATAATATTTGTATAATTGTGACCATTTTTATTGTTATCATCATGATTTTCATTATTAGGACTCTTCTTTGGATGTTCTTTTTTTTCTTTTTCTTTTGAATTTTCAATATTTTTTGAATCTCCATTCTTTTTGATCTCCTGAAGAGAATTCACTGAACTTGAGTTTGTTTTGGTTTTGACTGATTCATTGAACCAAGAGAAGTTGTTTTTCTGTGTGCCTGGACTGGAGCTCAATGAAGGACTGCCACAATCATTGCCATTTTGATTCAATGTTTGAGGATCGAAAGAAACCTTATTACTATTTTTATTTTGGGGGAGATGGATATGGGATTTGGCATATGCCTTCTTGCGGGAAAACATTGAGAACTGCCTCTCATCTTCTACCATCTCAGTAGTGATTATATTTGAAGAGCTCATTTGTTCTGGTTCATTTATAGGAACAGGTTCGGTGGCTAATCTATCATATGAATTAGTTTTATGATGTCCTTTTGTTGGCGATTCTATTTGGAGAAAAGCCTTTTTATATAAATAATAAAGTATATATACCTTTTCGGCGGGAAGGATGCTTGTCTTTGGGACGAACCACGATAACTTTTTCAGGAACACAAAAAGAAAGATAAGCAAAAGAACCAAGCAATCCCCCTGCCAAAAGAATGTCCTTTCCTGGGAAGGAGGTAGTGTTGATTGTGTTTTCGATAATATTGAAACTAGTCATGCTGTCCTTTGTGTCTAAAGAGATATGATTTTATTTTTTATAGAAGGATAATATATATAATTATATATTGATCAAAATTTTTAATAGGAAAAAGGTGTTTTTTCTTCTTTAAATAATTTCCTAAAAACGTCAATCGAACAATTATTTAAACTTGATTTCAATAAAATTATAATAATTTTAACAGGAATTATTATTTACAAAAAAAATGAAATTTCTCTTTATTTTGAAATGGGAATATTTTTTTTTTATTTATTCTTGTTTCTTAAAGAATTAGTGAAATTTGTCCGTATTTCTTTTATTGTTAAAATTTTTGTTGTTTGAGAGTTGTTCTTATAAAAGAAATAACATAATTTAAATTTAAAAATTCTGTAAAAAGGGGAATATAATATGAATCAAAAAAATTATAGGAAAGGAGGAGGCTTCCAAAAAACTTATCAAGCGAAAATTTACATCGAAAAAAAACCTGTAAATCCTAGCGAAGAAAGCACCAATTATCAACACCCAATCAAAAATTCAGATTCCAAAGGAAATGATAAAGGTGAAAATGAGGAAAAATTGCAATCCATTGAAACAAAAGAGCAAACACGGAATCTTAACCCTAAAAAAAAAGAGAACAAGGAAGAAATTTCCAACAAACGATATTATGAAAAAATCTATTATGAAAGAAAAGATCTCACAAAACAGGTCAAAAACCGAGAGAATCAACAAGAATTGTTTGAATTTTCTAAAAAAAAATCAAATGGCCGAAATGAGAACGACGGCTTCGTCCCCCAAGAAGAATTCAAAACAAATCGCGGTGGTTATAAAGGCAAAAAGCACCAGATAAAAGTATAAAAATATGTCCCAAATTTACCACAATTTTTTCATAAAAACTAAAGGAATCTCTGTATGAAGAAACCAAATACTATGAAGGAGACAATTTTCAGAAGAAAAGACAGAATAATGAGGAAGAATACATAGGGAATCAAAAAAAAGGCACAAAAAATTCAAATTCTTTCTATGATAAAAGAGAACAGAAATCTTACAACCAATATAATAAAAAATACGATCAAGGGTATGAAGATCAAGATTATTATCAGAAGGAAGGAAACTTCAAAAATAAACAAAATAATCAAAAAAACTCCTCCTACTATAATTACTATGATGAAAAGGACACTTTGGGAGAAAACAAAACCCAAAAAATCAGAAAGAATTTCAACAAAAAGAAAAACTTCGAAAAAATGAATGAAAACTTTGACGATAATAAAAACATTCGTGATTCAGGATCCAATTCTCATAATTGGCAAAAGGGAAACAAAAATCCTTCTAAGAAAACAAATTTCAAAAAATACGAAGATCAATACAAAAAGAAAAGAGGAGGCAGAAACCATGACCAGAGAAATATATTATTTCCGGAGTTTCTCGAAAAAACTTTAGTTGAGGAAGGTCTCAAGAATAAGACACTTTTAGAAGTAAAACAATTTCTAAAACAAATAAAAAAAAATTTAATAAATAATAAATAGGGTATTTTTTTGTCCAATGATGCAACGAGAAAACTTGCAAGTATTAGATGTGATACGTTTGAAGACAAAGTTTTTATAAATGGTCTGAAAATAAAAATTTATTTTCAAAAATTGATATTTAATATCTTTTAGACTTGGAAAGCCAAAATAGAGCCCTTCACGGTTGCACTGTTGCATTCAAATTGATAACTGAGAAAAACTCTCGAAAAAATGAACGCAATGACCGACAAAATTGGAAAAATGAGAAAACAAAAGACATGATCATAACTTTTGTCAAGAAAGAAGAAAAAAATTCCACCCCTAGGGAATCAAAAGAAAAACCAGAAATAGAAGAGAAGGCGAAATTTTCTGAAGCCAGCGATTGGGAAACAGTTGACGAAGGAGAGCATGAAAAAGTAAAAGAAGAGGAAAAAATCATTGAGAACAAAGAAGAAAAAAAAATCGGAGAAGTGGTTTATATTTTGAAGAACGACTATATTGATAGAGACATAATCGGAAAAATTGAGAACATCTCAGAAGAGAAGGAAAAGAATTCCATTCATTATAAAAAAAAACCGAATTTTGTTTTTGTCCCCAATGACAAAAGATTGCCGAAAATGTTTATCAAAGATATGGAGCAAGCTGTATATGACATGATTGAAAAAGATTCAGAAATATTAGATCATTCTTATTTTATTGGCCGATTGTTGGAATGGCCTAACTTTTCTTTTTATCCTCACGTTCATATCACGAGTTATTTGGGAGCGGAAGGAGAAATAGAAATCGAATGCAAGGCTTTGCTTTTGGAAAATAAGGTGTATGTTGAAGATTTTGAACAAAAGACAATTGATCATTTGTCTCCTTATGAACAAGGAGAGTGGCAAATTCCAGAAGAGGAGAGGAAAAAAAGGTTAGATCTCACGAAGAAATTAATTTGCACAATTGATCCTGTGACTGCTCGAGATTTAGATGATGCTTTATCTATCGAAGAAGTTAGTCCAGGAATCTTTGAGATTGGAGTTCATATAGCGGATGTAAGCTACTTTGTTAAAGAAAATGATCCTGTTGATGAAGAAGCGAGAAAAAGAACAACCTCTGTTTATTTGCCTCATCGAGTGATTCCAATGTTACCAGGGATTCTATGTGAAAAATTGTGCTCATTGAATCCAGGGGTTGAAAGATTAGCATTTTCCATTTTCTTCAAAATAAACGAAAATGGAGTATGGTTGAATGAAGAAATTCCCAGAATAGGAAAAAGTATAATTAGGAGTTGCGGAAAGTTGAGTTATGATGTCGCCCAATTAATAATTGAAGGAAAAGTTACGAATTTAGAAGAATTTCCAGAAATTTGCAAAGTTGATAAAACGATAGATGGTGAGAAATTGATTCAGGGAATAATAAAAATGAATGAATTGGCACAAAAAAGAAAAACGAGTAGAATGAAAACTGGTTCTTTGCATTTCGATAAAAAAAAAAAAAGATTTCAGTTGAATGAGAAAAACATACCAATTAGCTTTTCAATAGAAGAAGTTTTTTTTTTTATCTAATTTTGATTACGGTATTTATCAACATTTTTTAGAGAAAAGAGGCTAATTTCTTAGTAGAAGAATACATGCTATTAGCCAATATCATCGCAGGAGAGACCATGGCTAAAAATTGTAAGGAAATCGCCCTTTTAAGAAAACATGAGGCACCGCAAGAAAAGAAAATAAAGGCTTTGAGGACATTTTTAGAATCTTTAAATATCAAAGCCATTAATACGGAAGACATATTCACAATATTCGACTCAATTGAAAAACTCAAAGCTGCTAATCAAATTACTAAAGAGTTGCTTTCAACACTCGACCAAAAATTGATTCGAGTGATGCAGTTAGCCAAATATTTCATAGTAGATGATTCGGAAGATTACTCATGGCATCATTTCGCATTGAATTTTGATGTCTACACCCATTTCACCAGTCCAATTAGGCGATATCCTGATGTTTTGGTTCATCGTTTGTTGTTTAATGTGATTGAATTCGGGGCAAATGCCAGAGAACATACAAATAAAGAATCTATGATGCAAATAATGAATAAATGCAATTATTGCAAACAGGCTTCTCGAAAAGTTTCTGATGGTTGTGAGAAAGTATATTTTAATTTAAATTCCTGTTTTTATATATAAACATAGATTTTCAGCTGTTTGTGCATGAAAGCCAATAATCAAGTAATTTTCACTAAAGCAATTGTGCTTTCATTTGGAAAAAGCGGAATTTCAATAAGTGTTCCAGATTTTGAGCTTGTTGATTTTAAAATGAACCTTCGTGATATCAAGCAAATAAGAGACGTCAAACTTGAGGATAATCCCAAGAGAAAACTTATTTTGAAAATTTCCAATAAGCTGAAAACAACATTAAAAGGTCGTGACAAAAATAAAAAGTTTTATTACCAGGAAGAAGAAGATATTGAAGATGAGGACATGTTTTTAAGAAAATTGGAATTTGAGGTGAGATTTTATATGAAAAAAATATAAAATAAATTTTAATTCCTAGCTATTTCAAGAAATTGACGTGAAATTAGGAGTTAAAGATAAGTTTCCAATCGATTATCATGTTTCTCTCACAATTCGAAACCAAAAAAATGAGTTAGAGTGCATTTCTTAAGGTTTTAAAACTTTTAAAAATAAGAAAATCCAATTATCAGATAAATTTATGCTTTAATTAAAGCTAGTGAAGGAAAAAATGAAAATTATTTATGAAAAAAAAAATTTCTATAGTTAATAAAAAGTAAAAGGAATGATCCATTTGGGATTTTCCAACTCATCTATGAACTTCTCGAAAGATGATCTTTCTTCTTTTTTCTCTTTGAAGTCTAATTCGATTTTTATTTGTTCTTTTCCCTCTTCTGATTCATCAAATATCTCCTCTTGCTCCTCCTTGACTTCACCTTTGAAAACCGGATCAAAATCTTCTAATGAAACAGAATTCAAAGTATTAGCCGTAGAATTGTTCAAATCCATCTTCAGGGATTCCTTGACCTTTCTGACTAAGTTATCGAATTTCTTCTTGAAACTTTTATGGTACAAGGTGAAGCCTTTTAAAATATTTGGAGTCATCATCTCCTCATCTTTCATAATTTTTAAAAGGACTTTCGGCTTTATATTCTGCATTTTATCAAATCCTGATTCCAAAACATGTTTAAGAGGACCTTCCAGATGTTTAAAGTCTCTTTTGAAGAATTGAGATTGAAAGGCTTTTTTGGAAAATTTGCCATGATTATGCTTGCAAATACTATTTTTCTCTCTAAATTCATAAGTGCCATCATCTTTGAGCATGAAGGAGATGCGGAAAGGACATGAAGGGCTGGTTGGTTTGGCACATATCAACTTAAAAGAAGATTTGCGATCTCCTTTACTTTTTCTTTCAGTCAATAAGAGTTTTTGGGACTGTTCATATTCTTCTGCCTTTTTTTTTATATGGGAATAGGTATAAGAGGTGGTGTCTTTGAATTGCATTGGGATGAAAATGAGGATAATAAGCTATATTGATGCATAGTTGGAATCGATCTGGGCTTAAATATTTATCAGAAAGATTAAGAAATTTTCAACTTCAAATTAAGTGAAAAATCAAGGTTTTTTTTTCTGATTTTGTTTTTGAAGTGGGATTTTAGCGAATAATTTAGCTGTTAGCAAAATAATTTGATCTTTTAAACAAAATCATTTTGATTTATAAATAAATAAAAAATAAAATTATTATATACTAGTCTATGAACAAGTAGACCAGAAGCAAGTATTTTTGCTTCTGGTTTATAAAAAGTAAAATAAATCCAACTACTTCAACTTTTAATATATAATATATTTTCTATTTGAAAGCTCATTTTTTGCGAATAAAATTATAAAAGGTAAAAAAAAAAACGATGGTAGAAAAGGTGAGAGACAAAAAATAAATTCAAAAAGAAATTAAAAAATTCTCCTCTTTCCATGCATTATTTTTTTTTCAGAATTTATTTAAAAAAATTATGTTATTTGAGATGTTTGGCTTGAACGAAAATAACTTATAAACGAAAAAAAAAAACACCATTTTTATTTTTTTTTCACAAATGAAAAATACAATAAATTTTATTTCAAGAAAAATCATAGATTGATTTAGTTTTTAAATGACGGAAGACATTATGACATTATTTCTGTTGAGATCAAACAAGATTTCAAATTTGTTTTGAAATTTAAAAAATGAAATATATTTTTGAAACTAAATTTGCTTTGAAATTCTCGCTTAAACGATAGCTGAATTAAACTGAAATTTTAGATAGAAACTTTTTCTATTTAAACTTTGGAAATGCTTCTTTTAGTATCCCATTGGAAAAAAAAATTTAAAAGCCTCTCTTTTCTAAATGAATCTATCACCCATCAAAATGTCAAATGAACCCAAAGGCTATCCCTCTCCTTTGAGTAAGAGGCTCTCCCCTCTTTCAATCATCCATACCTTCCAATCAGCCACTTCCAACCTTTCATCCCAAAACTATTGCCAATGGTATTCGAGCGCAGTAAATTTAATCAAGTTGATTGATTTTCCAATTTCCCATGATTTGGAATCTGCCTCCTCGAACTTGAAATCACTGCCGTTCCTGATTTTAGAAATTTCCAAAAAGCCCATTGCCACCGAAGGATTCAAATCAACTTGTGGGGTTATTTTAAATCTTTTATCAAAGGCCAATTTGGTGGAGGAATGCTTGAAAGAAGCCGTGATGGAGTTCTTGGCTGCAATCTTCCAACAATTTGTCCCAAGGAAAGGAATAAACTCAAGTCATAAGAGATTTGAAAAAACGAGGGGTTTCGTTGGTTTGAAGAATGATTTGTTATCAGAAAACAAAAAACAATATGGTTTAGATTCGTTTTTGGATATTTGCAGGATTCAGAATGATAAGAATATAAGTGTGAATGTTTGTGATGAATTCGGGCGTTTTGGTATTTGTTTTTTATTATGAAATATTGGTTTTCATATTTTTTTACAGTCATAAGCGATAAGTTGTCTGAAAACATCTTCGAGAACAAAAAGGAGATCCTTTTTAAATCATCTTTGTTCGATTTGATGATTCCACTTTCATTTGAATACCTCAGACGAAAAACACAGAAAGAATCATTGAGCACTCTTCAGGAAATCAACTCTGATGGTGTCTTCTCCTATACCATTTATAGTCAAAATGCAAAGAAGAAATACCTCAAATTCCTCAATAAATTCCGCCAAGAGATGAATCATCCAAATTCTTCAAATATCCAAAAAAACACAAATCAAGCAGATTCCGAGCCTTCCATAAAAGGAATAGAACTTTTCTATAAATTTCTTAAAGGGTTGACTTCAAGAGTGAGAAGAGCTGAAATGAAGATCGATAGAAAGATGATAGAAGAACTGGTCAATGAAGAAGTGAATCAAGAATATCCCTTCATTATCAACAAGAAGCATCCTTATATATCAAGTATATTAGAGGATAAATGGAACAATGATGGAGAATGCATTTTGGATGTGGCTCTTTTGGAAACACGGGTTTCAAAACATATTCAGAAGTTCGATTATTTATATATGAAGTTCGACCCAAAAATCAAAAACCAGGAAGAAAAAATCCAGAACAAAATTCGGAAGAAACTTAAGAAGGAAGAAGATGATATTAAGGAGGAATCTCCTATGAATATGAAGAATGAACTGGAGAATTTGAAGAATGAAGGAGAAAATGATAGAAAAATGGAATTCCCTCATTTTGATTAGATGAATAATCAATTATAAATTTATAATCTCTTTTTTTTTTTCTAAAACTCAATATGAATCTTCCTGAAACGAAAAATCACTTTAAAATATTTGAAGGTTTTGACTATAATTATACAAAATTAAAGCAAAATTTTTTTTATAAAGAATAATTAAAAATGGGTGCAGGTTGCACTATTTCTTCAAATAAAAATTTCCTGAGTATGCAAGTTCTAAGTCCCCAAAAAAAAGCCAACATGAAAGCTCATGATCAGTCTAGAACCAGCAATAAAATGGATCAAAGTGAAATGGTCATGCCTAATAACCAACCATTGATCGATGAGCAGGATTTTTCCCCAAAATTCGAAGAAAACCATTTGAAAAAACTCCAAATAGGCAAATTCCTTACTCCTAACAACAATCATCCTACCAAATCATATTGGAAAGTCTATCTCAATGGAGTGAACACGGCAAATGAAGTCCTTTTTCGTTTACGAGATCTATATAAAAATAACCCGAAGTTTTTCTCATCGAACTTGGAAAAATTTGGAGCTCCGGAAAACTTTCGTTGGGAGTCCTGGTATTTGATTTGTGGGGATGGATATCCTTCTTCTGTTTTGGAGGAAAAAAATTTCGTGAATCGTTTATTTTATGAAACAATTTCATCGAAAGATTGCAAAAGTGAAGAAGATATCAAAAAAGACATTTTCAGAACATTCCCCAAGCATCCTTATTTTTCCGAAATTGAACAGAAAACAGAAGGAGATCAAATAAATACTTTGGAGGTTATGTCGAAAGAAATGGGCAATATTCGGCTATATAGACTTTTAAAAGCAATAGCTAATCAATATCCTCATATAGGATATTGTCAAGGAATGAATTTCATATTTGGGTTTATTTTAGCAGTCAGTGGAGGAAAAGAATGCCAAACCTTCCAATTGGTTATGAAGCTGGCAGAAGCCCCAAAATTTAGAATAATGGGTTTTTATGAAAATGGGTTTCCTTTGATGAAACTGTATTGCTTTATTTTTTATAAAATATTAGACAAAAAAAATAAAAAATTGGCTAAGCATCTCAAGGATGTTGATTTACCTGATAGTATCTGGCTTACCAAATGGGTGCTCACCATGTTGATTTATAGTTTCCCTTTTGAACTCAGTCTGAGATTATGGGATTTCATCATTGGAAGTGAAAATCTCTTCAATCTAATCAAAATTTGTTTGGAATTATTGAGATGTTTTGAAAAGTCTATTATGCAAAAAGACGCTATGGAAATCGCTGATTTTCTCAGAGAAATTAGTGATAATAAAGACATGTTGAATGATAAAAAGAGTGCCTCCTATATTGATCCTGAATTAGTTATAAAAAAAGCGAGGAAAATAAAACTAACAGAAAAAATGATTGGGAAATTTACTAAAGAGTTTATTGCGTCTTTGGAAAGAGATGAGGAAAAACAAAATGAAAATTTCTTATTTTATCAAGAATTTGGAAAGAACACAAGCGTCAAAAAAAACAAAAAAAAGGTTGGAAAAGGGAAAAACAAAGACTTGTAAAAATTTTTACTGTGCCTTTGCACTTAATATAAACTCCCCTCACCGATTTATATGTTTTTAATTTAAAAGTCTGACTTATCATTGTTATCGTTTTTTTTTTTCTCTCAAAAACTAATTATTTTGATCGATGTTTTTAAAAATTTTTTATAAAATTTTTAAAAAATTCCTTTAATAATTTAAATTTTAAAAAAATATTTCAATTTTTTTCAATTCTTTCAATTTTTTTCAATTTTTTTTAATATTTTTAACAATAGCTTCCATTAGTCAGCCTTATGATAACTCTTCACTCTTTCCATCGCACTAAGGGAAGGATGAGGAACTGATATCGATTTAATTCCCCTAAAAAAAATTTTAGAGCGCAAGTGTTTTCTATCTTTACCAGATTTCGTTGGCATATTCAACTATTGTTCTATCTGAGCTGAATTTCGATGATAGAAGTGAGTTAGATATAGCTTTTTTGGTCCATTCTTCTTGGTCTTTGTAAGTTTTATCCACCTTTAAAAAAACAAGTAATAAAATAAAATATCTTCTTTAAAGTACTTTATCCTGAGCATCACAATAAGAATAGAAATCATGGCATACCAAATAAAAGTCATTTCTATTTCTTATGGCATCAATCATGCCAACCAACTCTTCTCTATTTCCAAAAACGCCTTTCGAAATAGCATCGAAAACCTTTTGCAAATGTTTTCCAATGTATTCATCTTTGTTTCCGTTTCTCATCTATTTTAAAACAAAATTTAATAAATAAAATTGAATCATTTTTGTCTTACTTTATCTCTTAAGCCATCAATTTCTTCCACTTTAGCTCCGAAAATGAATATATTGTCATTTCCCACTTCCTGAGCTATTTCCACATTCGCGCCATCCAAAGTTCCAATAATTATGCCTCCATTAAAGCAAAACTTCATATTGGAAGTTCCTGAGGCTTCAGTTCCTGCGGTTGAAATGTGTTGGCTCAGCTCGGCAGCGGGGATGATCACTTGGGCATTAGAAACATTGTAATTTGGCAGGAATACTAGCTTCAAATAATCAGATACCTCCTTGTCATTATTAATTGTTTCAGACAAACAATTAATAAATTTGATGATTCTTTTAGCGCTATAATACCCTGGTGCAGCTTTTCCTCCAATCATTGAGGTTCTTGGTACGAACTTCTTTCTTTCTTCAGGCTTCGCCTCTTTTATCATCAAGTATCTATGAGCGATATAAAGGGCATTCATCAATTGACGCTTGTATTCGTGAAGTCTCTTCACCATAACGTCAAATAAGGAATTCTCATTAACCGTAATACCACACTCTTGACGGATCCAACGAACCAAACGTTTCTTGTTCTCCACCTTGATGGTCATAAACTCTTTGACGAACTCTTTATTGTTGATGTGTTTCATCAGGTCTCTTATTTTGTCCATATCACGCAACCAATCTTCATTGCCCAGAAATTTTGTGTAAAGAGCTGCCAGACCAGGGTTGCAGCATCTAATCCATCTTCTTGGTGTCACACCATTGGTCTTATTCTGGAATTTCTTAGGGTTCATTTCAAAGAAATCTTTGAACAAAGTCGTCTTCAAGAGCTCGGAATGCAAGGCTGCCACTCCATTTACAGTATGAGATCCTACAATGCAAAGACTTGCCATTCGCACCAACTTGAGAGGACCCTCTTCTATTATAGATAAAGACTTCATCTTGTTGACATTTCCAGGATACTTCTTCTGGATTTTCTCCATCCAATAAAAGTTAAGTAAATAAATCAACTCCAAGTGTCTTGGAAGCAAATTTCCAAGTAATTCAACTGTCCATTTCTCCAAAGCTTCTGGAAGGACTGTGTGGTTGGTGTAGGCAAACACTTGATAGATGAGTTCGAAGGCGAAATCCCTGGACAACTCTTCTACATCGAGCAAAATTCTCAATAGCTCAACAATTGCCAAAGCAGGATGAGTGTCATTCAATTGAATTGCTATCTTTTCTGGCAACTCCTTCCAACTTCTTTTACGCTTCTTGAATCTTCTCATGACATCTTGCAAAGTGGCGCAGGTGAAAAAATATTGTTGCTTTAATCTCAACTCTTTTCCTGCCAAAGTGCTATCATTTGGATAAAGCACGCTCGTAATGTATTCGGCTCTCTCTCTAGTTTCGATGGCCTTGAAATAATCTCCAGTGTTGAAGGAATTGAAGTCAAATTCGCTTGTAGGGACTGATTTCCATAATCTAAGATTAATGCTGTTGAAGGTGTTGAATCCAGGTATAGGATTGTCATAGGCTTCTGCCAATACCACCTCTCCTCCTTCCCAAATCGACTTCTCTTTCCCTGTTGAATCAACCACTTTCTTCACAGACCCATAGAATCTGACTGGGTATTGAACATCTATTCTTTGGATCTCCCATGGATTTCCTGTTGATAACCAATAATCTGGAATTTCCACTTGATAGCCTTGCACTATTTGCTGCTTGAAGATCCCGTAATTGTATCTGATACCATATCCCCAGGCTGGATAATCTAAACTGGCCAAAGAATCGAGGAAACATGCAGCTAATCTACCCAAACCACCGTTTCCTAAGCCTGGATCTTGCTCTTCTTCATACAACCCCTCAAGATTATACCCCAAATCCAACAATGCCTCCCTATAACTGGACTCCATATTTAAGTTTACTAAGGCATTTTGAAGATTTCTCCCAAGAAGAAACTCTAAGGACATGTAATAAATTCTTTTGGCGTCGACATGGTGCATATATTGTTGAGTATCGTTGAAACTCTCAATAAGACGATCTCGAACTGAATGGGAAACAGCCTGATAACAATGCTTGTTACTAAAACTGAAACGGTTCTTGGCCAATGTGTACTCAACATGGCGAACGATTGAAGTTTGTATTGTGGTCTGATTTATGGGAGTGTATTGGGACATTAGCTTCCAAAGTTTCTCATTTTTGGTTGAACTGGATTCCACACCATATTCAGGGCGAAAAAGATCGCCGGAGCTCTCTTTCATCCATTCGACACGAGATGGACGCTTCACCAATTTCCTGATGTCTCCGTGGGATGAGCTGTTTTCAGATGACATTTTTATTTAGGTTTTTTTTATTTATATTTAAGAACAAAGATTCGGAATTATTTTTATTTAGAAAATTTTTGTTTTTTTGAAAAATACTTATTTATAATTCATTTGAAATTACGAAAAATATTTTTCAGGATTTTTCTATATCTAATATTATTTTTTTTAAAAAAAAACAAAAAACTTTAATGTTTTGAATTAATAATTTTTTATCTTATTTTTCTTTTAAAACTTAAAAATTATACAGACAAATAATAAAAAAATCTGAAGTCAAGAAAGTTTTACTATTGGGCTTTCCAATTTAAATTTATTTAGAAGAAGCGTTTTGGTGATCGAGGATCAATCAACTGGGTCATAATTCCAATTGATTTTCATCCCAGTGTAATGATCTATTTGGATATCAATAAAAAGAAGTAGAGAAACCTACCTAATTTGAGTGAGGAAATAAATAAATTTCTGTTGGGGATTTTGAGTAAGAATTCGGAAACATCGACAACATTATTTGTGCCAATATTTCTAAAATCGATTTTAATAAAATGCTAAAAAAAATTGCTTTCACAGCCAAAATATTGAGCAGATGATTTATCCTCTAAGTTTAGCAAAAGAAAACTAATTTTCCTTATGGTTTTGTCGCAAAAGAATTAAGATTTGGCTTTCATACAATTTATTATCATCAAGAGTTTTGTCTTTCCATTTATTTTTTAGACTAAGTTTATCAGCCACTGAAAATTTTCGTGTTATCACAGATAGTCTGGGGTAATTCTGGAATTATTTCAATCATTGACTCTTAAATTTTAAGTGCTTTTTGAACTGCATTGAATTGTTATTGCTTATTTTCATCCAATCGAGTAAGATTCTGAACCAGAATCTATTTTGTTCTCAATTCTTGATTTTGACTAATATGCTTCTGAAATTGCTTAGTCAATTTTAACAAATGATCCTTTGATAAAAGTTTCGCCAAAAAAAATTTACTTAATAATGCTCTCAAAATTTCATCTTTATCTATTTCTTCATTTTCATCAAGTTCAGAATTTACCAAGTTTTGATTGTTTTCCTCCTGAGGGTCTTCTGAGTATTCGGGTTTGTGTTAGACTCTTCGTTGAGATGGGATTTTTTCGTTGGGGGTGGCATTGGCTCGTAATTTTTTTCTTTTTAGATCCATCTGTTTATTTTTTTTAAAATATTCAAAAATAATTAAATTTATAACATAGAGGCATCATTCAAGAAGAGTTTTCTTAATTAGTTTTTCTAAAATTTGTCAAGAAATCTCCCATTATTTAATTCATCATTTAATTTAGTGATTTTCTTGCAAAAAAAGGATTGAGTTTAAAATATTTATTAATAGACAGTATATATAAATATTTAGAGAAATCCTTCATCAAAATAAAATAACGAAGTTTTAGCCCTATTAGATTGGCTAGGTTTGATTGTGAATATATGAGTTTCTTCCTGTTGAGTAAAAGTCTTAATTCTATAGTCTTTGATGTTGAATATAAATATCGTCTATCAAATTGGTCGTTTCTGTCATATTTCAGTTATTTTCCTTATGGATTTGATCATTGGATTTGATAATTCTTCTGATAAATTTTATCATTTCCTGATATTTGAGCTCACTATCAACTATTTTAAAGAAGACTCATTTCATTTTGATAAAAGATTTCTATAGAAAATTGCAAAATAAGAAAATATTTCTATAGAAAATCTTAAAATATATAAAAATGAGTTTTATTGGGATTTCATCAGATTTCTCCACTAATATTTATTGAAGAAAATTTCACTAATATTAATATAAACATATGTCGACCAAAATTTTGTATTTTTATTTTTTCATTTTATCTGCATTGGCTAATGATTGCCCTTCAAACTCTTCATTTGAACCAAGTTCTGATTCAGAAGCTACAATTGATACTTGTAATAAGTGGTATCTCCCAGAATCCGGGAGTGGGCAACTAAGTTTTAGTGCAACTGGCAGTGATATATATGTTTGTTTTTTTGATTCATCTCTATCTGAAAATGATGTTTTAAATATTGGAGGCTATAGTAATACAAAAAATCTCTTAAACCTTGCTTCTATGAGCGACACTGTCTGCAAAGTGGCAGCATCCATCACAGATACCAACAGTTGGACAAAATATGTTGTAGTCATAACCACAACCCAAATAACACTTTATCAGAATGGTGATTTCTTCTTCAGTTGTTCTGATACGGAATATTCAAACACAGCAGGTGGCATCTATGCTGTTTCGTTTTCACATTACTCTGGTGGGGGGGATGTTTATATTGAATCCGTTTCAATGAATAAAGTAGGGTGT
>Ga0302186_10001057_pt1 | contig 23497 bp, 12 predicted proteins | sample II_Bog_E1_2_FD_198782 | JGI IMG/M metagenome (GOLD analysis project Ga0302186, IMG submission 198782) | Peat permafrost microbial communities from Stordalen Mire near Abisko, Sweden - II_Bog_E1_1 | ecosystem: Environmental > Terrestrial > Soil > Wetlands > Peat | place: Sweden: Abisko...
TTAATTTATAAATTTCAAAAAATTTTATAATATTTGGATTTGAAAAAAAAATAAAAAATCTGTTTTTATTTAAAATATTTAAAATGATAATTTTCTAATTTTTTTTTTTTTTTTTAAATTCATATTTTACTATATTGTTCAAATTATTCCCAATATAGTGTGTTGAATTTATTGACAGAATGCTGAGTGATCATCTCCAACAGCGTATGAATAACCGCTGCAACAATAAAATTGAGCCACAACCTGATTCAAGCAAGCGAAATATTGGTTAAAGGTTAACAAATATGTTGCCACGAAATAATTATCTGGAGCATGTGAACAATCAAACGCGAATCCATCGGCCTCTTGACCAAAAGAGTAGAAAAGATCTCCTCCTTCAGCACATACTGCATCTGCAGGGCAATTCGGAGTCCACCATACGCAATTGCTTCCATCAAAAGATTGGCCTTGAGGACACCATTGGACGATCGCGTTTCCAGAAGCATCGCAACCGATATAAGACCCACAATCAAAAGTGTTGGGTGCATTTGAAGGACAGTTTCCCACACTCAAAGGTGCAATATCTGGCACCCATAATGGTCCTGTTGCTACTGGTGCTGTTTCTTCACATGAGGCTGAATCACAATTTCTAGAATCACTGTTAAAGCAAGTCCCCCCAGCGCAGGGCATTAAATGAATATTGAAGGCATTAAAAGCAGTTGTAGGTCCAGCCACGGTACATACGCAATAAGTGGTAGGATCGACTGCGTTTGCGAAAGCATTTTCATCTACGCAGATTGAGGGATCATCACATCCTGGGTCAATCGGTAGGAATCTGGACTCAGCATTCAAGCAAAGTACCAACGAGAACAATAAAAGAAAAGAAAATGTATTCATTGTACAATAAAAAGAAAAGATAGATATAGATTAAAGTTTTATAATAAATGAGGAATTTTATAATAGGGATTTAACTATCGATTTCTATATTTTTTTAATTTTAAATAATTTATTCGTTTTTGGTTTTGTCATTTTGGAAAATTAAGCCAGTTCAATATATATATTCCCCCCATTAAATGATTTTGTTTTTTTCTTTATAATTCCTGAAAAAAAAAAACATGGTTGACATAAAAATAACGTAAAAACATCCATTTTTATTGTAACTTTCCTTGTTTTATATAATTTGTATATAAAGTTGAAAATTCCTAACAACAAATTTGAAAAAACTGACTTTTTCCAAAAATAATTTTTCTTTATTTCTTATTTCTTTGAATAAAAATAATTCAATGCTCGCCCGTCTAACTCCAGCCAATGCAACTTGTCTATTTATTACTTGTACGCAGTTCGCTGCATAACTATCCATCAATTTCCATTGCTTAGCGCATCGGAGCATAGGCATATTGCACAGCCAACCCATAGCTTTCGGTCATCCAATTAATTATAGTAGTCAGATTCCCATTGAAGTTTATTTCATCCGCGCTAATTGCCACTAAACGTATAATTGGCAATATATTAAGCACCTAGAAAATTCATGGATAGGCTGAAAAAGGTCGAGATGGGTTCGCTGGGTTTATAATGCAAAGATTATCCCAGAACTCATGCAAACTGCTCGAAATATTCTGAGAAACAATGGCTATGTCGTTGCCACCTAAGTCTCGTTTGGTATAGTTCTGATTGAACATCTGGATCTTATCTTATGGCTGATGTATATCCCCTATCAGATATCAGGAAATAAAACCCCTTTTGTGTCATATTAACACTTTTATTGAGCATTGTATTGATGAAATCATTTAGGACCGTTAATGAATTGGGGTGGTGCTGAATAACATTTGGTCTTAGCATCCTTAGAAATTTTCTTGTTAATGTCAATAGTCATAGGCAGAGGTGTTGGCTCCGATATCGTCTAGTTTTGAGACATGTAGAGCTGAGCGGCCATGATTCTGGTTCAGGCGTGGCCCTTGCCTGCGATATATGAGTGAAGCATAAAATTGCCTGCGATATATGAGTGAAGCATAAAATTTGCTATTTTTTTTATTTTAATAATTTTTTTTCAAATATAATTTATTTGTTCTTTATAGTTTTGATAAAGGATTTTACAAAAGGCGATTTATATTTTAAAGTAAAAATATTCATAGAAATGATTTCTTGAAAAAAAAAACAAAAGTTATTTTTAAATTTTAAATTTTTTAATCAAATTTTTTTTCTCTCAATCCCAAATGTTTTTTTTCCCAATACATCAAAAAAAAATTTAACACACAAATTTTTCTTTTAAATAATTTCAAAAACAAATTAAATTATTTCATTAAATATAATCCCAATCTTTAAATTTTATATCCAATTATCTCATTTCTTCTTATATTTTTCCCCTTTTTTCTCTTTTTCATTCGGATCGATTTTCCCTCTAACTTTCTCAATCACCCCCTCCAAAAACCTGCCCTTTTTCTTCTTTTCAACTCCCAATTGTCTCAATCCGAACCCCAATACAACTTCTGTGAAATTCAGCCCTTCAATACTAATGGCCTTAGCAAATGATCCAATGCCTTTCAATACCCCTTTTTCTACACTACCCCCCTCAAGAGCCTCCTTATATGGAATATAAAAGATATTAGCGAAGCCTTCAAGAACATTGAATAAATTATTGATATAAGGCAGTTTTTTTAAGATGCTGGGCTTTTGATTCAGAATTATATCATTTTTATAACTATCAACGATTTTCAAAATAAGTTCCGGAGTCAAGATTTCATCTCTTAAGAATATTTCTTTGAAGAGAAGCTTCAATGAGTTGATATTTCCGATATTAATGAAATTCAGAGAATTCTCAAGCACTTTGTTCAAATTACTGAATGTGGCATCATAATCCACTGTTATTTGAAATTCTTCTATATAAACGAGCTTCAATTTTATATTTAAAGCCAGTTTAGGATCTTCTTCATTCATAGAATCTTCTTCTTTCCCCAAAAGAAGATCCTTCGAATAGACATTGGGATGACTAGCGAAAAAGTCTATTTTTCCCTCATTTTCATCCACATTCCCACCTCTTTTCATATTATTCTGACCATAATATTCATTCATCCAATAAAGATCCTCCTCTTCTTTATTCGTCTCTTTATTAAAAAAAGCCAATAAAAACTCCACATTCATCCCATTGAAGAAAAGCTTCAAATTCCCGAGCTTCAAGCAGAAAACCGCTTCTTTTTCTTTAAGATTCCCCTCGATTTCCAGGCTCAAAAACCCATTTTTCTCTAAACAAGGGTCCTTATTCATATCTTCTGATAGGATCTTCTTTATATTGGAAGTATTGATATTATCCAGAACCTCGAAAGTCCCTAGAGAAAAAGCCGCTTTGAAGCCTTTTTCCTCGAATTCGTAATAAGAAAACATCAAATTTTCACTTATTAAGGTTATAAGTCTTTGCAAACATCTGACTCTATTCCTCTTTCTATAGGAAAAGTCCTGTTTTAAAGGACTTTTGGCCTGTTGTTTATTATTATTAGAGAAATAATCCTGCACTATGATAAGTCCTTTTGATTTCTCAGAAGTCTCATCGAATTTCTGAGAAAAGTCTAAATCTGAGGCTTTTTCTCTACCCAGGAAATCGAAGTCTATCCCATCATATAGGTTAATTGCTAAAGAACTTATTGAGATTTTCAGGCTATTTCTCAGGTTTTCTCCAAAGAAATCATGCAAAAAGCCTTGAGAAATCGTGTTTCTGAACCTCTGAATGACCTGAAAAGTCTCATTTTCCTTAGATTCTTCTTCTAATAGTTCCTGTTCATCAATTACTATGAAACTTTCTTTCTTTAATAAAGGTTTCTTCGGTTTTTTGGATGATTTCTCTTGAAAATTGGTCTTTTTGGCTGTAGAAATCGATAGAATCACACTGTTTATATGTCTAAAAAGGACCTTCATTGAATCCTGGCATGAATCTATTGAAATTGAGCCTATAGATAACGATTTCATGGGGAAAAGCCTGAATTCTAGCTGTAAAACCTCGAAAATCGGCATAAAACCCAGCTTTTCTAATAAAGTCCCATAAAAAATGCTGAGTTCCTTTGAAAATTCATTGAAAATCAAAGGATTTGTAAAAGCCTCGAAATCAAAGAATTGTAATAAACAAGTCCTTATTTTCTTGATTTGAAGCTGATTAAGTTCCAGGCTCGAATTTATTAGAGAAAAGCTCAATTTGAAGCCATCTAAGAGAACTATTGATCGACTATTGAAGAAAAAAAGGCCTTTTTTATTAGGATCTAAGTCACAATGTCTGAAATTAAAGAGTTCTGGATTCATTAGGACATCTATTGAAGAATATGAGGGGAAAAGGTCCCAAACGAGCTCATTGATTTCAAGAGAAAATTCCATTTTATTAGGCTTTTCTAATGGTTTTTCTATGATTTCAGGATCTTTTTCATCGAAAATACTGAGGAAAAAAGCCAATTTCTTTCTAATTTCCTCATTGAAAAGCCCCAATTTCATCACAAGGCCTTTGATCGAAAGATTGATTTGGTTTCCATTGAAAAAACAGGCTTTTAAAGCCGCAGTTTCGCTGTTTAAGACCCTGAAATCTGAGAAAAACTCGAGATTTTCATTAGCAAAGTTGTTCTTTTGGAAGAATCCTTGTTTATAGATCAAAACTCCTTCTAATTTCTCAACATCCTTCAATTTCTCGAAAAACGGTCCTTTCAAGGTCTTTTTGCGGTCTTCATAATTTGATCCTTGGACTAATTTCAAAGGGCAATCCAAGGCAATTCTTGATATTTGCTGGTCGATGACAAGCAAATCTTGGAGGGCTAAAGCGAGATTCCATCTTGGGGAGAGATTCCGTCTTGGGGACAACACGAACAATTGTGTTAGCATGATTTTGAAAACCATCGAATGGCTTAGAGACTCTAAAGAGGGATTGAAATCAAAGAGATTTAAGGTGGGAGTTGAATAAATATTCGGTTTCAGAGTCTCTATGTTTAAATAAACCGAGATTTTATCCAATATTATCGAAATGGATAAAGTCTTCTTCTTATCAAGATTTTCGTCTTTCCTTTGATCGAGAATCAATGCGAATTTCTCCATTTTCCCATTGAAACTATTCAAAGTTTCCCTCAACAATTTGATAGTTTCCAAATATCCAAAAACCTTTAAATTGTTGATGAAAACGCCCAATTTTTGTCTTTTCCTCATAATTTCCTGATATTTCCCTTGTAAAAACTCATTATTTTCCTCTTCCATTGTTTTTTCATTGGTTAAATTCAGATTTTCAGCCTCGAAAAACATCGAATTTTTTCTATTCAAAGCCTCATCAGAGTCAATTATTATGAAGGGATAACAATGAGCCTCATTAAATTGCAGGTTTCTCCTACAAAGACTTATGATGGCACTTGAGAAAGATGCTTTGAAAAACCCGAATAAAGGGGGTTTAGAGATAAATGGATCAGAAATCGAGAGGTTGAGATCCTCGAAATCAATTGAGATTTTCTCGCAGGTTAAATTCAATGAAATTTCCTGTGATTTCTCTTGTTTTCTATGATAAACATGTCTAGAAATGCTGATACTTAAGGATTTATTCAGATTTATATGGGATTCCTTGAGATTCTGAGCTTTAAGAGGCATTTGGCTTAAATAATTAACTATAAAAGCTAATTTAAAGAGGTCAAGACTGAGATAGATAGGGTTTAGGCTGATTTCTAGCCCTTTTTCTATGGTTTTATAGGTAAAAGTCATTGCGAAGTCTGGATTTGCTAATGGTTTGGCCTGTTTCATTGAAGAAAGGATCATTCCCAAGGGTCTTTCGATCATAGCTCCTGTAGATTGTATGGCGTTTTTAAAGAGGGATTTATTAGGGGATTTCCCTGAGGCTAAACGGAGAATCTCTTTGATAAAAACAGGCTGTTTTCTTTTAAAAAAAACCAATTTTCGCTCTAGTTTTCGAGGATTTAAGAAACTCATGGTCAAGGAACATTGGGCCGAATGGAAAAGCTCGGATTCTTCTTCGAAATGAGCACTTTTATCAAGGGTTTCCTCTTGTAATTTGATTAGAAAAATACGCATTTTCCTCAGAGAGCCTTTGATTTCATTGGAATTACGAGTTTTTATCATTAGATCAGTAAGAACCAATTGCAAAGTGTCATTTTGAAAGCCAATATTATATTTAGGAGGGTTTTTATTAGCAGCTGAATTAGGCATAAAATGGTCTTGAGAAAAAAGCCATGGCCTAGCGAATTGGTCTTGGAGATAAATGTTTCGGGGTGCGCCGGGTAAAACCACGCAGAATTTCTTCAGAATCAATTCAAATTTAAACGGTGTGGGGGATGTTTTGTATGTGGTCTCAAGATTCCCGAATAAGACCTCAGCTTGATTCAAAAATAGCTGTTCTTCAGAGATATTTGTAGTTGGGATCGTTTTGGGCTTTTCAATGGGTGGGGGGTTTGTTTTCTTAGTAGTTATAGGGGTGATAGAGGGTTTTTCATAGAGCTCTATGGTGAATTCAGGGTTTTTTTCAGTTTTCTTGATATAATCCATGATCAAGACCTTGAGAAGATCGGGTTCTTTTTTCTCCTCAGATTTGGCTTGATGGGTGCTATGGACACTGGTTTCATTCACAAGTCTCAAACTATTATTCAAAGTGTTATTATTGTTATTAATATTGGCCAAATTGGCATCAGCTGGTTTATATGAAAGTTTCCTTGAGGCCTTTGTTTCTTTATTTTCGTTCTTTTCTTTCTCCAAATTCGAAAGACTTCTATTTCTTGGCATTGGGATAGGGTTTTTGTTATTTTCTTGATCCTTAATGTCCTTAACAAAATCCGCCTTTTTCTGTATGAACCCCCCTAATTTTTCGGCCATTTCTTTCAAAACTCCCATTTCTTTGGGATCCAAAGTGGCTTCTAGTGCCCCTAGCCTGATCTCTAATCTCACGACCTCATCACTAAGCTTTTTCTTCTGTATATGGACTGAACATCCATTAGAAACCGTTAGAAAGGTCCCTGGGAAGGAGATGCTGGGATATTGAAAGCCTTCTGCTTTTTTATCTTTTATGAGATTAGAGAAAAAGCCAGGCTTTTCCTCCATAGGATCTTCTATGATATGGCCTGAAATCTCTGAGAAATCAATGAAATAATCCTCGATTTCATCAAGGAAGAAACTCGAGGATTTCAATAAATTGGCTTCATTTTTCTTCTTTTTCACTGCGAAACGGGAGACTTTTAATAAAACCCCAGGAACCTTCTCATGATTTTCATCAGAAAAATCAACTTCTTCTGTTAAAAGACTATGATATCTCAAGAGGTCCTGTCTATTCGAAAAGACCCGGATCTTGATCCTCGTGATCTCAATAGTCATATTCAAAAGGATTTTATTCACTATCTTCTTAAAGACATCAACCTTCGTGTCATATAATTCCTCAGTTAAAGTCTCTTCTATGGGGTTTTTCTCTTGATTCGAACTTGCCTTCATTTTTTCTTCATTGAAATCCTCTAAAAATAACCAAATTTCGATACCATCTATTCGGATCTCAATGCTTTCCTGCAGGATCCGGGTCCATGGGATTTTCAATTGGAATTGGGATATATGGCCTTTATATAAGGAAAAGGGCTGGGAATTGAAAAAAGCCTGGTTGAGTTTATCACAAGCCAAATCTAGATTGGAAAGACTACAGGTGCCCATAGCGAAATTAGAGAGAGATACTGTGGTTTGAAGGTATTTGCCAAGAATACGATGGAAAATGTATTGCAAAAGGGAGGAGAAAGGGGAATATTGGGAAATAACGTTCTTTAGATAATCCATTGGGAAACGGATGGAAAAAGTTCTTTATGGTTTAAAAATTTTTGGGTTTTTATAGAAATTTTTAAGGATGTCAGGATCAGAAATCAAGGTCTAAGTGTTGCGTGAAATTATTTATATATATTAGTTAAAGAAATTCTATATTTTGCATTTTTTTGAATTTTTTTATATCAACAATAATTTTTTTTTCTTCTTTTGAGGTTTTAATTTAAATTTTAAAAGCCTCATGATTCCAAACCCCATCCAATCGAAAAAATAATTTAAAAGGATTTATCGCATTAAAGTGTTTGCGAGACCCCCAAAAAAAAAAATAGTCTAATTATTTAAAAATAAGTTTAAATATTGAATTATTTTCTTATTTATTTTCGAGCACCTTGAATTTGAACTCGATGTTCTGTTTGATTTGTCTACAGAACTGATTGACTTCATTCCTAACGACTTCATAACTTTCCATTGACACTGCGCGATTTCTCAATTCTTCCTTCGTTATATCCATCACTGATTTCTTAGTAAACAATGACACCTTGCCCACACTACCCTTCCCCCTAAATTCGCTCATATTCCTTTGGATGCCTTCCGCTCCAATCAATGCTTCCTGTAAATCGTCAGAAGATTTAAATAAGCCGCTTATTTTTGTTTGACTTCCACTCACCAAACCCTTCCTGATTTTCTCATCATCACTGAAGGGGACAATTTTCTCACGGAGCCCTTTATCATCTATATAGTCCTTGGATTTCCCTCTATTCATTTCCAAAAGGAAATTCACATTTTTGATAGACGATTTTTCCCTTTGGAGCTCCAATTCGTTCATTTCTAGGTTAAAACAGATATTTTCAAAGGGAAGCACAATGTCTTCCACTGCTTTGAAGATCCCACAATTTGAAATATGTTCTTTTTCCAGTCTGAAGAAATTCCAAATGCATCGTCTCAACATTTCAAGGAAACTGATAAAAAAGGCGAAAATCTCAGGTCTCATAACTTTTTCCATGATATCAGGACTAATGCTCAAAGTCCATCCGAATCTCAACAATAGATTCAAACTCATAGCGATATAATATAACGATTTATGTTCATAACTCAATGTTTTACGTAATAAATGGTTCTTGATCCCGAGATTTAAGAACCCCCAATCCATTTTGATATCCCAAAAACTGGAATAGAAAGTGGAAATGATCGCGAATAGGATCCAAAAATCCATATAATTCGAATTTTGTGAGGTCACGAAACTGAAGACCACCACTATCAAAGAGATGAAATATTTCAAACAATTGAAAAAATCAGCCCCGAACCATGTTTTTTTATCATACATGTTCCTCAGACATTGGACAATTCGTAAGAATAATGGGATGAAAGCCACTACAAATCCACTTGAAAATCTTTTCCTGGATTGGCAATATTTCACATGATCTGGATCATTGAAAAAATCACCTGAATAATAACACATTGTATACTCTAAATCCTTCAATGGACCCACAAAGGATGCCAATTGATCAGTGGACCAGGCGATTTTAAAGGAAACAGTGGAAAATGGACGAAAAAAAATGTCTCTCAGGATCTTATAAGTGTAAATTCTGCCCTGAGGGTTGAAGTATAATTTGCTTGGGAAAAAAAGATACCCCAAAAAAGCTAACCAGACCAGGATCGGAGTGAATTCTTTAGGCAAAAAAGCCAAAAACTCTGTCAATTGACCGAAATTATTCCTCAGGACCACATACCATAAAAACATAAAGAGGAAAAGCATCGTGAAAAAACTCGCACGTTTTAGGATTTCAGAAACTTGGCTGAAATGATAATTGAACCCAAAAATCAGCTTATAATTAATGTTCGCCTTGGTCCAGCCATAGACATTCCAAGCCAACAGCCAGATATATAAGATAAATGCTGCTATCCCCCTAAACATGGGAAACACATCTCTAAATAACGCATCAGAATCCACATCTAACCCCCCGAACACTGTGAGGATCAGGATCAGAAAAATCAGGAAAATTGCTATCCCCAAAAATAAACCGAAATAAAAACTCTCAATTTGAGAAATCAAACGTCCTTGGGATATCTTCCGGAGATCCTGATGTCCTGCCTTCCGGTTGAATTTCTTATAGAAAAGATCTATATATTGGTTTTCTAAATCTGATCGTAATAGTTGAGATTTATGTTGGTTTTTCTGGATGAAGGAATTGGTGTAAATGATGTCAAAACGGGTTTTAAGCGAATTCTCAATGGCTGCTCCGGATTCACCGAATAAAAGGATATTTTTCGTGAGTTTTTTGAATTTTTTGATGATTTTACGAAAACCCTCGAGGTTCAGAATCAAATATTCTGAAACCAACACGATTTCTTTATAAAATTGTTGGAAACATCGTTTCAATTGTTGTTTATAGGTCTCATAGTTGGGGTTTTCTGTGAGATTGGCTAGGATTGTGGCGTTGATCTTGAAGAGACGCCATCGTTTCAATTGTTCTATGAGCTTGAATTCATAAAAAGTGTTGATTTTCTCGAATTCATAAAAAACCAATTTCTCAAAACGGGAGGCCAAATCCTTTAAAAAAAGAATGTCACCAGATGTGGCGTTGGTTATGGTGAATTTAGAGAGAGATTTCTGAAGATTTTCACTATAATTCACTCGGAAGTAAACCTTCGAAAGCACTTGGAAAGGCTTGAGCATTTTCTTGAGAAGACGGTAGTTGAGATACATTTCATGCCATTCGGGAACCCCTTGGGTTTTGAGAACAAGGCCATATTTCATTAATTTAGATAAGATTTTTTATTTATTGCAGGAAAAATTGGACAAAAAATTTAAATTTATATTTTATAAAAAAAAAAAAAAATCAATGTATTATTTATACAAAAATAATGGTGTTTTTTTTATGTAGATTTATATAAAAAAAAAAATTAAAAGAACAGAAAAGCTTCTATCTAAATTGCTTATAAAAAAAACTAGAAAAAAAAAAAAATGGCAAATTTAATCATTTTCTAACTTAAAAATTAGCCACACCCACCCTTTAAAAAAACCAATCCGCTCCCCCCCCCATGAAAAACTTCTTCATTTCTTTAAATTCATATTAAATAGTTTTTCAAACTCTTAAATTTTTTCGTTCCCATAAATTTAAATCAGTCATCCTTTCTTCTAATCTTTTTCTCTCTTTTGAGCTTGTTTCTTTCCTCCCTTTTTCTTCCCTTGTTTGTCTGACTTCTCCTCTTCGCTTTCTTCAGCCTTCTTCTCGACCTTCTCCTCAACCTTCTTGTGTTTTCCTTTCCCGCAACATAACATCAGACAAATTCCCATCGACGCCACACTCAACACAACCTGTTCAATTTCATGATAATACTCCTTGGATTCAGGCAAATGATACAACGGATTGTTCATGACCACAGTAAAGACTACCAAATGAACAAACAGACCTAAACTCATATAAGGCACGAAACATAAGACTCCCAACCCAAAAGTGATCATTTCATAGGCCACCAATTGGTTAATGGTAGCTAATTTTGGCTCGATTTGAGCGAAAGTCAAAGCCGGGGGGAGCTTGATTTGATGGGTGCCTAGGAAATCCTCGAATTTCTTAAAACGATCAGCGTAAATCGGGATGAAATGGGTCGGTTGAGAAAGCTTTTCATAGCCAGTGATCACGAAGATGAGCACGAAGAGCACTCTGCCCAATAAATGAAGAAATGCCATTTGTTTTTTTTGAGTTTTTTATATGAAATTTGAGAAAATTTATCAGAGAAGATATTTATGAACTTATTTAAAATCAAGCGCTTTTGCGTGTCTCCTTAAAATTCAAGCTTTTAAATCGAAAAAAATATCGTTAATTTAGCTCAAAAATAATTCAAGTCTTTAAAAATCAGACATTTTCTTCTGATTCACCCCCCTCAAAAGCCTTATATACCCTTCCATCACTCCTTCCATTTCCTTTTCCTTCGCACATTCCAATAGATGGATCTCTAGGTCAAATGTCCTAAAGGCAAAGATCCCTTTTGGGTTATCTAAAGTGCCAAATGCCTCTATTTCCTTATAATGGAAGACATTTTTGTTTTTGGTGCCTTTACTCACCAATAGGATAAGGAAAGGCTTGAAATAAACCAGGACTTCTTCAATGGAGCTCTCATTAATGGTGCCACCTTTGACCAAAGAGACCCTTAAATATCTAGCGATGAATTGGGTTCCCATGAATTCATCGAATCGTTTCAAATAATTACAGAACTCAAGTTTTGATGCTTCAGAGCTTTTCTTATCTTTATCGTTGAGGTATCGATTAAGGACCTTGACTAATATATATTGTTTAGTGACGTCTTTTGTTATGCAGCCTTTGGGAGTATATTTCTCTATATCCACACCTATTTCCAGGTTGTCTCCACTATTCTCGACATTGAAGATCTTTTCATATGAAGATCCTCCCTTTTCTATATAAAGATGCAATGATGCCAATAGGACTATATCATCTAATTGGATGTTTTGAAAAGTCCCTTTGAGGAATTCATCCAGACATTGAAAATAAGTGAGATTAACGATATCAATGGCTTCAGGAGTAGAGGTTAAATTTGGATAGAAAAGCCTTAATTTCACCACTAATCTATATTCCTTCGAAAGGTCTTTCATTCTCCTGAATTCAAGTCTCGTCAATTCTTCTATTAAAATTGCATCTTCAGGCAAAAATTGATCCTCTAACTGGTTTTCCCTTACTGCCAGACCTAAATAATGTCTCATCCCTTGGAATTCCAAGACCTTCTCTATAAGGATCAAGGTCATTTCCACAGTACTCCAAGATTCTATATAAATCGTCAAAGGCTTGTTATTGAGGAAACTCAACTTGATAGGGATAGTCTTCAAATGCCATAATGCCTTGAGCTCATGTTCTAATGGAGGCAGGCTTTTCCCTCCAGTTTCAAAGCTCTTCAAAATCCGGTTGAAACTAAATCTCGCATGATTTATCAATTCCGGCTCAATTTCCAATTTAGTTAAGCCTTGACATATTTCTAATAAGAAACTCAACATCACACAATAAGTCCTTAAACTCACAGGGAAAGTGCTACCCAAAACACCCAAAAGTTTATAAAGTTTGAGTCTGAGGAATTTATCTGGATTATTATTCAATTGTTTCAACACCTGAAGATAAATCTCATCTCTGAGGCCTGTGGTGCCATAGAAGCCTTCCATCAGAATCTTCATAGTGGTCAAGAGTTCGTTTTCCTCATTTTTGGTCAGGAGGAATTTCTTCAGGATATTAAAGACTCGGATACTAGTATCTTTATCTTTGGAATCTGAATGGGGTAATAAAGGTATATTTACATCGGATTTTGCAAAACTCAAGATCGAAGCGACGGATACTGATTTCCCCCAGGATTTTTGATGAGAAACCAGGGGCTCTGCGAATTGCCAGAATGAATATTGAGTGAGGGATTGCAGTAATTTGGAATCTAAAGAGTTGATATCAAGGTTTTGGTCTTGCGAAAAAGGCTGTTGGATTGGAAGTGTGAGGGTTTCAGGGGGAAGGAGAGATTTTGGGAGTGGAAGGCCATATTTCAAGAGGAGAAGAAGATCTTGGGATAAAGGCTTGAGCGAAGATAGGTTGATAACACCTCGGGATTTTGTCAGAATTTCAATGATTTTTGGCTTGTCAAATGAGGATTTTGATTCTTCTTCTATCAGATTTCCAATGGGCTTGTCAAAGGAGGTTTCAGCTTTTTCAAAGGATTTTTCAATAGGTTTTTCAATAGGATTTTCAATATTGATAGGTTTTTCAAGGGGTTTTTCATTTGGTTTTTCAAGGGGTTTTTCATTGGATTTTTCAATAGATGATAAGATATTTATAGACAAAGGCTCTCCTCCCATTGCGGATTCTTCGGAAGATTTATGCGGGTCAAAATCCTGATGTTTTTTTGAGGGCATTCTAGCCAATGCAGCTTTTTGTAAGGCCTTTTCTGCTTCCCTTCTGGCTTTTTCAGCTTCTTTTTTCAATTCTTTCTCTCTTTTCGCAGTTTCCTCTTGCATTTCTTTCTCTAGACGGTTTTTTTCTTCGAATTCTTGGTTTTCTCTTTCTTTCCGAGCCTTTTCCTCTAATATTTCCTTATCTTTCCTTTCCTTTTCCTGTAAAAGCATTAACTCCTTTTCCTTTAGGAGCTTTTCCTTTAGCATAAACTCTGATTTCTCCTTTGTTGCCTTCAACCATTTCCTCATGAAAAAGCCTCTCAAAACTCTTTTCGCGAAGCCAAAGATTTTCACAGCGCTTTGTTTCTTCTTAGTCCATTTCCTGAACATTAAGACCTTTTCCAACCAATTTTTCAGATAATTCTTCATACTGCGTCTTCTAAAATATCTATTCATTCGAGTAATAGTCTGTTTTTTGGCCAGGAATCGTCTCCTCATTTGCTTCCTCTTAAAAAAAGCCTGGATTTTACAAAAGCCCTTGAGTTTCTTATGCAAAGCCTCCAATTTCAATAAAAGCCCCTTACGAGATCTATATCTCCTATATTGTTTCAAAACCTTCAAGGCGCTTCTACTCTTTCTCTTATATAAAGCCATGAGCTTCTTATCAAGTTCTATGGCTAGATCTTGTTTTAAATAGATCTTCGAAGAGCCAAATAAAGCGCAACTCCTGCCATTTTCGAATAATTCATCCAACATTTTCCCTGCTCTTAATTTCGGGTCCTTTTCATCCCTGATTTCCTTCTTTTTCTTCAATAAATCGAAATGGCTTTCACAAAAATTCGCATATTCTTTCCTATATGGAAAGCCTTCTTTTCTTATCCTGATCGATTCTAAAACGCCTAAATATTTGATTTGAGTCAAGACAAAAGAAGCTAGGAAAAAATCCGCCTGTTTAGTTTCATTAGGCTTAATACAACGTATGAAATTCACATCACAACTCATCAATTCCTGCATCAAATCCTTCATTTGGCCTCGGAATTTACCTGCTAACGTCTTCCCAGCCTTGCCTTTTTTCACATTATCTCCATTGCTTTCAGTGTCTTTATTTTCATAAATAGCAGATATAGTCTCATTCGAGCCTCTTAAGATCACATTTTCCATTTCTTTCGGTAAAAAGTCCTTATTCTTATTCCTAAAGCCTGTTATAGTATATTCCACAGCCTTGGCAGTATGTGTTAAGAGGAAAATCTCTTTATTAAGTTTCTTCAGGGCAAATTTAATGTTTTCTTTATAGGTTTTGGCCATTTTCTGTAATAAGGCGTCTTCTGTCCCTGAGCCTAAACTGCATGATTCCTCCAATAGATCAAAGATACCCATTGGATATTTATCGATAAGATCTATTATAGGCTGGTTATCTTCATAACTTAGTCTATAAAGCTGATCTTTGAGGCCTTGTTCAATGAATTCCGCCTCTTCGGATTTGAAAACATAGGCTATATATAATTGTTGCAATTTCTCATTAGTGAAATTTATGCATAATTGTTCAAAGGAATTAACCTGGAAGTTCTCAAACCCGAAAATATCTAATAAACCAACTGCTAATCTGATGTTAACTTCCTTCATAACCACTGATTTCCTCATTTCTTTGATAGATTTCCTCACAGAACGAGTCTTAGCGAAATCATCACTGGGCAATATAGCCAAATTCAACCGTTTCACCAACCAAATAAAGAGTCTCTCATAAAGGCCTTTGCTGAGAGAATCACGGAGAAACCCACATTCATCTATATTTATAGGACTTTCTATCAGTTGTTTCCCTATTTCTCGAGTCTTGAAAACCAAAGCCTTTTGAAGGTCCTTTTCATTGAAGTCTAGAATCTCACAAATGTCGCTTAAACAATCTGAATTGGCTATTTCACAAGGGTCTTTATCTGTTAGATTCTTCTCATCGAATCGCAAATTGCCTAAATATAGTATCCCAGCCAAAATCTTATAGATAGTGGCTTTTTCCTGTTCGGAGAAACGCATCTTCTCGAATGAAAGCCACACTTCCTTATAAAATTGAAGGTCATCCACCCCTTTGGCCGAAACATTAGCAGTCGTCTTGAGATATTCGAAGCTTTCCAATGATTTCCCAAACAATTTGATCGAGTTCATCAAAGCCTTATCCTCACAATGGAATAATTGGTAAAATATATGGTAGTTCCTTTCGCCAGCAGCCTGTGTCGTCACTCGGCTTTTCTCCAACAAATAATTCGAGATAGCAGCACCTTGGATTTTCTTCGTTTTCAAATCAACCAGGATCCGAACATATTTCCCAAATCTACTTGAGTTATCATTCCGCACTGTTTTCGCGTTACCAAATGATTCCAATAAGGGGTTGCAACTCAGGATCCTGTCCTCAATAGGACTGTTATTAAAATCCTCATGCTTGGCCTCTTCTAGAGGCTTGGGCTTGGACCCTTCACTACTGAGACTAGTCAGAAATCTCATAGCATATTTAGTGTTCTCAGTCTTCCCGGCACCTGATTCCCCAGATATCACAATAGCCTGGTTCCTCATGTTCTGGAATAGCTGGAAATAAGCTTTGGCAGAGATCGCATACACATGAGGAGGGGTCTCCTTGAGGTTAAAGACCTCTGATTTCGTTTGTTTCTGATAAATGGAAATGTTTTCTTCCTGGAAACGATCAGTCAAAGACTTATAAGGGTTCAGGATCAATAATGTCGGCCCAATGTAGGTAAAGATCTCATCACGTAAATAGCGGATCTTTAAATTATGAAGCAATTCAGGCTCATTGAGACAATCCATTGAAACCATATCTTCATAATCGGTGTCGGGGACCCTTTGATCATTAAACTCATGGACCTGGGATTGCTCGTAGAAGGGAGACAGGTTGGAATTTGCAGGAGGGGATGGAAAGGACACCTCCACTTTATGGGACGCCTCATCAAGAGACTTTATGTTCGCTTGGAGGAAAATCTCAGGCAAAGGGGTCTCCACCCAGCATTTGCGGCCGGGGATACACCAGGAGTGGGTCTCGGAAAGGGGTTTGATTGGGGAGACGGTTTTCATGGTGGATGAGTTGAATTATGGATGGGGGTTTTATTTTATTTTGTTAAAGGGAATTGCAAATGTTATTGGGATTTTATTGTTGGGGGGATTTTTTAAAAATTTTTTCAAAAGAAATTTTATTGATGATTTAATCAATATTTTTAGGTTTTTTTAGTCTTTTTTAATTTTTTTTCAAATTTGACCAAAAATTTGTTTTTTAAAGGTAGTTTAATAATAATTTTTTTTTATTATTCTTCTTCCCAAAAAAAAAATATCATTTTCCTTGATTAATTGAATCCAACGGCCTACTTCTTCTTTTGAATGTTTCCCTCATATTTGCAGAGATAAAACTCCACCTTGATTTTCCCATCATAATGCATTTCATTGATTTTCATCATTTCCCATTCCTGCTTCCCTTCCAGCACTTTCTTAATGATGATCATCGTTACGGGGTTCGAGGCTTCCACATAAAACTCATTAAATACTATTTGTTTCTCAAATTCCTCAATAAATTTTTTTATCAAAAGTGTCCCCACCCCTTTCAAATCGCTTCCTATGCACACCAGAAACAAGCATTTTTCAAGATTAATGAACTTCGCATTGGCTTGGTAAGCTTCATCGAAAAAATTATCAAATTTCTTGAAAGTTTCAGGCACATCGAACTCAAATATAGCTGGATTGTTATATTCAATCATCAAAGTAGACCCTCTGAGTTCCTCATTGAGGAAGGCACCGTAACAAAAGGATTTGAGGTATGCTTGTTTGATTGAGGAATAATAAGTAAGAAAATCTTCAATTGTAGCTTTCTGGTAAATCATTAAATGCTCCCCCTGCAGAAAGACATTGGAAAGAAAAGAAAGGGATGAGTTAAACTCAGTATCGGTAGTCAAAGACCTAATCGAAATGAATTCGGAATTCATTGCGCATAAATAATTTTTGTTTCCAGCCTTTAATTTAGGATTTAATAAAAGAATTTAAAAAGATTTCAGAATTTAGTTTTATAAAAAATATTATTTTAATTAAAATGGAAAATAAATGATATCTCTAAATATTTTTTATTGACTAAAAATTAAATTTATCTTATTTTTCTAGCACTAACAACATAAAAGAAAAATTCAAGATTAATAATATTTTTAAAAGTAATAATTTATCTACGTTATTGTTTTTACTTTTTTGATCATTTTTTACAATAAGTTTCCATCATTCATTGGTCTCTTCTTCCTCATTTCCTTTGAACTCCTCAAACAAGCTTCCCTTTTTAAGCATTCTATTGGTCTGCATTCTGATCATGGTTTCACCTTTCGAAGGAGTTACCACATTGCTCATCAAATATTTGAAAATTTTGATACAATCCAAATTCTCCTCCCCAATGAACTCTGCAATCAAAGCCCTTTCCTCCTCAAGCACCTTCAAAGGGTTCGTATGTGTTTCCAAATAACCCTTCATTTTTTTGAATTTGCTTTCACCTAATCTTTGAATCAAATACTCAGAAAATAAAATGGTTCTATTTGGGGAGTTAGGGCTCTTCGGGTTAAATATTGTATTGACGAAATTGAAGGTCTTTGTGATGACTTTTTCTGTGGGGATGTTGTTTTTATTTGTCGTTGAGTTTAATTTGGAAAGCGGCGTGCCTTTTGAAAGGGGGGTGCCTTTTGAAAGTGGGGTGCTTTTTTTGTTATGACTACTTTCCAATGCTGAAATATTTATGGAAATCTGTCTTTGGTATTTTTGAGCAGGTTTTTTTTGAGTTATGATGTCATCTTCGAAGGACACTGACTTGATTTTTCCGAAGGTGTTTTCTATTAATGAGGTGTTCTTGCGCGAAGTGGTTTCAATGAGCTTGGTTTCAATGGAACTGTTAGTGGGGGAGATTGAGATTTTACGCGCCTGAATGATCGAGGTAATCGAATTCTTTTTCTGGATCGGAAGGTTAGGATTGATCACTAATTCTGGTTTTTTGTCTAATGGATTTGTTGAATTCATTTTTTCATTTTTTTCATTTTCAACCATTTTTTCAATATTTTCAACGTTTTCAACATTTTCAACATTTTCAAAATTTTCAAAATTTTCAACATTTTCAACATAGTCTTTATTTTCAAGATATCTTTCATCTTTAATCTGTGTATTCTCTATATTTTTTATAATATCCTTTTCATTTTCTAACAGGTTTTCATCATTTTCATCTATTTTTTCCTCCTCTTCCTCTTCAGGATTGGTCTCTATTGTGTTTATTTGAATATTGATATATTGCATATACTTTTGAGAAAAACTCAATAAAAGCAAAATTCAAATTTTTTAAAAGAAAAACTTTCTCTTTGATTTCCTTCAACTCCAAAATCTCCACGATATTCGGCCTCATATTCGGGTTCTTGTTCAAAATCCTCTTCACCAAATCTCGCAACACCGGGTTCACTCTTTCTGGCATCGGCTTTGGGTTCTCATTCAAAATTTTATTCATAACTTCCTAAAAGAAAAGCCTTAAAAAAAAAAAATAAAAAAAAAAAAGATTTTCTTCCAGAAAAAAAAACACAAAAAAAAATTTATTGTTTACAAATTATTTTTTTCAAACAAACTCACTGGAAACGAGTCCCCTACAAAGGGCTTTTCTAGGGTGCATAATTCATAGATGGCACATCCCAACATCCAAATGTCGGTCATGTGATTATAATTGGAATTGGAGCATATTTCAGGGGAAAGATAATATGGAGTGCCAAGGGCAGTTTTTGCAAAATCGCCTGAGAAATCGAGTTTTTTAGAAATGCCAAAATCCCCCAATTTTACCTTCGTTTTTATAAAATTTTTTTGAAAAGTTTTTTTTTTACGATTCCGTTTTTAGTGAGGAAAATGTTTTGAAGCTTGATATCACGATGCAGAATTCTGCGATCAAAGAGATATTTCAATGCGAGACATAGCTGTGCGACCCAATCAAGTATCTGTTCAAGCCAAAAATAAAAAAAATTATAAAATTCAATGTAATAATAAAAAAAAATTATTATTTTGGAGATTTTATTTATTTTTACAGTTTCTTCATCAATAAATTCTTTTGCCTTCTTGGCCTGCTTAACCCTTTGTTGAAGATCCCCTAAAATTGATATATATTTTTTTTTGGATTAATATAATACCATCCTCTGCATATTCCATCACAATGCAATACTTGTTCTTCCAAGTAAATGAGTCATAATATTTGATGATGTTAGGATGATCGAGTGACTCCAACATCTTGACCTCATTTATGGGAGAAATGGAGGAATTTTGGACATCTTGGGCTTGGATGATGCGTTTCAACGCGAAAAACTTAGAAAATAAAAAAATTTAACTCTTTTATGCCAAAATAGAAATAAAAAAAATAAAAACCCGCCCGTCTGATTTTCTGCGAACAAGTAAAATACGCCCGAAGTTGCCATTGCCGATTTTTTGTAGTTTTTCATAGTTTTCCATAGGGGAAGCGAAGATTTAGAAATAATTTAACAACCAGAGGAATTTTAACAATAGTTTTTTTTTAAATAATTTTTTATTTTTTAGGTTTATCTGTTAATGAAAATTTCCATTAATATTATTATTTTTTCTTCATAAAAGTCTTTCTGCCACAAATTTCCTGAAAATAAAAAATGGTTTGGAAAAAATTCAAAAATCTTCAAATTTTATTATAAAAGAATAAAAAACTGTATATTAATTATTCAATAGGCGGATAATTTAGTTTTTTTTATTTTTTATAATTTCTTTTAAAAGTTTTTTTCGAGTTTTTGTTTTAGCAGTTCTTCATCTCTGCTTCTTTTTCTGCTAAATTCCTTGTAAACCCACTGTTTTACTAGCTAAATTTCATTGTTTTATGTGTCTTTATCTTAGTCCCTTCTTTTTTTCATGCATTTGACCCATTTTTCATTTTCTGAAATTTCGTTTAATTTCCATTTTTTTCTTTTTTTCATTATGAAACCTGCTGATTTCTGAACCAACGCTAATGTTGACTTCGTTTTCAGCACAATATAGAAAAAAATTTTGAATTTCCATCACAAATTCTTCAATTTTTCATGAAAATAACCCGCTACCACGATCCCATCCACCAAAAAAAAGTTTTTGAAAAACTTCTGAACTTTCACATTTCCCTCTCCTAAACTTTCGTAGTTTCCAGTTTGCGAGTGAGTTGGCAGGAGAGGACCCCAGGCACGCCCACTCAAATTTTCAAATTTAATTTAAATTTTAACGGCCGAAAAAACAATAAAATAAAGAGAGTTTTAAGCTTTATTTTTGTTCGGATATGAACAGGAAAAGCTTGTCAAGAGTTAGAAAATCAATAGATCTGGGCCTTGTTTTTATATTTTTTCATGGAAATTTTTGGAAATGTTGAGTTTTTAGGATTCTACACGATGTTGCGAACTTTTATGGTGAAATTTCGAAAAAAAAGGACGGGGGGAAAATTTTTCGGTGGCATGCTCGGAGCAAATAATTAAAAATAAAATTAATTAAAATTTATTTTAATTTATTCCGTTAGCGCGTTAGGGGAAATTATTATTGCATTAATTGGATTCAGAGAATACCCGCGAAAGAAGCGATGCGGTTGGCAGCGTTCCTTTTTAAAATTTGCAAACACGCCAAATTATCTCGAGCGAAGATATAGAAAATAATAAAAAAAATAAATTCCAAAGAACGAAAAATTAAAAAAACTTCCAAAGCAAAACAAAAAAAATATAAATTATCAAAACAACCAAATCAATCTCCCAAAATATAAAATCTCCTCCCCAGCGCTTGCCTCCAACTATTCGCCACAATGAATTCCAAGCGTAAAGCCCCCATTGGCATCGATGCCATTTCGGATTTCAAAGAGGAAAAGAAACCAAAATTGCAAAAACAAGAACAAGAAATGCTGGAAGATGACGACAGTGATGATTTTTCAGAAAATGAGCATAAAAGTTGCAAGAGCTCCACCAAAACCAACAACGAAACGAGCCTCAACAACGATCAATCCATCAATAACACTAGTACGAAATTTTAAAGATTTTTTTTTCCGTGAGTTTTTCGAATGTTTTTCGCTCAATTTCTCATTTTTTTCAATGTGGGCGTCACCTGCTTTAGAATTTTTAATTTGTGTGAAGATTTTAAAGAACAATTTACATTTTCCGGATTTTAAAACAAGTCTCTTTTGTTTTTTTTTTAAGATTTTTGAAAAATTTAACGAAACTAAAATTTTTAATTTTTCGCCTGACTTTTATTTCTTATCAAGGCAAAGAAAAATTAAAAAATCGACAGGACAATTCCTTGGGGGTTCTCACCAAAAAGTTCGTCACACTCATCAAAAGTTCACCCGATCATACCATCGATCTCAATGACGCTGTCAAAGAACTGAATGTCCAAAAACGTAGGATCTATGATATCACCAATGTCTTAGAAGGTTGCCAAAAATTATGGTTTTATTTCGCCTTTGACCCCTAAACACTGAAAAATCTAAACCAACTTTTTTTTTTCTCTTCTAGGCATCGGATATATTGAGAAGATACTTAAAAATAAGATAAAATGGGTCGGAGTGAATGAAAATCCACAACTTGAGCTTGAAATCAAGAATCTAAGCAAAGAGTATGAGAAACTTTGCGCAGAAGAGAAATTGCTCGACTATTGGCTTGATAAAACTAATGAGGATCTACAAAATTTCGCCAAAAACGAGGAAAATACCAAATATGCGTTCGTTACATTTAACGACATCAAAAATTTGAAGAAAAGCTCCGAAAGTAATGAGACCTTCCTTATAATAAAGGCACCGAAAGGCACCACTATGGAATTACCTTTGAGCAATGAATCGGAATTTGGAGAGGGTCAGGAATACCCTCATCAGATATTTCTGCATAGCGACAATGGAGAAATCATCCCTTTCATTGTTTCGGATGAAAAAATCGATTGGGAATTCGAGAATCAAAAGAAACATGGAGACTTCAATGGCTAGTTATAATTTAAACGAAAAAAAATGGATTTTTTGAAAAAAATTAGTGGTTAGTGGTTTTTTGCCTATGTTTAGGCCTATTATTTAAATTGTTGAATTTTGAAACGAATTTCTTTCATTTTTTTTGCAAAAATTAAATCAAATTAAAAACAAAAAAAAATACAAAGTTTTTTAATTAAATTATTTTTTCTTATCAAAATGGAAGACCCACCAAAAAGTCTTTGGGCTCGATTCAAACAATCTAATTTCTATGCCAGTAAGGTCATTTTTTCCAGTGACGAACTATTTCTTCTATTTCAGATTTATCAATGGACCCTCATAAATTAACAGTCAATTATAAAGTAATTCCAGATAATGTGTTTATTCATGTTCGCTTTTATAAATATAAAAGCCCACAGATTCGTATCTGCTTGTTAAAGAGACAAAGCTCAGAACTTTGAAGAATCTATTAGTGACTGGGAAAATTGATCTGAATGCTTCGATTCTCAAAGGGGTTGGACATACTATCTTGCAAGAGGCCATTATTTTCAATAAATATGAAATTTTCAGGTTATGTTTGACCATGGATGGTAATAAATTTCCTAAAGAAGCAACATTTTAACTTTTAACAAAAGCTGATATAAACAAAAAAGATGATACAGGCACATCTCCGATATTTAATGCGATATATTTAGGAAGGACTCTGATGATCAAAGATTTGCTTTGGAGAAAAAATTTGGACTTGAATGTGAAGGATGGAGTGAATAGAAATGTTTTGGAGGCAGCAGAATTTTATGACAATTATGAAGCTTACCAATTGCTGAAAGATGCCTTAAAGGAAAGACAAATTAATTTTGTAAAAGAAAAAAATTGATTTTCTATTTTTTTTTTTTCTTTAAAACATTTTCATTAAATAATTTTTT
>Ga0302186_10001059_pt1 | contig 23484 bp, 17 predicted proteins | sample II_Bog_E1_2_FD_198782 | JGI IMG/M metagenome (GOLD analysis project Ga0302186, IMG submission 198782) | Peat permafrost microbial communities from Stordalen Mire near Abisko, Sweden - II_Bog_E1_1 | ecosystem: Environmental > Terrestrial > Soil > Wetlands > Peat | place: Sweden: Abisko...
TTATAATGAAAATTTGAAATTAAAATGTGTTTTCTAAAATAATTAATTTTCAAGAATTTCTGCTCATGAATTGCCTTTCAAGACCTATCTATGAAAAATTTACTTTTAAATATAGTTTTGTTTTTTTGTTAAAAAAAAAACTGATTTTATACAATTATAATTATTTTTTTAAAATTAAAAATGCTTAAAATTTCCAAATCATCATCAAAAAAAAGAAAAAGGATAATAGTTTTGGATTTTTATAATCCAAAAACTCTTCAAGGGGAAGAGGAAGAAAAAATCGTTATCCCAAAAAAACCAAATTCTCGATTTAGCATACATTCTTTAAAATGGGGACTTAGATCTGCAATATTAAAAACATCTAATTCAATACTAAAATCTGTGACGAGGGTCAATGCATGTTTTCCCATCTTAAATTTAGATGGAGTTCCAGAAGAGACAATTTATTGTAGAGTAAAACATATGATTTTATTTATTATAGTTTTTGAATTGATACTCACTTCTAAATATTATTTGCAAAAAATTCTGAATAAACCTTTTAGTTGTGATTTGAATTTAGATTGGAAGAAATTTAATGAAGATGTGCAAAAAAATGCTATAACAATGATCGAGGATTATGATTGTTTAGGAAATTGTGATAAACAAGGTTTTTTAATATCAAAAGTTATGTCTTATAACTTTTATGGAATATTTATGATAAATACCTATGTATCAATTTATTCATACTTTGGTTCTAATGAAGCCAATAAAAAAATAATGCCAAAAATCATGATTATGGCCATAATTTCTGGTTATGTTATCGGAGATGCTATATTTTTTACATCAAAAGGATATTCTCAATTATTTTCAGGAATATTTGCATCTCTTTTTTTTGCATTATATTTATTTAGAGGGATTCATTATTTTTTAATGACAATGCCTTGGATGATTTTACTAATTTATAGTTTTCCTGTTTGTTTCTTTTTTGAATTTGTTTGGCCAGTCATATATAATCAAAATCCAAATGCTTATAGCAAAATTCTTCCATTTGTCTTAATGTTTTTGCAATATGGCTATTTAAAAATTCTTTCTTCTTTCATTGTTTTCAGAAGACATCTTGCTGGGACTAAGATGTTAACTCTAGCAGCACTTTATACTTTTGAATTTGTTAACATAGGTATGTTGCACCGAATAGTTGATCTTTATGGAATCAATGCAGAAATTTTTGAAAATATGTCAATATCTCTATTTTTGAATCTTGATAAAAAAATATTATTAACCACTTCAATATGGAGAAAAATTCGAAGGACGATGGTAAAGAAGTCTTATACAGAAAAATATAATACACAAATTGAGTTGAGTGATTACGATCAAATTTTTATTGAATATCGAATGGAAATGGAGTTAATTAGTCAAATTATATACTTACTAATATTAACCCATAATTTTATGGATGGTTGTTCATTTGAAATATGTGATTGTCTTGGACATCCTCTTGCAAACAAAACTAAATTTGATAGAAACCATTTTATTTTGGCTGGAATAATGATTGGAACTACTTTTCTCCAGTATTTAATTAGAGAGGTGGCAGTGAAATTATTTAAGCTAAAAAAATTTGGTCGTTATCCAAAACTAGAAGGAATTAGTTTAGTTTACTATTTCACACTACCATATGGTTGCATTCTTCATTTCGGATTGGAAAGTCTCTATTCCATGATGGTAACTTGAATAGGTCTATTATTTAAATAATATAAGAAACTGAGGAAAAAATATAATTTTTACTTCATACTTTATCATTAATTTTTGTCATTATTTTTTTTGTTTTTGAGTAGTAAATGCAAAATGGCAACATTTCTGCCTCAAACATGTTTGAAGGATAATTTCAAAGTTTTTGGGTAAAGACTATTTACAAGATGGTTCCTTAATTTTTAATAGTCTTAATCTTTCATAATTGTCTTTTAATTCATCAGAAACTTCAATTTGATTATTATTGGTTTTATTGTCAAAATATTTTTATTGCTTTTTTATTTTTTTGAAAAAAGAAATTCGATCTATTATTAATATTACAATTAATGTTTTTTTGACTTTCTAAAAAGTTAATGGAATTATGCACTTTTTTTCATTAGTTAAAGTTAAGGTCTCTTTATGAGCCATTTCTGAATCATTTATTTCAAACAGGAGAAAGTTCTCAGAATAATATTTTTTCATAAACAAAAAGAATAGTGAAATTTTAATGCTATTTTTAGATTTTGCTATTTTTTTTGTATAAAAATTTCATATTAATATCATAATGAAAATACTCAATCTCCTTATATTTTTCTCTAAACTCCTTCAAATTCTTCCGTTTTATACTGAAAGCAACAATATTGTATCCCAGACCTTGTCGCAAAGTTGTTAAATTTTTTTATTTTTTTTTTAATAATCATTTCAAAGCGAATCCTTTTTATTCCGATTTCTATTGTGATTCCTACAGTTCGACTACTGGCCTATGCACAGCCTGTGACAGTCAAAGCAATCCCTATGCCTTTTTCATTGCTAATGTTAATGACCGATGCATCTATAATTCAAATGATTTTCAAAACTACTACTATAATAGCCACCTGACACTGCCTCAAGCCTATGGTAAAAACCCTTCCAAATCTCATTTTAACCACTTTTTTTAAAAGCTGTCAACCCTTATTGTCAAATTAATGATAATAAAGATTTATCCCAAAATAATCAGCCTGTTGTGACAGTCACTTCTAGTTCATTCATTCTAAATTGTGCAAGTTGTTATACTTTATATACTCCCAAAAACGTGCAATACACTTTTTCTCCAACATCTTATCAATATGAAACCTCGAATACTAAAATTTACTGTGTGGCAGACTGTCGAGAGGTCCCCTATGCCTCGATATCCTCATGTAAATCGCATCAAAGTTCGACGACTGGTCCCTGCGACTCAAATTGTTTGGATTGTCTAGAGCCGAATTGTATGGAATGTGGGTATAATAAAATTAGGTACGGAAATTTAGAGAGCAGCATGACTACCAATAACCCACCATCTTATATAAAAAATGTGGTGAATGGACAACTGAGCTGCACTACAGCGGGGACAAGAACAACTTTAACTAATAGTTTAGGGGATTTCTATATATCATCAACTGAATCCGCTTGCGCTTCTTCTTTGTGGAGCTCCTACACATGTGACGGTTCTTACGCTAATCCTTTTGAAACTTTGACCTCTCTTTTTATTTATGTAACAATGCATTTCATAAAAAATATATTTATTTATGAGTTTTCTTTTTAGCTTCAACGAACGAAAAAAATAGGGGAATACAAAGAAGTCACAATGAACATTTACTTAATGAAAGGAGGCTCACATTATGTCCTAGATAAATATGTCCCTGCCACTGGAAATCCTTTTCAATTCACCTTTATGAAAAGTGATGAGAGTACAACTTATTATCAAGACGAGCTAATGCTTCGTGCCTTTGAAAGGGTCTCAGTAGTTGTCACTATAAGTCCTGCATATTACAGTGCCACTGGAACCTGCAATTCAGCCACCTCATGCTTTCAAAGTGGTGAACAAGCAACCATTATTTGGAAATCACATTTGACTTCCTTTTGGATTAGCAAACAACTCACATTTTCCAATATAATTATGGATGGAAGTGATATGTTTCCTTTCACAGTGCAAAGTGGTAATTCTATGGGGAACACTAATTATAATGATTATGTTTTTAAAAAATCACAATGCTGTTCTTGCGATAGTAATGGAGTCTGTACGCAAAATGGGAATAATAATTGTTTTTGCGGAACCTCCTCAACCCAACAAATACCTAACCCTATCAGCTCTCAGGAATATTTTAACTATAACAATGTTCAAAATACTGCTTCAAATCTGTACCATTGGCCCAAAAGACCCTTTGGAATTTTTAATATGGAATTCTTAAGCGATTATTCAGGAGTGGCGATTCCTCAGCTCATTATTCAGGTTTTTTTTTCTCAATTAAACATTTATTAAAATTACACTTAAAATCTAACATTTTTCTTTTACTAAGGGATGCACATTCAAAAACTTCAGATTCCATCAATATAGTCCAACTTTCATTGCTGTGGCTCAAAACTATGCCTCATTCATCACAATCTCTTCCTCCACCTTCCTCAATTTTTTCCATCCCTATGGATTGATCTCCAACTCCTACGTACCTTGGATGCGTGATATTCCTTATTATATCCCTTCCAAGCCTCAGCTTTGCACTGACAAAAGTTTGACTGAACCTTGTTATTATTTGTTGATTGATTCAACCATTTTCAACATTTCCACCAAAAATGCAAGTTATGTCAAGTGGGACCCACAACCACAAGCCACGGGTGGTCAGAGCTATCCAGAACTGGTGAATGAAGTAGAAAATGAAGGGATTGTCTTGTTTTTAAACAATTTCAATGGGCCGATCACGATTCTTTCAAGCCAGTTTCTAAATCTTGTGACTATGATGGACACCAGTTGTGAAGAGGAAGAGGAAACTATGGATGAGAATGATTTCAGCCAAAACCCTCAATCATCGATTTTTATTGATGATCTAATGAAGAGAAGAATCGAAAACTGTAATAGTGACAATCAATTTACAGGATCGATTCTAAATATAAGAAACTTAAAACTTGGACTCACGATTAAAGATTGTATTTTTGAGGATAATGTTGGATTTACAGGTACCGCCCTATTTCTTCATCAATTTGATATCTATGGTTATGGCAGCAGTACCTCAGATAACACGAAGGCATCTGTGATTTTGATAGAAAACAACCTATTTCATCGGAATATGGCCTGTAGGTTTGGTCTAAATATTGTGATAATAAATTACGCAAACGATTACCTCACCATCGCTAATACTAATAAATGTTCTGGAATTCAACTAAATTCCAACACTTTCCAAGATAATGTTGGTTGCTTAAAATCTTTCGGAAATGTTGTCATCAGTTGTTATCCAACAACAGTGGGAAACATGAACCCCCCCTACCAAACAACCAATTATGAGAGTTCCAACAATGAACCCACCTCAACCACATATAACATAGCCTATCAATTCGGTATCTCAGCACCTCAAAATTTAAATTCAAATAATGATTATACCCTTTGGTTCAGAAACCTATTGGACAAAGTCCTTTCCACTACCATATCTAGTAATAACTATACATTGAATGTGCCTCCTTTGCCTGAAACTGTTACCACGACAAGATCCATTGATTTAAGCACGATAAACATCTATGATAATGTCTTTATTAATAACTATGCCATAATTTCTAATGGACTTTACGTCAGCGGAGCCCCCCAAGTTAATATCAATAATAACACATTTAAAAACAATGCGATCCCAATCGCTGGATCTACTATTTATAATATCACTGGATATGCTACTAATATTAACAACAATTACATTTATTATTTTGACCAAATATTTTACGAATCATCAACTTTGATCGTCTCTTTAAGTCTCATCGTAACAATTCAAAATTGCATTTTTGTTAATAATTCAGCTAGATTATATCAGAACCCTTATTATGGTCTAGCTATAACATTGAATAAAATTTTGCCTGCTAATTCCGTTCTCATCAAAAACTGTAGTTTCTCAACACTTAATACAGATGCCATTTTACCTTATCTATACAAAAATAGCCTGCCTATCATATCCCTTGGGTATTTAGAGTATTTCGGATTCACATATACAACAACTCAGGGATCTAGCTGGAGTTATTCTCAGAACTACAAATCAAATTTCACAATAACATCTTGTTCTTTCACGGATATAAACTTTGATACGATCCCGTACTCCACTTCTATTGATTTTAATTACGGATCCGTCATTTCCTTTTTCTCTGATGTCGCAACAAATACAGGAATTAACAACAACATTAAAGGTTATACTTCCATTAACTTGAACTCACCATCTAATGATTTTCAATTTTTCATATCAAACACCTCTTTTTCGAATATTGACATTAATGATGGAAGACCTTTGATTCCTCTGTTCTTTAATAATATAGTTTCAATCAACAACCTGACAATGAATTTTGTGACAATCAACGAAAATTCCATTTGGGGTAGTTATGGAGGATTCATAGTTCTGTATTTAATAACGAACAGCTTTGACTTCTCTTATAAAAATTACCAAATTTCCATCAACAATATAAGTTTTTCCAATTGTCAAGGGATTGTTATAAATATCAGGCATCCTCTTGAAATCAGAAGCCCATCATTGACAACGGTAATGACCGGCTTTTTAAATATAACAAATATCATAATTATTTCTCATATTACTCTGAACGCCATCTTTATTTTCGATCAAATCAATGCTCTCAATTTATACAACATTGAAATCCAAACAGCATCAACTTTTAATGGCATCTTCTTTTTTGCCGTGGAACAACAATGTCCTTCTTCCTGTGGTCAATGTCCCTCCGATTATTGTGATATTTACTCCGTCCTTTATATCACTAACATCACAGCCAGTTATATCACAAGCTATGTGTCGGCAGGCCTATATCTCAACTCACTCATTAATGCTAAATTCACCAATATAACATTGCAAAACATCACTTTTGTTTTCTCAGATGCCAGCTTTAACTCAGCATCATCTGTAAATCTTGGTATATGTCTCTATATAACCGATTCTTTGCCTTATATTTCGAATTTCTCATGTGTCAACATAGTAATATCTTCCACAACATCAAAATCAATTGCTGCTCTTATTTCCTCATCGTCATCACTCGCAGTTTGCTTTTCTTTTATATCAGTTCAGAGTTATTTCCTCCCCATGACCCTATTTACATGTAGCATTTCAAAGGGAAATATAATCTTTCCTTCTGGTAGTTTCCCTCTTTATCTCGGTTATATGAACAACAATTTGAATGTTTTAATAAAGAATTCAATTTTTTCACAACATATCTCGCTCTATGACTCATTATATGTTTATGCAAGTGAAAATATAGTTCTAACCAATATCACATTCTATCAGAACCAAATTCACTCCTCCCTGGGTAATCTAGCTCTCAATATATTAGAACTTTCATATCTCTTGCTTTCAAGTTCTTTTATCACAAATAACTATTGCGATAATTGTTCCGCAAGCATCGGAATTTCAATGAGCTCAAAATTCGAGGTTGATTCTTCAATAATCAGTGGTAATGTGGCTTCAGATACAGCTGGGATCTGGATTGAAGGGTCTAGTATGTTGATAATGCAAAATGTGACTATGAGCGGAAATACAGGCACTGCTGGTAGTGGCATGATCACTTCATCACAATCAACTTTAACGATTTCTTTTTGCACTTTTGAAGATAATTATATGTATGTCAATGGTATGAAGTTGGTGGATACTTATCTTGACTTAATAGCCAGTTATTTCAAGAGGAACTATGCCCTTTCGAAGTCTTCTAATATTTATCTATCAGTGAATTCTGTACAATCTATGATATGGGATTGTTGGTTTGAAAACCCAGCTGGATTCTTCAATTCATCGAAGGCACTTTCTTCACAAAAGGGCCATTTTGTTTTTGTGAATGATGCGAATCTGCTGATAGAATATAGCACTTTCATAAATGGGTATAGTTCTATTGGAGGAGCTATATATTTCACTTCCTCCAGTAGATCAATAGTTCTTCAGAATTGTAACTTTATTAACAACACAGCTGATGAATATGGAGGAGCTCTATACCTTGATGGCTCCTCACTCATTCAGTTCAGCTCCTTTAATAATAACAGTTGCAAGGCAATTGGGAGCAATATTTACATTTCTTCTGGTGAATTTATCAATGTGAGTGGCACTTTTTTCAATAATACTATAGAGATCAGTGTGTATTTGGACCAATTATCATCAATGAATATTGATGGTAGCACATTTCAAGGTGCTGGGAGCTTCCCTACCAATGGAATTACGTGCAATTTATGCAGTATGATCAATATTTCAAATACGATTTTCTCTAATTTTAACAATACTAATGGCAATGGAGCGGCTGTAATTTTACTAGGCCTTACAACTGGCGATAATTATGATGATAGTAACTTCATCGAATTAATTATGACTGATTCAGAGGTCAAGTATTGCATAGCAAATGAAGGCCCAGCGTTATTTGTGGTAGGCAATGTACAAGCTAATCTTTCATCTGATACTTTCGATTATAATTATGCGAGCTATGATAACTCTGATGATTATTCAGGCAAAGGAGGAGCGATTTTTTTTAATTGCACCAATCTCTATTGTGCAGTTCAATTCATACAAAATAACAAGTTTTCGCATAATAGGGCAGATATAGCCGGAGGAGCCCATTATTTCAGTGAAATGCCTTATATTTTTTTCGATACCTCGACAACATATTATAATAATTCAGCAACTTATGGGAATAATCAAGCTGCGTATCCTGTGTCCATTGAATTTTATGATGAAGTGTCAAGCGAAAGTATTTTGTCAACTTATTTTAGTTCGGATAGAAGGTTACAAAGCCTTCCTCTGTTACCAGAGATTTATTCTGTCTTGACAAGCGGAAGTGTTATCACTCCCATCCCTGTGATGCAAATTTTAGATGAATATGGACAGGTTGTCTCATCAGACAATTCATCGTACATTTTAATTATCCTTAATTTATAAGATAATTTTCCTTATTCTAGCATACTTTCAGCCAAATCTTTCGATGGCACAGTTACCTTCGGAAATTTCTCCCAATTCACAGCATTCCAAGGTTACTATATCATCTATCCATTCAGCGTCCTTTTCACCCCTGGTGCAACAGCATCTATTTATTTCTCATCCTCAGCTATCTCCAGCAAATTCCAACGCACAGATCTTAATTTTGTCCCAAACCTCAATTTTTCACAAAACTTACGTCAATGTCTTCAGGGTGAAAAACGCAGTGATACCGATGCCTGTTACGTTTGTGATTCTGGCACCTATTCCACCTATGATTTTAGTAACACCTCCTATACTGGCACTGTATCTTGCATCACCTGTCCTTCATCCGGTCTATGTAACGGGGTCTATTTGTATGGACCGGCTCCGGGTTATTGGAAATACGACTCCTATTCAAATACTCTCTTCGGATGTTATAATGGAGACGCTTGTTTAGGGGCACAAGGGGTCGGCAATGAAAGTTTGAACTGTAAAGAAGTGGCTGATATTGATAAGGACTTCTGCTACACAGGATGGTGTTCAGAGGGATATCAAGGCACTATGTGTGAGGATTGTGCGGATGGATGGGCACAAGCGGACCCATTAAAGAAGACCTGCATTAAATGCAATAATAATCCTGGTTATTATGTGAAAAGGTAATAATATATAGTGTGTATTTTTCTACTTTAAATTTTATTGTTTTTTTTCTTGTCTAGTCTATTTCTATCATTTTTGGCTATTGCCTTCATTGTCTGGACAGTTTGGAACAAAATCCAGACCAGCAAAAGAAAATCTAAGCAAGATCTGAAGCAAAACTTGGAACTTGTGGCCAAAATAAACCAGGTTGTTGACGAAAACATCATCAAACCTTTGGATTGCGAAAGCCAGGAACCTGAGAAATCCAGTCCCAATGCTTTCATCCAATCCCAATTGAAAATCGACGTCATTGAAGAACAAGAACATGATGAAAATGATAAAAAAAGTGATATGTCGGAAGGATCTGACCTTTCGAAATCTCCCAAGACCAAATTCGTTGAAAACAATGAAAATCCTGATGTCGTAATCAAAGATAGAAGTTCAGTTTATGTTAAAGTCCTATTCAATTACATTCAGATTTTAGCTATCCTAGGTAATTTCCCATTCAATTGGCCGAGTGCCTTATGGGGCCTGTTTTCTAATAATAAACAGGCAGTTTCTTCCTCACAAAGTTTTTTCTCAATCGATTGTTTTTTGAAACAAGACGTTTTCGCAGAAATAGGACTGCGTGTATTTTTCACAAAACTGATGCTTTATGCGATGAGTCCGATTGGGTTTTTGGCGATCGCCTATGTAGTTTGGTTGGTGATATTTTACGCAAAATATAAATCAAATATGCGAGCCAAAAAGGAGGAATTTTTGACTAATGTGATAACAACAATGGTGGTGTTATTGTTCATGATACATCCTAATATAATTCAACAAGATTTTGATGCATTTTCGTAATTTAATAAGAAAATAACTTTTTTTAATGAATTTTTAGATGCACGGATCTGAATGATTCTACGTATTTGGGATATTCTTCGTTGAGTCAAGACCTTGGAAAGAAATATGTTTTAAATGTTGATAACCAAATTAAATGTTGGGATGATTATCATTTGAAATGGTGTATTGAATTGGCCATGCCGTCGTTGTTGTTTTGGGGTCAAAACAAATTTATTTTTCTTTAAAATTTTTTTAATTAGGCCTTGGTATTCCAGCCCTTGCGATTTGGGTTTTGTTTAAAAATCGGAAAAATCTTGATGATGAAATCACCTTCACAAAATATTCTTTCCTATATGAAGGTTACAAATATGACAAATTTTATTGGTTTTTTATAAACTATGCACATTTTTTACTTTTACTTATTAGGGAAATTATGATTTTATATCGAAAAATTCTCATTATTGTTTGTTCTGTTTTTATGGTGAACAGCGGACCAGAAATTCAGGCATCCAAATGCAATTTTCTTATTAAAAAATTGATTTTAAATTATTAGGGAGCATTTATTATGGGAGTTAGTGCATTTAATTATTTATTCCAACATTGGTTGGAACCTTATGATCAAGATGTCCTGAATGAATTAGAGAAAAGAGGATTGATTTGTTCAACTTTTACGATGTATTGTGCTCTCTTTTATATTCAAGGTACATTTCCTTAAAGAGTTCTCTTGATTTTTTAATAAATTTTGCAGATGATGTTGATTCCTGGTATAAACTATTGCTTTTGGTGTTTATTTTGCTGCTCAATTGCTATTTCGGAGCCTTCTGGTTGAAGGAGTTCATTAGACAAAAATCAGCGGAAATGCTTAAGCAACCGTTCATAAAGAAACATTTCAGTTGTATTTTACAGAACAAATTATTGACGAAGAAGTTTAAGAAAGGAGGGCATAATGTATTTGATTTTGACTTAAAGAGAGTGGAAGAAGCCAAAAAAATCATGGCTGGGAGCAATGAGACTAAGAATTGATGTGAAATATAGTTTTTTCGTTAAGCATAGATAAAAAATTTAATTTAAGAGAAAAAAAAAATTAAAAACAAAAAAATCATTCAAAAGAAATGAAATAAAATAAAAATTTCTTAATAAATTCAGAAAAAATTATAAACAGACCACATTATCTTTTGCTTCAGAACCTCCAAAAAAATAATTTCTCTCAATCCTCGTTCATTAAACTGCCATGAAAGCTCCCCAACCCCAAAAGGTAATTTTTTCCTGAAAGTCTATTATCTGAGATTATTTTTTTTCGATTTAGAAATTTTTCCAGCATTATTTGAGTCTTACCGTAGACGAGAAAGTCTGGGGAATATTATTTTTCGTTTTTTTGCTTTGCAGCCTCACGATGTCCAAAAAAATCTATGAATTATTGATCACCCCTGAATTTCTCTCAATTTGGACTGCTTCTTTCGACGATTATAAAATAATCTTAATGGCTATGGTTCTGATCTGGGTATATCATCCCTTTATAATTTTTATATCTTTTATTGATGCAACAGATTTTCAGAGATCTCTTCACCTATTACATGAAGGAAATTTTTGAACGATACATCGACAACAAAGTTTACCCCACCCCTGAAGAAAGAAAAGAAAGAGCCTTTTATCTTTGCAAATTTGCTTTAGATTTTCTCTATTATTCCTTCTCCTCAGTAGATATTCTCTTTATTAAGTGAAAATTGTCTCTAGTTGACTTCATATTATATTTTAAAAGATTCTGACTTTCTGCCTTTTGCACTTTTAGGCAAAGGAGACATCAAAAACATCATAAGTCCTGAATTCCCTAAGGTGACTCTTTTGCCCAATGTGAAAATAATGCACAGCATTCAACTTGGCTATCATCTGTACTCCTTCATCTACCAAATCTTGAAGAGACGGAGCAACACGAAATTCTTAGAATTCGTCCTGCATCATGGCCTGACCATCTTCCTGATTGCCTATTCCTATTTCGTCAACTTCATAAATCTCGGCATGATAATCTTGATTTTGCACGATTGCAGTGATTCTTTATTGAGTTTAGCCAGAGGATATACCTATCTATCCTTTAGAAATTCCAATGTTTCAACAATGATCTATTTAATTGGGATCACACTTTGGATTTACACGAGACTTTATGTTTTGCCGGTCTATGGGATATGGCCAACGTATCAACAGATGTTGATTATGGACGAAAGATTTAAGTAAAAAATTAAAAAATTAGGGTGATTTTTTTTTAGGGGAATATATGAGCCGCTCACATATTTTTTCCTTTCAATGCTTATGACGCTGTTGGTGATGAATATTTATTGGTCGATTTATTTGGTCAAGGCTGTGCTGGGGTTTCTGTTTGTGAAGAAGATCAAGGTGGATTACAATACAAAAGAGAGGAAAAATTAGAGGTCTCGGTTTTGAATTATTAAAATCTTCAAAAAAAAAATGAAAAAAAAATACCAAATTTTATGTTTTTGGAAGGGAAAAAAAAATTCCCTTAATCAAAGAAAAAACATATATTATTTTTAACATTTTAGGGAAAGTTTCACTACGGTATATATTTTATAAAAATTTGTTCATATTTTTTGTTTTCTTCTTGTTTTTTGGTAACATAAATTTAAAGTTTTCAAAGAAAACATATTTTTAACACTCTTTCGAGGTGACCACAAGATCTTCCACCTTGAACTTATCACACTTCAAAGATTCCACTAAACTATCATAAAGGTTTTGATCCAAATGTCTTGTCCTTGCTAAAATCCATAAGTATTCTCTATCAGAGCCAGATACCACCACCCAATTGCAATCCGCATCCAGACGGACAATCCAATAGTCTCCTCTGAATGGCCAAAAAAACTGAACTTTCAATTTGCTATGAGTATCATCAACAGTCCAAGCCCTTCCCAGGACATTTTCATACTGTCCATCGTTTTTTTGGCAATAGTTCTCCACTTTTATTGTTCCATCTAAATTTGTTGTATAGTTAGCAAAATTACAAGTGCATCCCTTAGAAAAATGCTGTGGAATTGCTGAGATCTCATACCAAATTCCGAGATAACGAGTTAAATCAACATAAGGAACAGTGCTTGGGGGGTCAGAATATGGAAGAAGAGAGTAGATTAGAGTGAAAAATGCGATGAGAGTCAGGAAAATAATAATGATAGATCGGGAGAGCATTTAAATTACTTAAAATAATTTTAAAAAAAAAAAAATTGGACTGGTTATGAATGTATTAAGGATATTTCTTATTAAACGAAAAAAAAAAACCTAATACATCCTTTAGCAATTCGCTGAGGTGAGAACCAATTGTTCAATCGGCAGCTTGTTCTCTTTCAAATTCGCCAAAATATCATCATATAATCCTTCTTCCAAATGTGAAGTTCTAGACAAGATCCACAGGTATTCTCTGGAAGGATGGGACACCACAGCCCATCTATAATCAGCATCAAGTGCCACAACCCAATAATCAGCTTTGATCGGCCAAAAAAACTCAACCTTTAACTTGCTGTTAGTCGAGTCAGCAGGCCAAGCTTTGGCAATTGCCACTGATCTCTCCCCATTTCTGTCGCATGAGTTCTCAACTCGGATGGTGCCATCACCATTGTCTGTGTAATTGGCCGTGCTGCAAATACATCCCTCTCCAAAGAAGAAGGGGATCGATGAGATTTCATACCAGAGACCCACATAACGTGAAAGATCCACATGATCAACAGTTTTTGGAGGGTCACTATAGGGAAGCAGGGAATATATTACGCTTCCAACTACAGTAGCTGCTATGAGAGCGAAGATAGTGATTGCGACTGTTTTTGCTGCCATTGAGGAAATTTCAAAGGATTTACTTTTTATTATAATTTAAGGAGTCATAGGGCTTTTATAGGAAATATGAGTTGCGATAAATTTTATTTCTTTGATGACGCAAATTTTTGTAAATTTATTAAAGCATGAATTTTATATAAAAAAAAAATCAACCAATCTAAAATTATCGTCTAAATGTTAAAAAAATTAATTAATATGAAGCATTATCTAACTTTTTATCAAAACCAAACTTATCTAGCTTGAGAGCTGGTATTTTTATCCCCATCATTTTGTTTAAGCGTTGATGGGACGAGTTCTTTGAAAACTATTTGTGGCCTGAGAAACAATAACAACAAAAATCATTAGGAAAATTTGAAACTAAAAAAACATTTTTTTGAGTTCGAAAGAAAAGAAATCGTTGAAAAAAACACGAATAATTTTTTTTATAAAGGGTTTTTTTAAAAGAAACAAAAAATATTTTTTTACCTATTTTACAATATATAAATATTCAATAAACTGCTTAATTTTCAAGTGCTTTCTAATTTTGCTTATCCCAGCCTTTCCACCTCCAACTGTATATTTTTCTTGTTCAGATGTTTATTAATTTGTTGTAATTCTCGGTTTTTTCTTTCGAACTCCTTCAAGTTCAAATTCAACATGCCATTTTTCTTCAATAGTTCATTGATATTATTTTCCATTTCCCTTATCAACATCTCATACATTTCCGTTGTTTTCTTATTATCTTTTTTCAGCGTTTCTATTGCAAAGACATTTTCATTCTTCATATCTTCTAAAAGTTTCTCCAGCATCTGAACTTCGGTTCCTTTAGTTTGTCTCTTCTGGTTTTTCTCATTTATCAATCTTTTATTCAATTCTGAACTAATTTGCATGATTTTTTCCTCATATTTTTGCTTCTCAAGTAAGCTTTTCGTTTCTAACTTTATGAACTTTTGCCTTAAATCGTTGTTTTCCTTCTGCAAATCCTTTATATCCTTCTCCATCCGGCACTTTTCTTCCTCTAAAATCACACAATCCCTTTGATTTATCGGAGATTTATTGGTGAAATTCGTGAAACTCTTATTATATATAGGTTCAGTTGAAATGGTGCTTTTTTCAGCGAGGAAACTGTGTCTGTCCTGTTCCATTAAAGACATGTAATTTTGGGTGTTGCTTTGTGGGGTTTTGGAAATGTACGCTTTGGGGATATGGTATATCGTGGGGGTAGTGGAACGCACGATTTTATTGCTAACTTTTGGGGTCAAAATATAATTTTCTCTGTTGTTGGATGGAGTTAAAATATAAATCGGAGAAGGCTTGACAACACGCATATGAAAAAAAAATTGTTGACTTTAACGTTATTTTGAAGATTAAAACAATTAATAATTTTAGAAAAAAAATGCCACTCCTTAGCCCAAAAAAAAAAAAAAAAATCACCTAAAAAAAAAAAATTTTGATCTTTTGAGGTTTCAAAAATTCGTAATTTTCAGAAAATAAAATTTGCAAATGAATAAATAGGTTTTATACATTAAATATCAACAAAATACATAGAAACTTATTTATTATATACATGTATTTGTATGAATGAAAAAAAACGTAATTTACAACAAAAACAAAAAAATAATAAATAATAAACAAAACGATTAAAAAAACCACTTTTTTAATGTCCCCTATTTTGAATTAACTCTTGGGATTTTGATTTGATGCTTCTCTTTAGAAATTCTTGCAAGTTATGTGAGTTACCATTAGCAATCAATGGACTATTCATATTTTCTTCAAAAATCTATAAACTTATTAACCACAATTGATAATATTTCAATACTTCATTGATTTTCCTTTTGATTTTCTGCAAATTTTGCATCAGAAGCTGGCTCTGACATCTTTGTAAGACTCTAAATCATAATATTTTTAATTTATAAGATAAAAAATCCAACCTGTTGACCTTTTCATTGATATTGTTCAAGCTGGCCGCCAAATTCAAATCAATTCCGAACACTTCATTTTGAAAGACATCGAAATATGACAAAATTTGCATTACTTCCAGATTAATTTTGACTTCATCATTTTCATCTTCAAGTAGTTTTTCCGTCTAAAATCATAACAATTACACATTTCTCCTAAAAAAACTTTTACATTAGAGGCAAAATTGCTGATCATTGGAGAAGAACTGGAAAAAATCATGGCTTCTCCCTCCGTATTTCTGACTTCGCTCCTGCTGAATGTCCGAAATTCTATTCTTCTATTGTTTCTTCTTGGGCATTCATCAACGGGCTCATCTTGAAGCTCCTGTATTGTTTTTAATCTTGGGACATAGATTTCAAAATCCTGCCCATTGATCAAAAGATTGTAATTTTTGCCATATTTCTTCACCTGAAGCTTCATGCCTTCGAAAAAATAGGAAAAATTGATAGAAAAGCCAGTCCTACACTTTTTTCATATAAACATTTAGAAACTAATCAAACCTGAGACTCGTGCTGATAACTCTTCCATTTAGCAAAATTTGTTGAATCGGCAACATGCCATAATGTCTGTATTCGAGCTCATAAGGAATTGAGTCGGCTTTTTGAAAAACCCATTCGATTTGAAAACTTTGGTAAAAATTCGTGTTATTTTTTATAAAGATTTTAGGTCTGAAACCTGAAAAGACAGAGTCCTGCTTCGGTGGTGGTGGAGGACTTAGCCTGAATTTGGTGTAAATCCATTTTCTTAATAAGTATGGAAGGGAAAATGATAGAATACAAGGAAATATTTAATCGAGTTGACCGCAGATATGAATTTTCGTTTCGTCATCAAAGTTTAAATAGTAAAAATTTGACTATGATGATGCAATTAGAACAAAATTTAATCTTTTCTGACAAGTTCAAATTCATTTTTTTCCGCACAAATTAAGTTTTTCTTCCTTTTTGAGAAAAATTACATGCCCTCAAAAAAAATAAATTTTTTTTTTCAAACAATTGATATGATATGAAATAATGCAAATAAAATCTGAAACCCAAACAATAAAATTACCCTCCCCCCCCCTTCCAAACAAAAACAAACAAAAAATTCAAACAATTGATATATTTTTGAAATAATACAAATCTGATTAAAAACCCAAACAATAAATCAATCATTTTTTAAAAATATGGAATTCACTTCTAAGGAGATCGACCCCCATAAAGGTTCCATTCTCTACCCCTTCAAGCTTTCTCTATCTTTGATCCATCATTTCCGCGGATTCCAACAAGAAAATCATAATTTCATAGCTTCATTCCTCCCCACGACCTTTTTGCTTCTTTCCGACTTCAAACAAAGAAACAGTTCCTTTATCCAAATTTTCAACTACCTTAAGCAAAAAGAGCCCTCATTCATCACTTTAGACCTCATCATCATTGCCATACATTATTATTTTGGGTCAATTGCCAATATAGAGATTTTGCTTGCGATGCTAAAAGTGTCTTTTGCGTTCCCCAACATAAGCAAAAGCCATGTCAATCGAACCAATATCATGTCACCTATAACCATCAATGATGCCTTGGGAAACACTAAGCCCCCCGCCTCTATGGTATCTATCTCTTAAAACTTTAACTTAGTAATTTTTCGCTTAAAAGCCCTCATCATCAGAGATCAGATATTTGGAAGAGTACACATTTTTTTTGATGAAGGATGCCGAACCCACACAGAACCTTCTAACCAAAACCGAGAAGGAACTGTCGATAGATCTCGACCTCTTCACGCTCACACTCAAAGCCAAAGGAAAAATCGACCCCTATATGGTGTCCTACATTTGTAGTCGTCTGAACTACAAACATAACCTCAAGCTCTATTCCATCCTCTTTGCCACATTCAAGAACTCAGAATGCAAATTCATTTACACTGAAATCTATGGAGATGTGGCTATAGTTTCAGCCCAACAACAGAAGAAATTCTCTTTTGGCAAGGAAAAATACCTCAAGTTCAGACAAATCCTGGTGTCAAGCGTGCATAAGGACCAAAAATCCATTGAGAATCTCGTGAATCTCATCAGTGAGATTGAAAGCGACCTATGTACATCTCTTATGGACGGTAATAAAAAGTACTACTATTATCTAGAGAAACTCTTGATTGGTATGTTGGGCCATCCGGAGGAAAGCATCCGTGACTCTGCGATAACCTATTTAAATGTTCTCTATGATGAGGTCGATTGGCAATTGCGCGGGGGGTTCAAGCCGAAGATAAAATGCGTAGGCGATGAGTTTCGAGTTGAATATTTGATAGAATCAGATCCTGAAGATAATAACACTATCTGTTTCCAATTAAACGGACCGCCTTTGACCCAAAACTCAAATGAACCAGTTGTAACATGGCACAAACCAAAAATCATAGAGTTTTCATCTTCAGACGGAAAAGAATTCAAAGAATATGCCAAATATATAGTGGTTAGTTTAGATCTGGGGAATTTCACCAAGTGTGGATTCTATGATTGGAAGCTTGTGAAATTGCAAAAGAATGGGAAAGTCAAAGGTTTGTATAAGGTATACGATCTCAACGAGCTTCGATCAAAGGTTTCCTTTTCCAACCTCACATTTGATAATAAGACCTATAAATGCAAGCCGATTCATGGGAGATTTATTGTGCATCCCGGGTATACAAAATGTCTCCAAATCCATGAGGTTTTCATAGACATCGAAGGTCTCAAACATAAATCCAATGATCCAAGAGCTGCGCCAATCCGAGGCAGTTTTTCCAAGGTTCGAGATCAAATAAAGAACTATAAGAATATGGGCATCAATTGTTTATATTTGATGGGTGCTTTGGAAAGAGACAACGGGATCGAAATTAACCCAGCCAATAATCAGATATGTTTCTTACGTCCACAGGCCAGTTCTTTAGCAGTGACCTGTCGAAAGACTCCTTGTAAGATGTTGGGAGGAAGTCAGGGGTTCTCATCATTATGCGAGGAAGCATTCAAATATGATGTCAAACTGATAATAGATTGTTTGACTAAGGTCTCGTCTTCAAGACCGCATAAGAAATATAAGAAATGTCTGTTGTACACTTTGGATGAAGAAGGCAAAAGCATGGTTTGTTTCGGGACTGATGGACGATCGATAAATTATGAAGACACGGCTCTATTGAATTATAGAAAGAAGAAAGTATGGGATCTTCTTTTGGATGAGATCCTGGAAATATCATCAAAGTATTCAATAAATGGGATACATCTTGAAAATGCACAGGCATGGCCTCAGATCCTCAACTTAGATATGAAGGAAATGTATCGAAGAGATCCTGATAATACGCCTGCCTATACAGAGAAAGAGATTTTCGAAGGGGAAGTAGTTTTGCAAGATGAAAATTGTGGTTATTGGGCTTCGAATGCGAAAAATCAATATGCCAACCCTTTCTTTATGAAGATTTGCAAGGGTGTTTGGAAACGGTTCCCATCATATCTGATAGTAGCCGAAGCTTGGGGAGGTCGTGGATTTGAGAATAGAGAGTTCAATATTGTCAAATCTGGTCCCATACCTCGTATGTTCGATCTGCCTATCGCCTTATCGACTTTGTTCGGCAAAAAACTTAGAAGAGACGGAAATATTGTAAATTGTGAGAAGACCAATGTCAATGTTTTTCGAAACTGGTATGAAAACATCAAAAAATACATGCCCAAAGGCAGTCTATTAATCCAAAGCACCACCTCACATATCTGGCCTTATCCAGTATTATTGTATAAAAGGGCAACATGGCCTATAATAGATCTGTTCTTCTTGCTTCCTGATATTCCCATGACATTTATAGGAGAGAACGAAGGGGAGGCCTTCCGAGCAAAAACGACTAATATCTTTACAAGGATCAGCATTAAACAGGGAGAGGATGTCGAAGGAGTTAGAGGGGGAGATATGAAACAGATTCAAAAACCTTTGAAGAAAGGGGACAAGAAACAATCAAAGGAAGAAAGTGATGGAGAGGATGAGTTAAGGGATGTATGTTCAGAAAATACCATAAACTATGTGGATATGAAGAAGATGAAGATGACATTAAGCAATAAACAAATGCATATGAATCCCTTACAACTCTCAATGACCGCCCCATTGCAATATAGGATCTTAAACAAGGAAAAGCCAACCAGTTCATCCAAATCCTCGTTTAAAAAAACTAAAAGTGAAAAGAAACTTGAATTTGAAAGGGACCTCATTTTCCTAAAGGAAGATGAAGATGAAATTATGATGCTTCCTTCGATCCATGAACTCGATAAGGTTGATAGCTCTGAACATCCAAACAATAACAATCAAGGCACTCATAAGCTCGAAAGAAAACAATCAGGTACCATCATGTATAGAGTCAGCTCAGGAGTGTCCATATCTGATCTCGGGATACAACAAATAAAAGAAGCAGAGGAAATTCTACAAAAGGAAATAGGGCCAGAGTATGGGTTTGATGTGAAGCAAATTGGAAGGTTATTTGAATTTTTAGGAGTTAAAGTTTTTATAAGATTATATGATTCTTTAGTCATTATCAACATAGAAGAAGCTTGAGACATAAACATAAAGTGCTTCAAACTGGTAATTTTGTGCCAATTTCTGCAGAACATGATGATGGATGGCATACACATGTGATGTCATTTGCGAGGGTGAAGAATGATGAAATTGCTATAATAGCCATAAATTTCAATGATCATTTAGTAAAACTTACTTCATTATTAAAAAATTACTTTTTCTTATTAAATTAAGGTCAAAATCCACCTAAATCTTAAAAATCTCAAATTCCTCTTCAACCAATATGAAGACACTGAAATGATTGTCAAACTTAATGATTGGCTTTCACCTGAGCCTGATAAATGTGATTATTTCACAGTCGCTGAGCTCATAGAAGATAAGCATTTCGCCTGCCTAAACGTTCATATTCCATGCTAATTTTATATAAACATCTATATTTATAAGAGCTACTCCTCCTTATTATGGGGCGTCACAGTTTACCAAGATCCAGATGAAACCCTGAAGCAACAGGCATTTGAAAAATCTATCAAAAGACTCAAATATAAAGTGGCCCTCTACCAAACAATCCATTACAATGATATATCAAATATCTTAATCAAAGCGATTAGATCTACAAATCATCTCCAAGATTTCCTTAATGTCTTCGGTTACATCCATGAATCAATTATCATCCCCCATCAAATTGACTTCAAATTGCTTATAGGACTAATGCGTTTCATCACAGAAGACACCGTTCTTTCATGTAAATTATTCGCCTTCTTCAAAGCCATTCAAATTTCCTTGCCCTTAAACAAAGAAATTGCTCAATTACCTTTTGTCCCATCACTTATGGATTGTATGAAATATCATTCCCTCGGGCCTATTGCATTTGTTAGTTCAGAGCTTGGCAAATGGACCTCAACTGGAGGACAGGGGGTTATGATCAATGAGCTTTCGGAGGGACTTGTGACCTTGGGAGAAGAAGTGTATGTGGTAACCCCTTATTATCATTTCAACAGGAGGAATTCATCAGATTATTTAAGTGAAGAGAATCAATTTGAACATACACTGGACTTCGAAGTGAGGATCGGCACCGAATATTATACCATTAATCTTTATGAGGGACAGGTCAACGGAGTGAAAATCTTCTTCTTGCATAATGTGGATCTCTTTTTGAGCACGAATAGTCAGGGTGATGGGGTCTTTACATTAAGGCAGATCTGTGTATTCGCCAAAGCCTGTTTGGAGGTGTTTTGCCTAAAGAAACTCATACCATCGCTGATAATCACTAATGATTGGTTCACGGGATTGGTGCCAGGCTATGTCAAAAGTAAAGCCTTCGGGGATGTTTTCGAAGGGACCAAATTCTTCCATTTGATCCATAATTTAGATATTATGTACGATGCCAGGATCCATCTCAATCCAGAAGAGGGGGTTACATATTTATTCATTTTTATTAAAAGATTAATTTATTTTAAGACTTTGAAACATATTCATGAGTTACCAGATGATTGGCTAGTGGACCCTTTATGGCAAGAGAAAATCCTGAACCCGTCCCGTTGTGCCTTAATGACATGTGATCAATGGGGGACTGTTTCCACAGCTTATAAAGAAGATATTCTCAGAACTAGTCCCTTAGCAAATCTTCTCAAGAAATTCAAACAACCATTTGGGTTTCCAAATGGGATACCCAAGGATCTCAGGCTGAAGAGCGTGATGGAAGTCTGCAATAACGACCATTATGATGCCAAAAGAAAAACCCAAAAGAAATATTTCAATTTCAATGAGTTAGATGACTCCATATGTCTCATGAGCTTTATAGGAAGAATAACTCAACAAAAGGGAGTCCATTTGATTTTGGAATCTTTGGACCAATTGCTTGCAAAATATTCCGGGAAAATCCAAGTAAATCAAATTTTATTAAAAAAACCTTATGTTTTTTGTAGGTTATAGTTGGGGGACAGGCCAATATGCGAGAGAAGTATGGAGCGTATTGTGCAGAGCTTATGTGGAACCTTAGAAACAAATATCCACAAAATGTCTGGGCTGCACCTAATGAATATTTCGATGGTTTATCTCTGATCTTACCACAATTGTATTTACATTTTTTATTTTAGATGTAACTTTAGTAACGGTGGGTTCTGACTTTGGGTTAATGCCGTCTTTATTTGAGCCAGGTGGCATAGTACAACATGAATTCTTTGTCGGTAGCACTCCAGTGATCGCCTTCAAAACTGGTGGGCTAAAGGATACAGTGTCAGATTTTGATCCAAAGACAAAAAAAGGAAACGGGTTCACTTTCATGGACCACAAATGTTCTGATTTTATTTCAGCGATTGATCGTGCCCTGCATGCTTTCAAGAAACCTGATCTTTATCAAGCCCTGAGGAAGAATGCCTTTGAAAGTATTATTGATGTTGCTGATGTTGCTAGGGCTTGGAGCAAAGAATTTCATCGGCTCTTTAGAAAAGTTGCTGAATGACTTAAAATTTTCATTAAAAATTGATGTTTTTTGCATAGGTTTTCATTGATAATGAAGTGTTGATTAGCCAATATAATAGTCTGAATCGAGAGTTTAAAATTGAAGATTATAAACCAGTGAAGCCTGTGAAAACGCATAAGGGAAGAATGACCAATGAAAATGATGAACAGTTCAAGAATTATCAAAGAGTCATGGCAGCTCATGCAAAATCGAAGCTCAAGAAATATATATTCAAATTCAGCACAAGTGCCTTCCCTAGACCGAAAAATGTTCTTTTGATAGGGTCGTTTGATGATTGGCAAGACAAATATCCATTGAATTATGATTACTTTACTCATGTTTGGACTTTTACGTTATATTTAAAGCCTGGAGAATATTATTATAAATTCATTGTGGATGGGAAATGGATGTGCAGCGAAGATGAACCGAAGAATAATGATAGTTATGGGAATATTAATAATTATTTAGTGATTTGAGAAATTATTAGAATGCACAAATGAGCAAAAAAAAAAATATTATAATTTCCTTTTCTTTTTAAATTTCGAAATTTTATTTTGAAAAAAAAAAAAATTTCTAATTTTTAGAAAATAATCAAAATCAAAAAAAAAAAAAAAAAATCAAAAAAATGAAAAAAAATTAAAAAAAAATTTAATGTTTTTTAATTTTTAAAATATTTTATATA
>Ga0302186_10001062_pt1 | contig 23472 bp, 20 predicted proteins | sample II_Bog_E1_2_FD_198782 | JGI IMG/M metagenome (GOLD analysis project Ga0302186, IMG submission 198782) | Peat permafrost microbial communities from Stordalen Mire near Abisko, Sweden - II_Bog_E1_1 | ecosystem: Environmental > Terrestrial > Soil > Wetlands > Peat | place: Sweden: Abisko...
AATAAGTAAATGAGAATCTTAATAAAATTATAAAATGGGCAAAGGAAGTTGTTGCAAAAAAGGAAAAATATTAAAATGTGATCGCTTCTTGCACAATCAAACTAAAGACTTTGAAATCCATCATAATCAGCCACGATTAATTTTCGCAGTATAAACGATAGTTATCTTCTGAGCTAATAGTATTCAAATAAAGCAATGATAATCTCCAAAAAAGCACAAAAGAATTCCTTCTCAATGTGCTCTCCTCATAGCAAAAATAGATACAACAAATAAAAGAGTAGATTGAGCGGCTGAGACTCACAGTTAAAGATAAAAAAATCATAATAACAGGTCTGAGTGGATAAGTTAGAGACTCACAACGAGAAATATAGAAACTTATTTAGCAGCAAAAAAATATGAAGTAAAATGGTGAACGTTAACTGTAAAAAAAGGAAGAAAAGATAAATGAATTGTAAAAAACAATTATGATTTATAAAAAGGAAATAAAATTTCTTTCATCTTAAATTGGTTTAAATTAACATTAAATAATCAATGTCACTACATAATTAATGTAAAAAAAGACAATTCAGGTTGACCTTACTTAGATACAAAAGAAACTCGAAAAGGAATCAAAATAAAATATCATTTATCAGTAGTTCATTGCAAAGAAATAATCCTTATAAAAATTAAATTGAAAAAGATAATTTACGATTGCCTACTAACTAAAATGATCAAATATTCAAACCTTTATAATTTATAAATATTGTTACAATTATCGTTAAAGCAGAGATATTTTGCACAAAATAATATTCTGAATGGGCAATCAGTAATGATCAGCTCTAAATATCAAATAAAATCAAAGAATTTATTATCCATACAATTAACTCAAAATGATGTGCATGATGGGAGCCAGAAACACTCGCGGATTTAGCTCCGCGGTGTAAACTGGCACACTTCCTGAAGTAACTCACCTCACCTACGAGGGAATTTTTAATGAAATTAAATTTGATGTTGGTCTTAAAACAGATAAACTCGTTTATGTTCACCTTGGATATGCCAGATATCAATTTGTTAAAAGCAAAGTTGATGGAGAAATTAATGATTTCTTGGCTGTGTTTCTAAAAAGCAGTCGGGATGGGGCAGATCGAGACTAAAGACCAATCAACTCCCTTATTTGCTTGGATATATCCGGATCAATGGGAGGTGGTTTGGGGGAAAACAGAAAAACAGAGTTATCAAGGCTGAAACTATCTGTTTAGGCTATTAAAATGTTTATTTCCAAACTGAGACCAAACGATTCAGTCGGACTGGTTACATTCAATAGTCAGGGACAGGTAATTTTCAAACCGGTTTATAAGAGTCATTTTGATAATAAAAATTATGATCTGCTGGATAAAATTGCTGTTTGTGGAGGAACAACTATAAAAAGTGGGTTTACTTTATCAAAAAATCTTCTTTTAGAATTTATCAAGGAAAATGAATGTGTTAATTGCTAAAACAGAATCATTATGTTGACTGATGTTGGAGACAATAGTTTATCGAATTAAAAGCAATTCATTGAAATGGCTTCGGTTGAAGAAGGAATCAACGTGACTGTTGTGGGAATTTCAACTGAATTTCGCTCCGAAGTTTGCTAAAAATTAAAGAATGTGAAAGGGTTTAATTATTTCTGTGCTATTAATTAAGAGGACATAAAGAAGTATGTTTTTGAAACTTTTGATTTTGGCTTCTTTCCTGCAGCCTATGACTTAAATATTGCAATTTCTTCAAAGGATATTATTAAATTTTAAGTTTTTGGAGCCCCTGATTCAGATGAAGTACCATCCTACAATGACCATTTTAAAAAATAACAGACTTGTTACACTATTAGCAAAATGAAATCAATCTTTCCCTCTGAACTTTAGATTCATCATGATATAATTTATACGATTGGAGGCTTGGTTTTAATCAAACTGAAAAGAAAAACAGAAGCTCCTTTTTTTAAAGGACAAATAATTTTGAGCTATACATCTCCAAAAGGCAAATTTAATGAATAAACTATCGATTTCTCTTATTAATTTCACCCAAAATAACAATTCTATAGTCACTAATGCCTAAAAAGTGCCATCTAAGGTTTTGCTTTTACAACTGAACTGCGCTCATTACTTAAAGCATCTAAATCATTGAAGCAAAAAGAAATTTATACTCAATATTGGGATTTATTGAAAGATCTCGAGCTAATTGTACCTGAGTCAAAGCTAAAAGACTTTAAGAACGTTAAAAATATTATTTAAGGTTATGGAAAATAAAAGAAAGAAGAAGAAAAGGAAGAGGAAGAAGATGAGATTGAATAAATGCTTCGAAAATTATGATTTTCCTTAATCATCATTTATGAAACTTGAAAGTTAAAATATTTAATATATTTTTAAAAGTAAAAGACTTGATTAGAATGGGATTTAAAAATAACAAAATTTTTATCAAAAATTAAACATTTTATTTGCATATTTATATAATAATATACATTTGCTTGCCAAAAATTTCCATTAAAGTTGTATTCTCATAAAATCATATGCAAAAATTATTATTTGGATCTTTCAAAATATAAAATATCTTTACAGACCTCGAAACAAACATTATTTAGTTAAAATAGGTTGTAGATATTATTTTTTGCATTTTCTTTGTCAATTCGATACAAATTTTATAAATGCCTAAAACAAAAAGTCTTAATGATTATTGTTAGTTTGCTAAACTCAACAATTCATATTTCGCTATCCTCGGGATTATGCCTACTAGTAGGTTTATGCATTTCTTTTTTTCTGGGAAAAAATTAATATTTTAACTATAAAAGTTATTGTTAAGAATAATTATACTACAATGATGTCATATATTTATCATTGAAGTCATATATTTAACAGTTAAGACAGAGTAGTTTTTTATATAATCATTCTCAATTGTCACGAGAGGGTCTATTGAACTATAATCCTTCGAGAAAACTGAGGAGTCATTTAAAAATAATAATAATAAGCCAAGATTTCAACAGTTGAACAATTACATCATTCTATGTTATTGGCTATCGATGGAGGGGAGTTTAATTGAATCATAAATGCGGCGATATTGGCTATTTCGTTTATTTATTTTCCGATTCTGAAATAGTTGATGTAATATTATGACGTTCATATGACATCACTTATAAACTCTTTATTACTTGGTTCATTGTTGATGAATATATAATAAATAATAAATTATCTTACTTCTTTTTCTGAGAATTCGATGAATATTTCTCCACGTGTAAGTGGCAATCCACTTAAAAAGTCACAGAATGCCAAAGGTTAAGTATTAATTGAAAAATTACTACATTTGAAAAAAATTATTTCAAGTTAAGATCTCGCTAGATTTGTTCGCCCTGCAGATAATTTGGAAAGCTAGGAAGAATCCTCGAAGTCTTTTATGACTTCTGGATCTGTTGAAGAAAATAAATCTTCAACTTCAATGAAATCAGATTCTCTATTAAAACTAGAGAAAATCAGAGAGCAGGTTATAGGATTGAGAACGATTTTCTCTTCACCCTTTTCCTTCGACCTTGAAACTGTATATGCTGATCACACTGCAACTCATCGACCATATCAATCTATAGAAAAAATGATTGCATATGCTAAAACCCTTGCTGCTAATCCCCACACTTAGTTTAGTCACTTTGGGAAATACTCAACTGAAATGATGAACTATTCTCAAATGAGTTTATTGAAAACTTTTAATGCTGATCCCGATCAATATGTGGCTCTTCCCTGTGGTAGCGGCTGCACTGGCGCAATATAAAAAACATTGAAAATTCTGACAACTTTAGACAATTCTATCAAGGCTTCTATTTATCTAACTCCCTATGAACATCACTCAAACATTTTACCATGGGTGGAGTATTATGAAAAGGTAAATGTGCTTCCTTCAAATGATGATGGAGATCTGATTCTTGAATAGATTGAGGATTGCTTACTCAGGGAAAAAAGTGATCTGCTGATCGTAACTGTTTCAGCTTCATCCAATGTAACGTCTAAAATTACAAAACTTTTAGACTTAAATAATATTATTAAAAAAATTAGAACCAAGAAAAAAGTGATTCTTTGTGTTGACTGTGCTGCTTATTGTCCTCATAAGCATCTTAATCTACAGGCTCTTGATTAAATTGACTTTGTGTTTATCAGTCCTCATAAAAACTTAGGAGGTAGTGAATCATGTGGGGTTTTATTGGGTCGCAAAGAAATTATTAATTTAGCAAAACCAACTTTTCCTGGAGGAGGAACCGTTAAATTTGTAAAAGGATACAACAAAGAAGACATCATGTACTAAGATAATGTCTTTGCTCGTTAAATATCGGGAACTCCTTCTTTCTTAGGGTTTTACAGAGCTGCTCTTTCATTCGAACTGCTTAAAAATAACATTACCTATAACTTTATTGAAGAAAAATAGAAAAAAAATACAAACCTTTTCGTGGAATTAATCAACAAAGCTAATGCTAATTTCAAATCTGCAGGCAAAGATATTCACATCATCATTTATGGAGATAATGATTTTGAAAAAAGGGCTAATGTAATAACATTTAACCTCATCAATAAAAAAGAAGTGTTAAATCATAACTTAGTCAGTATTCTTTTGACTGATCTTTTTGGAATACAAATTAGGTCAGGTTGCTTTTGTGCAGGACCTTTCGGAATTAGACTACTTAAACTTAGTGAGGAAGCTATCCAATAATTAGAAGGGCAAGTTAGTTTGGGAATTCTTAAAAATAAACCTGGATATTGTCGGTTAGATTTGCCCTTTTACTTTCTCCCTTTTGAAGTGAGCTACCTAGCTAGCGCCCTTGTTGCTCTTGCAGAATATAGTCATCAACTCAATCTTCTTTATACAGTCTGCAACGATGGCTAAATCCGAAGATTAGCTTCTCTAACTGAGAAAAAAAATATTTTCAGTTTATCTTCTCTAAGTTAATTGAAACAACAGAAATAAAAATAAGTGAATATTTTAAGGGAAGATAGAGAAATTGTCCTAAAAAAACAACTCAAAAGAGGAGAGGAAATTCTTTGTAATCCAGTTAAATTCTTAAAAAGTCTTCGGAAATGATTCTATTATTCTTATTCATGAATACTTCAATAATCAGATCACATTCAATTTTTGCTTTTTTTATCTTTTGTTATCTTTTACGTTTTCTCTGATTTTTATACTTTTTTCTTTTGACCCACACCATATCTCTATTCCAAAGATTTAATAAAACCATTCTCAGGGCTTTGCTTAGTTTTAATGGCTAAAATCAATGCTCCCATTCCTTTCTTTTGCTCCTCCTCAAATTATTTCTCTTCATTTTTAAGTTTTCTCACTTTGTTTTTTGTCCTATCAAAAGCTTTATAGCTAGTAAGCTCTTTTGTTTTGATTTTTTCCTCAAAAAAAGCAATAAATCTCGGAATATCTTCATTTGTGCTCAAAGGAATTGATTCAATGAGTTGGAGCATGTCTCCCTCATGATCGTTATAGTAACTCAGTAAATCCTCCACTTCCATCGGACCTTTTTTGTATTCTTTTTCAAAACTATTAATATCTTCCTTCGTTACGGGTTTAAACATTTTCCTAAAATATAGGTAGGCACTCTCAAACGTATTTTAATTGAATTCTTCGCCAACTCGACCTGATTTATAAATTAATTACCTGTCTCATCATACTCTTTTCTTTTTTATTGATCAATCAGAATGTCGTAAGCCTATTTTAGTTTTTGAAATTTTTAACGAGCAGTTGGATCTTCTTGGTTTTTATCAGGGTGATACTTCAGTACAAGCTTACGATATTGTTTTTTCTACATATTAAAGATAATACAATCTCTTCATGAGTAGCTGTCTTTGTCACTTCCAGCATATCATAGAGACTAAAATGATGATTTTCAGTCTTTTGCTAAGTTTTCTGGTTTTCTTCTCCCTCGGAATTTGGCTATTCAACTTTTTATTTTGGGCGGGATTTTCCTTTCTTTGGCATTATTATAACTGAATAGAGTCATCATTTGATGAATATAAATAAAATATTTATCTTATTATCACTGCAATAGTGACTCAAGAATATGTGTTTGAAAATCAAAGAGCTATTTCAACTTCCCCATACAATCACAGACTCTTCTAGGATGACATTATTTTTATCGATTTACTAACGTTTCTTTTCTTATTCTTTCTCTATATTTTCAACCATGATCATTGAATCAATAAGTTTTATCTATTCATGCCTCCCTTCTCGGGTAGGGTGAGGACTGGTCATATTCATATGTGTAAGTTCGTTAGCTTAACAAATAGTGAAAAGGGGCATGTTACCCTCTCCTTTATTTTGCTAAATCTAACCGATGAAACTCTGAGTATGTCTGTTTACATAAACAAAATTCTCCTTGGAAGAGTTGACATACATACTGGTGTGATGTGAAATTTGATGGAATTAATTTTCCATTGTTCGGGAGTGATAACTATTCCTAAAACTATGATTTACTGATTTTTTCTCCTTTTCCGATTTGATATAATTATTTTTAATGGACATAACTTGCATCATAACTTTTTTTTTTGAGTTTACCTCTTCCTTTTCTAAAACAACTGCTTTTTAATTATTTTATCTGGTTATTGACTCGACTTCTTTGCTGGATTTTTTTATTTCTGATGAGTAATTTTACTCTGCTAAGTTATTTTCTGCCTATTTGTCCTTGTTTGATTCAACTTTTTAAGATGCATACATTTAATCTTTTTTTTATTCGATAATTGGTTAATTGAAACGTTTCTTGAAATCAGTAAAGTTCAGCAGCTGCTTCTTCCTTATTTTCTCAATTACCGCATAAAATTTAGTCGAATGACTATTATTTTGAAAAGCGCAGAGAAGACAAATATCTATAAGATCTTCAATTACTTGACGTTCCCACTTTATACGTTCTTCCTTTGTTTCGACCTTTCTCTTGTACTGTATTCGATTACTTGCAAAATTTTAGCTTATCCACACTTTTCCCATCTTTTTACTATTAAATCCAATCATTTCTTTACTGATGGCAAAATAGCCGAACTTTTGAGATAAAAATTATATTCCGTCGATGATATTTTTAAAAATGGTGAATTGTTACTCTAATGTAAGGTCTATCTTGGGATTGTTTTCATACAATTTATTAAGATGCTCAGTGTATGCTATTAACTGTACCTGAGAAGTATCACGCTTGCAGAATCCACATTAGTTTTACTCTTCAACATTAAGATAAATCATTTCTATGATTTCTATCAGTAGATGAGTATTATTTTTAAGATTGCGCCACTAATATATTCTACTGTCACCATGAATTTCCTCAGCATTCATATTTTATATAACATGCTTTTCTATCATCAATCCGCCATGCTTTTGTAACAGAACCTCCTTGCTTGAATGTTTATTTAAAGTTAGCCATGCATTCTTATCCTGAAACTTTGACTCTGGTTAGTTCCCCATTATAATAATGATAATAATAAGTTTATAAACAGGTCCCTCATAATTAATGAGGCCATTTGATGATTGCAGAGTTCATATACAGTAGATCAAGGGAGGGTGTTGATTTTATATTAACTTTTATAACAATATGGCAGACAATCTAACTTGGTATGCCGAGCTGTGATTATACCACTTTGACAGAATTTACAGTTGCAATCACACTCGAAAAACAGTTATGCGTTATTTTTATACTGATTTGCATTTAAATCTGACATTTATAAGCAGGAGTATTAGCAATTTCCCACTGAATGATGCTTCCTTCCGACACATTATAAGCAGGTACATTTGCAGACACGCTCAATATGTGTTGTATAGTCTAATCCGAACTCAACCTTTTTCATTTGACTGACAATATCTGGCTGAATGAATGTTGGATTACTTGAGGAATGCCGTAGTTTCGATAACCTCGCTGGAGATATATATGAGGTACTCCTGCTTTCGCATAGCAGGAAATATAGCTAAGTGAACTTTTATTTGCTATATTCCTAAATAGCGAAAGAGCTACCATTCACTGATCCTTGCTCGATGAATATTTTGAATATTCTTGAATAAGATGCTACGCATATTTATTTCTTGAGGTTTTTCATAGTAGTTTTAATGATAAGTGCAGTTTCCTTGAAGCTACCACTAATGGTGGCATGCGGATGAGCAGGAGGCCTAAGTGATAGATGAGTTACTAATCCACAAGCAGCGCATATAGCATGGTCATTCTCATGTCCTAATCGTTTTCCACAAATGCATTTTAAATTTTGAAGGGGTAGCATCATCAGATAGCCTTGGTTGAAATCCAGGAGGGCTCCCTCGCCGAGCTTTTGATTAACTTTGACTAGCTGACAGTAAGGATACGATCGACGACGCAGTGCTGCTGGACGTGCATTTCGGAGCAGACAAGACAAATATTTTCTTAACAGCTGTGACAGTGATCACTCGCGTTGACTACTAATTTAGTGTGCTGTTGTTTTTCTGGGAGTATTCGATGTGTGCAAATGGGCGAAAATTTGTTAGTTTGTTCTGGTCGATATTTGATGAACTTGCCCAAAAAATCTCTTAACTTTCCCATCAATTAAATTATTATGACTATCTTTAAAATAGTTGTGGCAAAAATATAAAATATCTTTTCTAAAATTATTTGCTTTTAATAGTGAGCATGCCACAAATGATTGACAAGCCTGTATAGCTTAGTTGGTAGAGCACTTGCCTAGTAAGCAAGAGGTCACCGGTTCGACTCCGGTTACAGGCTTTTTTTATTACAAATCAATTCATGTCGAACTGAGTCAGCATTAAATCACCTCGAACTCTCATCAGTTAGTAACTATTAAAAGATCATGGTAATCATATATTTCTTGGAAGTAAATTATAAAGATAATAAAAATGAGAAGAATGATGAATAATAAATAAAACAGTCAACTGCCATCAGTCAAGCGCACCAACAGCCATGCCAACTTTACATATACTCAAACGAAGACTATTGCAGAAATAAATCGTGTTTCAGCCAAAAACCATGTACCCAGGTATCACATTTGTAAGCCTTGCAGAATCCTTCTACCAGATTATTTTAACATTCCCAAGTTTTAGGACAGCTAACTTTTTGGAAATCAATAGGAGTGCTCACAGTAAGAGTTGATGCGTAAACTCAGAAACTAATTAGCAGTTCGTCGCAAACTAAAGGATCTGTAGATATTGGCTCAAGGTATGCGTAGGGCTAAGAACATCAAATAGTAGTCTCGTTACTATTTTACTCAAGCTGTGCTCTATCATAATAATGGAATGTATGAAGCTAGCGTAGGATCTCTTTAGAAATTTTTAAAGATCGTGCTTTTCATTAGAGATTAAAAAAGTGTTGAGCTCGCCCTTAATGCTATTGGTACTGAGTTCATGTACCTCAATTCCTGTGATAGTAATAAAAATAATATTTAGAAGCAATAGAATATCACCAAAAACAAAGAGAGATCGGGGAGAGAGTGGATTCGTTTCCGAGTCATATCAACTGTGGACTGAGTTATGAAATGAAGCAAGATTACGAATCTGCCCTGAGGGAATATAAAGAAGCAGAACATATACAGGATATTGAAAATACTCCTGGTCGCAGAAGCTTACTTTTAAGATTAATTCAACGAGTGGAATAAAAAATATAAGGCATGTTTGTGACATAAAACAGTCCCAAGTATTACTCTCCAACAGGAAATACTTTTCATAGTAATAAATCTCAGCTTATTCCACTTCAATTAATCTCAAAATCTCAAAGCAATGAATAAACTAAGATTGAAATGGCGATCTGCTGCGCGGAGTCGGGAATGGAGGATCATCTTCTAATGATGAAGCAATCTCTAATGGCCGATAAGGACAATTGATATCTTGCATGCTGATTTCAATTATAGGGATAATTAGTCTATTTATCTATTTAATGTTCTTCCTGATTCTGAAAAAATAATTAGATGAATATAAATTTGTCTTAAAAAGTATAGGAGACGTTTCAATTAAAATTCTCAATTTATCCAATTAATAAAAGATGTAAAATAGAGAAATTGTATGTGATCTCTATTAAAAATTATTCCCCTTTGATATTTATAGGGGATTGCTTTTATAATATTGAGAAAGCTCTTTTTTAGATTCAAAGTTTAAAGAAAAGAAATACTATAATATTCTAATTTTAAAATAATATTCATCAAGTTGATACTGGCATGAGGCAGCAATTATATCCAGAAGTCAATCAATTAGAACCTCAGAACACCAATAACCACTCATTTTTTGATGTCTTTTTTTGTTGTTCTAACCCTGGTAACTTAGATATCGAAGATCAAGGGCCCAGAATTAAAACTAGCTAAGAAAACAAATTTCAAAAACAGTAAGAATACAATATTTGGAAAAAGTAAGCCGTCAAAAATAAAAGTAGTTGGAAAGAAAATTAACTGACAAGTAAAACTGTAGTAACTGAAGATTGTAGTTTAGAAGGAAATCTACTTAAAAAAAAATATAATCAATCTCTTCCATCACTTCGCCACAGTGTTTACAACCATCCCAGACCACTCACATAGTCAATTATGTCTGCTTAAGATGAAGAAGCAAGACGCCAATCGTTACCAGGCAATTTCTTATCAACAGCTAATTAATATTCATTTCCCAGACAATCGAAAGTAAGCTTTACGTATTGTGGAAAAAATCAGCAAGTCAACAGACAATCAATGCCTTATTTAATGAAAGTCTCAGATTTATCAAAAAAGCCTCTTGAAAATATTCCTTAAAATTAAGATCAATAAAATTCACCTCCAATAACTCTAAAAAGACTATACGGATAAAAAGAGCTATTAATATCCCTATAATTCAACAAAAAGAGCAGCAGCAGCGGTAGTAGTCCTAAATTAGGTAAACTGAATTCAAAGCATTTCAATAACTCCAAAGTCAGACAAACCGTTTCAATCAAAGAATCAGGAAGTGACGATTCAGACCATTAATCAGTTGTGCTGTCCAGATCAGAGCTCGAAGGTACACTGTGGCAATTAATACCCATTCGATAGGTATAAAAAGAGAGCATCATGGAAGACTCAAAAACATCTATTCTGCCATTCAAGAGATTTTGACTTTATGATTTGATTTATGTTTAATAATTTTGTATTAATTTGATACAAAAATATAGTGAATAGTGCCTGAGTATTTTGATTATTATTAGCAATAATTTTAAAAGTATGGATAAACACTTTGAATTTACCTTTTATCTTTGAGAACTAGAGTTAATTTAAGAAGGTGTAATAAAAATTGTAACGAAAAATCTTGTTAAATATAATTAACTTGTGAAGCATGTTTGAACCTCCGCGACCAATTCTTAAAAAAGTGAAACATATCAACTACAATAATCCATCACTGTAATATCAAAGATAATTAGAAATTCAGTTGGCATCCATGGCGCTTTTTACTCATCTAATCCTCCACCAGTCATAAGAGATGAACTGGTTTATCAATCTAGATTTAAAGATTCTCTCGAGAAGGAGATGCATTAGGTGGAACGAATTAAGCGCATAGAAAAAAATCAAGTCAATGACCATTATCCAATGGAAAGGTCAAACTCAGGCCCACCTACATCTGAAACATCGGCCTTGCGTTATAAAGGTAATACGCTACCTGTGAAAATAACTCAAATTAACATAGAAGATGCCCTTAGTCAGCAAGTAAATTTCGACTATCGAGGTAATCATTATGATATTTAGCTATTAAAACAAAGCAATTTCATGGTTACAACATTATAAGCAACACTTGATTTTTTGTTATTGATTAACTTTGGTATTTATTATTAATGGAGGCAGGGTAATATCAAATCGAGGCAACGACATTTCAAGTTAAGCTGAAGAGAACATATCCTAAAATATATGAACTTTTGCCTGCGTTTGACGAAACTTTCGTATTTCTAGGAAGTGCTGGAGTGGGAGTCGATGTGCTTGTCCACTGCAACAAATTGGGGGTGATCTTATTCGAGCATAAATTCAAACATACTGTTGATTCTTTGGCAATGGTCGATATTAAATCAGCCATTGTGCTCGAGACTAGATTAAATCAAATCACTGTGTTTAATTTGGAGACTCATAAACTCTTTGGAGTACCCCATCAATTTATGCATGAGTAATCAGATATGAGCACTCTATACTCGTTCACTAACACTAAATCTATTTGTATCTGTGAAAATGGTAATTATAACGACAATCGCCTTAAGTTAAGTTATTATTCAACTCCTCTCCTTTAAAATTCAAAACCTATTAATTAATATGAAACTGATCTTTAGTGGAATTATCAGTATCAGATGCGCAAGGGTAATGAAGATTCAATGTTAATCTGGGCCAAGCCAAGGCACGACTTATAATTTTAGATTAAAGTTTATCAAATAAAAAATAAATCTGGCTCATTCAATTGTTATAAAATTAACAATGAGATAGGTCTACCTTATAAAATTGAGGAAAAGATACAAGTTGCCTTGATAAATATATGGGAGGCCAAGTAAAACGTATTTTGTTTGGCTTGCTCAACTTAAAAATCCACACTGTCGTTGTTAAATGCAAATGGAGTTGTTAACAATAATTTCATATGGGATGTGAGTACAAATCAGATGCGATAAACCAAATTTTGGTTTTAATAAAAATATAACGATTATCTGATCGACATTTTCTCAGTTGGAAAATTTGCAGTGTTTCATACTTATTTTTATCATAATTCTAACGTTCAAACATCGCCATTTTATTATGTCAGCAACGAAGAAGAAAGGATCGTGTCTACTGGTAGTTGGGAATGCACCTATCGAGTTAAATTTAGTTTCCCTGCTTATGACAGTATCTTTGTCGAGTCAGTCTATGAAAATGCAGATGTCGATGAGTTTAAACTGATTGCAAGGAGGGTAGTGAAGAAGCAGAAGCTGAAGTGAAGAATTATTGATTTGTGCTCAATTAGTGGTCTTTAGATTTGTCATTAACTCAATACTGATGTGTCTTAAAAATCTGAGTGAAACTAGATTATAAGCTCTGGCATGCGGAGTATATATATCATTCTTATTCACTTTTATATTTGATCTTTTGAGTGAATTATTTAACTCAAGGTCAGTTCTTGAAAAGTATACTTTAATTCTTCATATTTCCATTTATCATTTGCTCAATATAGTAAATCATGACCTTCGGGAAAAAGAGATGAATTTAGTATTTCCAAAGATCTTTTTCTTTCTTCGGCTGCCTAAAGTATTCAAACATGATTTGGAAAAAATAAGACTACATTACATTACATTATCACAATGGAGAGTATTAGAATGCTTGAGGTTGGCCTTATAAATGTTTAAGATGTCCATGGTATATCTAACATCTTTGAACATGGAGATTGAAGAATATGTGAGCTTATAAAGGAACCTTTAACTGCGATTTGCAAATATTTGGAGATGCAAAATGATGGCTAATATTAATCATCGAATATTTTTCTTCAGGTAGAAAAGCTGATAATGAATTGAATTATAATTATGCATTAGTCCTTTGGATAAATCATCTCTGAAGCGATATCCATGCTTTCGAGAGCAAATGAATTATATATCTTTTTGTCTTTTTATAGTTGATCAGACTGGCTACTCCCTAACTCATTGGTGGTGATGAGATAAACCCCTAGTGAGCTACATAATGTTCTCTGCCTTTTAATAAGTTTAGATAAGGACAGATCGCTTCTGTTCGATGTTGTGCAATGATCATTTAATGGGAACTGAGTTGGCCAAGATCCCATAGTCCGCTGGTCTTCACCGAAGTGTTTCTTAATTGACTAATGCGATTTAAGGAGCATTTCCTTCACAATCGCGCATGAAGCCCAAGTTTTATTCTTAAGATCTTCGGAGGTCTTTGATTTTTAGAAGACTGTTTGACGATGTTTATTGCATAAAAGAGACTCTCTTTTGATAAATTTTTAAAGACTGCGGTCGGCTCTTTTCTCTTTTCAGCTGGGCAAATATTTTTACTCTCGTTCAGTATTACAACAATAAAATGTCATTCGAACTGTGAATAAATTCAGGATATTTTTTCAGGCTTAATGATATGTCAATCGTCGAGTCACAAAGGAAGAAGAAGTCCATGGGTTGCAAATATAAATAAAAATAGACGAGTTTTGTCTTCAAATTTCGCAGCAGAAAAGCGAGAAACAACCATTTTTATTTGCAAAAGATCATTTTGAAGCGAAGATTGGACTCGATGAAGCGAGGCAAAGCGGATTTGACTGCAGTAAGAAAGTCTTTATCGAATACCTGACTTTGAGTTTTAGAACATTGCTTAACGAATTTTTTAAAAAAATGCGTTTTCCGGGGCCAATATAAACAAACCTGCAAAAACATCAGCAGGACAAGTCAGTCTCAGCTGGAATAGCATCATCCTCTCCCACTTGTCGAACAACGGAAGAAAAACTCTAGTGATAGTTATAAACGCAGCGATATTGCATGGAATTTCATCAATCAATTTAAATAATGAACCCTAAATCCATCAAATTCTTTGTCCTCCTTTCAATCTTGCTCGTTTTAGCAAGCAGCCAATGCGGCTCTCTGGGACCCAACCTCGTTCAATCAGGCTTCCTATGCGTACCGGCCATTGCTAACTGTGCTGTCTATAGCGGAGCCAGTTGTGCCGTCTGCTCCTCAGGCTACTACATCTCAGGCCCTACTTCATGCGTAAGTGCTATTTCAAACTGCGGCAGTTACTCATATGGAACATGCACATCATGCAATAGCGGCTATTATCTTCACATAGATTCCTCCGGAGTGGCCATGATCGGAACCTGCTCCGCGACAGCTTCTGATATCCCCAATTGTTCTGCGTTCTTTAGACTTAAGTGTGCTGGCTGCAACTCAGGATACTCCCTATTCAATAACTCATGCATAGTCACACCTATATCTGCTAACAGCAGCAGCAGCGACGGCAGCGGTCTTCTTTCTTCGATACAAGGGCTATTAAATTTAATTGCCTCTTCCTGCTCCCCAGGTTTCACCCTTTCTAGTGGACAATGCGTCCCTACAATTCCCAACTGCGCTACATACTATCTAGGGTATTGCTAAGTCTGTGCCTCCGGCTACTACCTCATAGGCCCTTCACGATGCGAGGCTCCTACTCCACAATGCTACTACTACAGATTTGGAACATGCGTAATATGCAACGGTGGCTATTGGCTTCACGTCAATACGAATGGAGCTGGAATGGTTGGGGCGTGCCTTCCAATACCTCCCATTAATATTACGAACTGCCTTACTTTCTTTTGGAGTTATTGTGCTGCTTGCAGCTCAGGATACTCCTTTTCCAATAACTCTTGTGTCCCAATCGCCAATTGCGCCACACAAAGCGGAACTTCATGCTCAGCATGCAACTCTGGATACAACCTTTCTCTTGGAAATGGAAATACTGGATGTGTTCCTACTGTTGCTAACTGTGTTATATACGGCGGAACTAGTTGTCTTACATGCTTACAGGGGTACAACCTTATTGGACCTCCAATTTTTGGACTGGCTAGTTCTACGACGTCATGCCAAAATACTATCCCTAATAACTGTCAAAAACAAAACTCAACAGGATGCCTCGTCTGCAATACGGGATACACTCTTCTTAATTCCCAATGTCTAACTATTGTCCCAGGCTGCACTACATACAACGGAACAAACCTAATAACATCATGCCAAACATGCAGCGCTGCATATTTTCTTTATGGCATTGGAACAAGTTTGACTTTATGCGGGAAGCTAATGCCAAACTGCATTGGATATAGTTTGGGATTATGTTCTTCATGCAGTCCCGGATTCTCACTTTCTAACTCTCAATGCGTGAAGAGCATTGCTAACTGTGCTACATACAACAATATGGCATGCACTGTCTGTGCTTCTGGATTTTCGCCCTCTGGCTTGTCATGCGTGCCGAATAATCCTCACTGTGGCATTTACAACGGGACATCATGCTATTCCTGCACCTCTGGATATAGCTTTTCCAATTCCTTATGTGTGGCAAATATTTGCTATTCCATCTTTGGATAATCATGCCTTACATGTGGCTCACCGACTTCTTGCACTCAATGTGGCTCAGCATACACCCTCCAAAATAATTCATGCTTCCCTACTGTTGCTGGTTGCAGTAGTTACAACTTAACCACAAAGGGTTGTTCTACTTGCGTCTCCGGATACTCCATTTCCAATGTTTCATCATGTGTGAAAGCTCAAACTACTTCGGCAATAGCTCAGGTATCTCCACTAAATTCTTTACTTGGCCAACTTAATTCGCTACTATCAATGCTTACTCACCCCTGATAAGTGCATATAATTTCATCGATAAAATAAATATTAATATTGAGCATGCATTTATTGCCTTAAGAATAAGTGAGATTATTTTCCTTCTTGAAATACATTTATATCTTTAATACTTCTTTGAAGATTTATTTAATTAATCTATGTTTTAATTATGACTTTCCTCTATAAAACTATTGAGCAAAGATGTTTGAAATAGACGATTATTTAATTTAATAATAGACTTTCATATTCATGGAGTAACACAATAATAAAATTAAATGATCACAAAATTATATGCATTGTGAAGCTTCAGAAGCGCAAACCTTTTATATCACTTATTAAAAATTTAAATTTTAATGTCCTTTTCAATTCCGACGAGATGGTCTTCAAAAGAAACATCTTTACTCACCATTATTAATGGAGCAAAGACCACCACCAAATTAAAATCAAGTTATAGTCGCGAAAGGGAATTTACTACTCATCAATAGCATATAAAGATTCAAGACTTAGATAAATTGTTCCTCTGGTAAGGATAGTACTTGATTCGATTATTAGTAAAATCATGATAGTCTATTGTTTATCAAAAAAGGAATGACATTATCCTTATATTTATCATTTGTCTGGGATGGGTGGCTCATCCTATTTTTTTCTTTTTATTGAATTGAGAATTTATTTTGTGTATTTGATTCGTCTTGCCATTTCATTTTATTGAGTTTGAAGCACATTGGAGAGGGCTTCGTAGGTTCGCTCACCTTTTTTACTGGTGAATAGCACAGTTTTTTTGGCAGTGTGCAGCAGAATCTGACTATTGTCAAAGAAATTGACCTGAAAGAGCTTATTGCTAAGTCCAAACATGATTGCGTGCCGAGTCTTGAGCCATTGCTTAATATAAATAAAGGTGTCATCCTTTTCAAACTTCATTTTGTCTTCTCCTATCTTTTCCATTTCCTCTTTTAGATGAACGATGAACCTCTCCAATAGTAAATATTTCTTTTGAAAATCGCGATCTTTTGGCATAGCTTACGCCTTATAAGTGAGAATGGCATCTTGCTTCAGCGTTGGATTATCCACAAAAAAAATATTTCTAAATTAATGCTTTATTACTGCTTGGCTTAATCACAGGACATAAGAGTTTAGTCATTAAAGTAAACACCAAAGTATCGATTATTAATGACATAGCCGAGTCCGTACTTTTTGGAATAGTCAAGATATGTGATGATGTTGATCTTATGCTCATCCTTTGCCTCAAGAAATGAGGCTTTGTTCGAGCTGATTAGTTCTTAATTAAAGGCATTGCGAGGAGAGTACATTCCTTCGTATATTATATCAGGAGAGTGATTCATATTGATGGTCAGTTATGACCGCTTTTTGGCCATTAATTAATCCGGCCTCGCAAATCGATCTGATGACTTAACCTTTGTTAACTCCGAGGGCAAAGGCGATACACTTTCTACTTTGAAAATAGGAACTTGAGTTAATCTTCATGTCATTATTTTTACGCGTCCACAGGCAGAATCTGAATGATATCTTCATTATTGATGAAAGGATGCAGAAGCATTTATTTGGTTGTCATACGCTTTTTGGGATCCAGCACCAGAATATTTTTTATAAAATCCTTAGCTTAGTCAGATACGCTGGCGCTCTTAATAAATATTATCTTACAGGAAAGGCATATTCGCATGACTTAATTTTTTTATATGTCATTTTTACCTCGTTAGTTTCGAATGGCGGTCTCCCAAAGAGAAAAGCATAGCAGATGACTCCCATTGACCAAATATCCACTTCATACGAGTGTCCAAATGTTCCCTCTACAATTTATGGAGCGATATAGTTTGGCGTACCGCACATAGTGCGTTTTTTTTCATCAGCAAACTCTAATTTAGCAGCTAATCCAAAATCCCCTATTTTAATCTCCATTTTTTCACTAAGAAAAATGTTTCCTAATTTGAGATCCCTGTGAATCACATGATTTTTATGCATATGCTAAACGCCAGAAATAAGTTGCAGCATAAAATATCTCGCTTATTTTGCAGTCAATCTTTTTCTTTTTTTAACCATCTCATTAAGAGTCTGCATTATGAGCATAGTACCTTGTTAACGCAAAGCTCCAGGATAATATAAACAAAATTTGCGTCTTCGAAGACGCTATCGAATTCGACAATGTACTGATAATGCAGAGTTTTATGAATTTTAATTTATGAAAGCAACTAAGTTAGAAGGAAAATATACTTTCTGTTTGGCTCTATTTCGCTGCAGAGACTCCTTTTTTATTACTTTAATTGCGCACGATTTTTTCGTCTATAGATTTAAACCTTTGTAGCATTTGGCGAATCCACCTAAATAAAAGGTATATGTACCTTTACCAAGCAGCTCTCCTCGATGATACTTTTTGTAGCCCATTTACCCATTTAATTTCATGACTTTATGCTCGATAAATTCGGGAACTTGATCTTATTAATGTGTCTACATTCTATTAATTATAAACTTAATTCAGTGAAATAACAATGAAAAAATACTCAAATCTAAATAAAGAGAAATTATTTTTAAAAAGCTTACTTAATACTTTTGATAATTAAGTTGATATAATTCTTTTTTATTGTCAATGGGTCAATAACAACCTAAACAGGGTCCAAAATAGCCAGAAAAAACTCTTAAGGGTAGCAGCATCATTTAATTTAGAACAAGTGAAGGAATATACAAAGGAAATCAATCTAATGCGTCGCGAGTACAACCGCGAAAAGATCAAGCTTGAATACCAAGGCAAAACGCTTCAAAAAGACCTGAAAAGAAAGATATAGAAAAAATAGCCTGCTGTAACTCTATCTTTATTCAGCAATCGCAAAAAGTCATCGCCCAGCAGATACTCAAGAACAACCAAATGGTTAATAAATACAATAATCTGGATGCACAGTTGCAAACAGTGACATTTTAGTAAATATTCCTTGATAAAGATTGCAGCAAATGTGTGTTAATTAATCCATGCAAAATGTGATGTCAGGTATGGCCAAGATAATGTGTGGGGCTAACAATACGATGAAAGGTAAAAATTATGAGGAGACTATGAAAAGATTCATGACGGAGAAGGAAAGAATGAACGTTATGAACGAGTATGTTCAGGATATTATGGAGGGCGACCAAGAAGACATCGAGGATGAAGATGTCGATAAACTTATCAGTAACATGACTCAGGAAGCTGTTGCCAAACAAAAAAAGAAAATTGAAATGAACCTCGACTAGTACGAAGAAAATATTAACGATTTGTGATGATTAAATTAAAAATTGATCAATTTTAAAGTTATTGAGTTCATTCAAAAAAGAAAATAGATTGCTTCCTAAAGGGCAAGCCAATCAAAATGAGAAGCAGTTAACGCAGTTTTAAAGAATAGTCATACAATATAATAAAGATGAGTTATTGTATTATTGCTATTCATAGATATCAGGGAAGATAGTCTTTCAGTTTTTATTCTGTGAAATCTGGAGGGGCTTACTTTCCAAAGATACATCGACTTGTTGTCTTACTTGCCAAATATGTTCGTCCTGACTCAATAATTTCTGCAAATTTAGCATTTTTTAATGTCTATCTGAATGTTTAATAATCTTGTTCAGAATATCCTCTTAGAATTTGGTTTATTCCTTCGTTTTGAGGAACTTTAATTCGATCAATTTATCCAAATTGTTTAATTTTGGCTTACATCATCTTTTGATTGTCAATGGTGTCTTTGGAAAGAATTTCCTTAATACTATTTTAAAACACTTGAAAAGTGGTTGTTGAATTAGGATCCAAATATGAGGAAAGGGAAATTGTTCCATTATTTCTAACTTTAGCTCCTGATCCATAAGCTCCTCCTTTTTATCTGATGAGAGGATGCAAATAGTCTTGTTGTAGTAACTCCAATAGTAAATTCAGATGGGCATGTTCCTTTGACATATACTTGGGAGCCACAAATTGCTGAGTACAAAAATTAACCATATAGTTAAAAGTAACTGCCTTAGATAAAATTTGAGCAGAAAAAGGAAAAGATTTCATTGATGAGGCTTAATGATTTAATATTTTATCGACAAGTGAGGGAGTGTTGATATTTTTTTCATTTGAATGCTCTATCAATCGAATGTGATTGCATTTAGTCAGCCATAATGAAATTTTATACAAATCTTCGATATTTTGATCTTTTACCATTGTCAAAGATTATTTAATCTGAATTATAAAAAAAATACCCTCTGATAGCTGTTTAACATAGAGCCAGCTATTGTCAATTGGCTACCTGCTTCATTTAAACACTCATTCATAGGATTTTGCACCAATTCTTCAATGGATTCACTTGCAAAACCTCCATAACCATTCAGAGTGTGTTCTTTTTCGAACTTAGGAAATAAAATGATCTCTTCCAAAAGAGAAAAGGCAGTATTAATATTCTTTTTCAAGCATGAAAATTAAAAAATGACATTCGCATCTGAATTTGAGCCGATTGCTGTCAGGACATTGAATCCAGCCGTATGATTGGCTAGACTAGAAGTTAATTGACTATAAGTATAATTTTGAGTTGAAACTATTTTGTTGATAGTATGTATCCACAATGTTATTGCTTTCAAAGATTATTGATCAACAGCATCAAAGTTAAAGATAAACCTATAGAAGTTAATATCTTCATCAATTTTTATATGATATTGCTCATATTGCTTGCTATTTATCAATGTACTATTGACAAGAGATGGTAAAATTCGAATGGGCTTGATGATATCTTCAAGTTTTAGCATGGGCAAAATGTTTATATCTTATTTCTCATTTTGGCGAAGATTAAGCTGTTCCTGCTGTTCTCTAATTTTAGAGTCTTATATGATCACTGAGGATGTAATCTCTTGCTATTTTAATTATTGTTCGGCTAATAATTGACGAACGACTACCATCTGCTGATTTTATAAAAAATATTTGGAAAGAAGTTACTTTACAAATTCAGGGTTGCTTAATTTTATCACTGCTTCCTCAATTACTGGCCTTGGTTTTAAGTAGGGCTCAAAATTCAAGCGATGGTTCATCATATTCAAACATTATTCCAGAATTTTAATTCCGTTATTTTCACGAGGAGTCAATAGATTAACTTCAAATTGATGTGTAAATTATTTTACTCTCTCCATATCAACTCCCTTTTTTATAATGTCTTCAATCACCTATCTAAATTGAGCTTCAAATTATTAACATTTATAAACTGGGAATATTCCTTTCAGAGTAACTGTAAATGTTATCATTTTGGACTCATTAAAACCTGAAAATCCAATATTCTGGGCTATTCCTGACTCAATAAATCGTTTATAGATTAGGGCATTGCTCTTTTATAGAAGTAAATAAGTGATAATTCTGAGGCTTAAAGTTTAGACTGGAGATAGTGTTTCGTTTGTTCCCAAAAAATAGTTAATGGAAATATTATTACTTTCAGAAGTATAAGAAATAACATCTTTATACTTATTTTGAACGGGTTCAGGCTTTAAATTGATTTTATTATAAATATGGCTCTTGTTTTCATAATGATTAAGATATTACTTGGATAAATAGTTTAGAGAATCTTCTATTTTGTTGTTACCATAAAAGTAGAAGGCCATATTCGAGGGATGATAGTAATATTCATACATTTTTATCAATTCATAATACTCAAGATTCACAATTTCATTGGGGCGACCTCCTGAATCATAGATGTAAGGAGTTCCCTTAAAGAGTTATTGATTTATTTATTTTATTAATTGACGATCTGAATCTTGATAAGCCCCCTTCATTTAATTTAGGACAATTCCTTTCAGTTCACGCACTCCTTTTTCATTTAATTCATAACGCCAACCTTATTGATGGAAATCAAGCTCATTAAGCAGGGGTTTAAGCGACATATCGAGATATACTTTATATAAATTTTACCAATCTTTGGGATTTGCCGAGGCAAAGGGATAACTTGTAAAATCATCTCCTGTCCATGCATTCATATAGCTATTCACTGATCTTTTTATCATATTAAAGAATGGATCCCTGATGGGATATTTTTGACTTCCACAGCAGGCAAGATGTTACAAAATATGAGGACAGCCTTTATCGCTTTGAACAAAAGTTTTAACAATGGAAGCATAAGTGTTTTAAGGATCCTTATTCTCGAAATGATAGATTCTTCCATTGGTTTTTTTGTGGGAATATTGATGTAGATTCATCTTTAAATCTGGAGAATATATGGTGGATAGATGCTCATAGTCAGGCGATGAAATCTGAGAAGATGATGAGAATTTGTATAATATTCTCTGAGTAATGCTGAAAACTTTCATGCCAACCAATAAATATTTAATTATGGATATAAACTCATATTCAAATCGATAAATAGGTTCTAAGTCCGACAAGATAATACAATATACTACTATTATAAATGATAAGTTGAACACACTATGATAATTCTCTTTGTCAGGTGCCGATATTTATAAATTCAAACAATATCATTTCATGCACATTAGCATTGAATCAAGAAACATTCATGAATTCAGATAGCACTCCAGTTGACCAATCAGTAAATAATGCAACTTCAAAAATAGAACAAGAAAATGTAAGTGAAAACACGATTAATAAAATCAACAAACTGAGGAAAAGATAGATGAAGATGAAAAAACAAAATATTGAATTTTATAGTCCATTTGATGAAGAAGACGAATCATAATAAGAGCCAGAATTTTCTGAGTTTCACACCTAATAGAATCTGAAATATCCAAACCAAAATATTTCAAACCTATCAGATCGCGATATTATTTTTGATTAGCAAACTGGATCACTTTAAAATTTATCGGAAATTGATATTGAAATGCTTTAACTTCCAGAAAATGAGCTAAATATAGCTGGCTACTCGGAAATAAGCTCAAATCTGTAAAGAGAGATCATGAACACTGAAAAACGACTCACATGTTAAAAGTATAAAGGAAGTTTGTTTGATGAAGAATGGATCAAGAGACAAGAAAAATCAGTAGTTGCCATCGCATTTATCAACAGAGGATATGGAGTCTTCTTTCTCAAGGAGGAATTAAAAAACGGAAATTACGAAGGAGTAAATATTGACGAGTCAAAATATAAATCTTACTCTGGATCAATGGCCAGGTAATCATTTAGAAGATTAGAATCATTTCTTCTTAGGGATTGTGGAAGAAAGATGAGTACTTTTTCAAGCTATTAGATGAAATTATTGCAAACACTTCTGTTGAATTGCAGACTAACACTT
>Ga0302186_10001065_pt1 | contig 23453 bp, 23 predicted proteins | sample II_Bog_E1_2_FD_198782 | JGI IMG/M metagenome (GOLD analysis project Ga0302186, IMG submission 198782) | Peat permafrost microbial communities from Stordalen Mire near Abisko, Sweden - II_Bog_E1_1 | ecosystem: Environmental > Terrestrial > Soil > Wetlands > Peat | place: Sweden: Abisko...
CGAATTTTTAATAAAATATTTTTTTAATTTTATTTCATTTTATTCGGTGGAGCTTATAAAATGAAGTTTTTTATGAAAAGTGTGTTAATATTTGTTTTAATTTTTTTTTTTTTTGAAAATACTAAAAATTCTTGAATTCTTTTGGATTTGTTCTCTTTTAAAGAATAATTAGTTTTTTTTCAAATTCAGTGATTTAATATGATTTTTTTCCTCCTGGGATATAACTGTCAGTCAACTCCACCCCTCTTTTGTAAACTATAGAAAAGAAAATACAGAAATTAAAACAAAACTAAATTTTAATAATTACAATTCTCATTGTTGATGTAGACATCAGCGATCAGTTCCTTATCATCAGGCAAAGGAGCTTTTCTTGCTTCTTCAATGGCTTTTTCAGCTTCAGCTTTGGATTCAACGTCAATTTGCTAGAAAAAAGAGCTTAGTTGTTCTAATCCAATCAAATAAAAAAAAATCCAAAACCTTCATTTCTTCTTCAGTGGCTGCCTTGTGTTCCAAAATAATGTTCTTCAAGAAGGTAATAGGGTCTCTATGTTTTCTGACTTCTTGGACCTCTTCTCTTGATCTATAAGAGATACCTGGATCAGACATGGAATGTCCATGATATCTGTAGGTTTTGGCTTCAATGAAGATGGGACCATGTTCAATGGCATAAGCCTTGGCGTACGCCATTCCTGCCTTCATATGGAAGACATTGTGTCCCTCGAGCTTGATACCAGGAATATAAGGGAATCTTTTATGGAAGAATGGGAAGGCAGAACCACGATTTTTGGCGGTACCCATGGCATATTCATTGTTCTCGCAGACGTAAACCACTGGTAATTTCCATAAGGCTGCCATATTGCAAGCCTCAAACAATTGACCTTGGTTGGCAGCACCATCACCATACATGGTCACAGAGACATTCTTCTTGCCACTGTATTTCAAACCATAGGCCAAACCAGTACCCACAGAAGTTTGTGCACCCACAATACCGTTGCCTCCATAGAAATTGGTCTTGCTTCTGTACATGTGCATCGAACCTCCCTTACCCTTGGAAGATCCGGTGCTCTTACCCATCAATTCGGAAAAGATCTGAAATGGAGTGTCACCTCTGGTCAATGCATGACAATGGTCTCTATAGGCTGTGATAATACAGTCATCATAGGTGAGAGATGCCTCAATACCAGCCAGGACAGCTTCCTATTAAAAGAAAAAGAATGAAAGAGATGAGACGAATTTTTTTACTTGACCGTCGTATAAATGGCAAAACCCTCTGATTTCTTGGTTCTTGTAGAGACCGTCGCAGGCAACTTCTAATCTTCTCATTCTGGAGAGAAGATGGTAGAACTTGAGGAGCTCTTCTTTGGAGGACTCTACTTCCTTTGGCAATTTGGCAGGGTCTATATTGTGAGGATCAAATTCTGGAAGTGGAATCTTGAAGGAGGCGAAGCAACGGGTGAAAGGAATTTTGGAAAATCTAGCGAGATGCATTTGGACGAGGGGTTTGAGGGAATGATTTGAAAATTTTTTAAATTTTATTTTGAAATTTATAAAATTTATATGATTCTTCGAGATCAAGTCATTTTTTTCTGTTTAATTTTTAATTGTGAAAGCTCAAAGCTTAGCAATAATAAATTTGATAGATATTATTTTAGTTTCAAAAATATGAGTATCTCTTCAAGAGGCTTTTATGGTTTTAACGATCAAATTATTTTTTTTGAATTTTTCCTTTAGTTCATTGTTTCCATTGCAAAAATCGGCCTGCAACCATCAAATGTTATACCTGTAGGCCATCTCAAGGCTCAGAACCTGAAAAGCTTTGTTATAGATGTGATGGTGAAATCCATCTATCAGATATGGGATCTCATAATAAAGAATTCATTCCTTTCACAGGCAAGAAAAAAGTTCGGATTATATGAAATTTTTGGTTTTATAATAAAAAAGATATGAAATCGAATAAAGCGAAAGATATTCCAAGCTCATTTTCAAATTCTTCCTTGCGATTTTTCGAGCAGAATGAGAAAAAACCAAAAACCAACGCCAAGAAAGAAATCATGCAGAAAATCAATGATTTGAGTGAAAGGTTCGCTGGGAAAACTTTTAATAATAATATGACAGATTATCAAGCCAGAAGCTATGAGTCTGAAAATTGGATGAAAAACAATTATTTAAGAGAAAAACAAAAGGCTGAGGAGATCCTTGTCTCTAAAAGAGAAAATGATATGATGAAATCACAAACCACTCAGACTCAAACACAAACTCCCATCATTAATAAGACTGATAATAAGCTAGAAAGAGAGATGCAAAATGAAATAGAACAATTAAATGGTGAGTTAGAACGACAAAAGCGCATTTTAAGCGAGAAACGGAAAACTCATGAAGAAAAAGTAATTCGAATAAGAAAAAATGATAAAAATTGAGAAAATAGGCCAAACAAACTGAAAACGCGATACAAGAACAAAGAAAAAAGAACGCGGAACTTTCAGAAGAAATAGATCAAATTAACGTTTTTATTAATGTTTTTGTGTTATTTTTAAATAATTTCTTTAAAAAGACCGAATATGAGTCTCAAATCTCTATTCTCAAAACCTCGCTTCAAGAACTCAGAACGCAATATGAGCTGAAATTAAAAGAATTCGAAAAAATGTTGAAAGGCTCCAGCGAAACCATAAAAAACCTTCAGGCTGCAATCAAAGAATCGCATAAAAAGTACCATCCATACAATTATTTATATCAAAATAGTCTAAAAGTGAGGAAAATGTCATTGAAAACGAAGAAATGAAAGCTTTGAAAAAAGACATTTTAGTTGTCAACGAAGGTATTCTGCAATGTGAAAAAAGCCTGAATGACAACAAAAGCAAATTCGAAATCGCGAATTCGAACTATCAGCTGAAAATGATTGAAAAAGATAAGATAATAGAAGAATTAGGCTCGATAAATCAACTAAAACAGAGTGAAATCATGAAACTCGATGAACTAGTGAAGAACTTCGAGGAACTCTTCGGACATTATCAAGAAGAAGTAATTATCATGGTTTTTAAATACATTTTGCAGGGTAATTAGAAAGAACAATTGACCTCAGAGAATGAGAAGATTAATCAAGAACTGAAGAAATTTAATGACATTTTGCAGAATATTGATGATCCAGAAAATGACGTTGAGCCTCATTCCAACGGCCATCAAGAGGAAAAACCAGAAAATGAGGAAAATGAAGAATATCATGATGCAGAAGATGACGAGGAACATGCCTAAGATCTACTTTTTTGAATTTTTGAAAAAATATGGATGAACTTCATTTTTTTGAATATTTGAAAAAAATGTGAAATTTTTTTAAGAACATCATTTTTTTGGAAATTTAAAAATGTGAATTATTTTTTGAGAACATCATTTTTTTTTATTTTTTAGTCAAAGAAATATTTGGATTTACTATAAAAAAAACATGGTTTTTTTCCGAAAAGTAAACATAAAGCATTTTTTAATCAAATTCTTTATCTGAAGGAATTTGGATTTAAATTCGAAAAAATCTCAGAAATTTATAATTATTTTTCTTGATTTCCGAGTTATCGAAAGTTTTTTCTAATCACACTGATAAATACAAGGTCCGGGTTAAAAACCTTGATGAACTTCAATGCTTATAAGTATGAACTCTTTCTGAAGCTATCCAACAGCAAATCTGATGAGGTGAAACACCAGTTTGACACCCAGGAAATTGATGTAGACATCCATCTGAACAATTTCCGTTGGACTCCTTTACAATTGGCAGCATATAAAGGTAATATGGACTTAGTGAATTACTTCTTAAACAAGGGAGCCAACAAAGATTATAGAAATGCTAGCGGATTTAATGCTCAAATGTTGGCGGAAAGCAAAGGGTTTCAGGAGGTGTCGGTTTTCATTGAAAGGTTCATATCTTTTGAGGTAGAAGTTCATCCCTGCATTGAAGATTAATGTAATCATGTTCGGAATGATTTATGTTTTTAATTTAAATTGGATCAAAGGGTTTCGCCCTGAAATGAAGAAGAAAAATTTTAATTTTGTGAATTTTTTTTTTTTGTAGTGAGCTCTGCTTTTTTAATTAAATTATAATTCTTTGTATATTTTAATGTATATGCATAAAAGCATTTTTGAAGATATTATTTTTATGAATAAATAAAAATTTTATATCAATTATCATTATTTAAAATCAAAATTAAAAAATTTTTTTTCCAGAATTTTTTATACTCAAACAAAATAAAAGCAAGAGTTTTTTAAAATTTAATTTTAAATTTTTCTGAAAAAAATCTATTCCAAGACTTCTTCAAATTTTTAATTTCAAAAATTTCTGTATTTAAGAAAATCATCAAAAACCAAAATATTTTATCCGTGTAAAAATGGAGCTTGAATTTAAAACGTCACCAGAATCTGAAGGCATTTTAGAAGGATCAAGCACTTTTTTCGAATTAAAAAAAAATAGCACGTGCTTTATTGACAATACAGAGCTAATTCACTATTTTCTATCCAGGAAGTCTGTTGTCACTGCAATACTTTATCCAAGGAGATTTGGTAAATCAACAAATTTGGATATGGTTAGATGTTTTTTGGAGATGAATTATAAGAATCCTGATGATGTCAGAGAAATTTTTCCATATTATTTTGGCGGCCGTATAATGATGATGGATGGTCCTTTAGAATTAAAAGAAGCTTTAATAGCCAAAGATCCAATTTCCCAACATCATTTCTGCAAATACCCAGTGATCTATTTAGATTTTAAGTCATGTAGTGGCATAAATGCTGATAACATTATTAAGAACCTCATTGGTTTGATCAATGAAGAATTTACAAGGCATGATTATCTTGAAGAAAGCAATTCCATAAGCCCAAATGAAAAAGAAAAGTTGTCCAACTTTATAAAAAATAAAAAACTAGAACATCGTGAAATTGTGACATCTTTCAAATTTTTGAGTCAACTCTTAACCCAACATTGGAAACGAAAAGTATTGGTTTTCATTGATGAATATGATCATCCCATATCTCAAGTTTACCTTATTCAGCAGGCTAGCCAAAAAGAAACATATCGAAATCAAATTCAACTTGTTGTTGGGTTATTTCAAGAAACTTTTTCAAATCTCTTAAAAAATAATGACAAAAACATCGAGAAAGCAATGATAACTGGCGTGATGGATATAAAAAATGCAGGATTTCTCTCATCACTAAACAATCTAGATCAATACAATGTTTATGAACCAGATTACACAAAAGACTTTTATGGATTTTCTGAAGAAAATGTTAGATTTTTAATGAATGGACTTAACCTTGATCCGAATTACTTTCCTCTTATCAAAGAATGGTATAATGGTTATATATGTGTAATAGGAAAAAAGCCATATTACAATACTTGGTCAATAGTTAAATGTTTTAATAAAATCATAGGAATGCAATCAAAAAATGATAAAGAAACAACAATTAAGCATTCATTTCGCAGTTTTTGGAAGGAAAGCGGAGATGCAGAAATCCTTCTTAATTTCATAAAAATTCCAATCATTCAAAAGCATGTTTTAGGTTTGATCGGAGAAGAAAAATATGAGTGTTCAAAAGACATAGAAATAACAAAAGAAAACTTTTTAGACTTAATGGAGAAGGCCAAATATTTAAAATGGCAAATTCAAAATCCTGAAAAATCTTTTGTTGATTTATTGTTTTCCTTGTTCTTGGTTTCAGGTTATTTAACAATTGCTGAAGAAAGTGATAAAGACTATTTCTTCAAAATACCAAACAGTGAAATAAAAAGAGTTTTTGAAAAAAATCTAATAAGGTACTTTTGTGATAGTTATGTGAATTTTGGACCTGCTTGCAATGCTTTGAAAAATATAATAAATACAGATAAAGATTTGAATAATGGCCATTATCGGATGTCAATGGTTGAGGATTTTAGAAAGGAATTTTCCATATTATTAAAGTCATATACAGAATTTGCGAAATCAATGGAAAACGTACAAGAAGGTGTAATTGCAAATGAAGATATTATCCATTCTTTAATGGTTGTTATTGGTTTGAATTGCAAGGGCATGATTGTGGGAAGTGAACTTTGGTACAAAAAAGAAAGCAGATTGGATGTGATCTTGGTCAGCAAAATTTACAAAAAATGTTTGATTTTCGAAATAAAATTTGAAGGGAGTGCAAAAATTGCTTTGAATCAGATCAAGAACCGAAATTATGCCAATATATTAAAACAACATGAAATTAAAGATATTAAAGATGTTCTCATGGTTGGAATGAATGTGACTTTCGGGAAAAATGTAACATTTGAACAGCAGATGAAATGAAGGAAGGAATTAATATTTTTTTTTTTTTTTTTATTAGACAGAATGAATGAGAGAACATTCGTTGATGATTTTTTCTATTGAATTATTAATAAAAAAAATTACTATTTTCCCTTCACATCAGACCAAGAAGATGAAAAATGAACGCAAAAAAAAAAAAGAAAATGAATTTATATTGAATTGGCTTCGTAGATGTTTTAAGAATTTAATTTTTTGTATTTTTCTGATTTTTATTTTTAAATTATAAGTGTATAAGTTCTGTTTGTTATAAATTATAAGCTTCATATTTGATTTCTTTCTAAATTGGAATTAAAAATAAATAAATAAATAAAATTCAAAAAAATGTTGTTCTCCAAAATTCCAAAATCCTCAGCTCTCAAACATTTTTATTGTTTCTCTACGACCACCCCTATGCCCAATCAATTTGACTTCAAATTTGATGTTTTTCCATCAGAAGATTCCCCAAAAAGATTTTATCTGCCTTCCAAATCAAGTATTTTTTCCGTTGAAAACCTTATCAAATCTGGAGACTCTTCAATAAAGACCATAGACTTCTCTTCATCAGACTCAAGCCCCATCAACAAATCATCTAATTTTCTTGAATTCGTTCTCAAATCCAACCTGAAATTATCAGTGAATTCCCATCCATTTGCATATAAAATCGATGGATTCCAAGATCTGGGTTATTTCACTAATTCGAAATATGATGGCTTTTTCAAAGAAAAAGAGCTGCCTTTTCCTCAGGTTTCAATTTTCTCATCGATTTTCAAAGCCTATGAGACCAGATTTGCTAAAGAAAGCCAAAACGAGGCTACTATGACGGCCAAACAATTACAAGACAATCTCATTCAAGTCCTGAAAAATTTTTCTGAAATAAATCAAAAAACAGTCACAGAAATCGAGACCAACCTGGAACAATGCATTCATGATTTTGAATCTGAAAAGAAAAAACTACAACGACTTGAGGCCCAATTATCCAAGGAAGCTAGAAAAATCTTAAAATTCTGGCTGATTGTTACAACAGCGCAATTTTTCATTTTATTCTATATATGTTATTATGCTTATGGGTGGGACTTCACTGAACCCATTGGATATTTGATAAGTCTTGGAATAGAAACCGCTACGATAGGATATTTCTTGAAATTCAGAGGGGAATTAGGACAAAATTCGTTATTCTTTAATAAATTAAAAACTTTGAAACCAGCAGTTTTGACAAAACAATCGACCAATTCGAATGTCGCTAAGGAGTTTTTGAATGAAAAGATCTCCATTCATAAACGATTTCTTTTATATTGGAAAAAATAAAGAAAACTAATATAATCTTTTAGAAATATATCCAACAATAATAAATGAATTGTTTTTTATTGGAAAAAATGAAAAAAGTTTCTATAATATTTATATATAAAATAAATGAAAAAATAAAATAAAAACTTTCTTTTTAAACAAAATATCTGAAAAAAAAATAAATGAAACAAGCCCAGAAAGCATTCGTTTGGGAAATGATATCATCGAAATTAATGAAAAAATTTGAGCCTTTTCATCTGGAAGTAGTGAATGAAAGCTACAAACATAAGGTTGCCCCTGGATCAGAGACCCATTTTAAAATACAAATAGTTTCAAATCATTTTGATAATTTGAATTTAGTCACAAGACATAGGTTAATTTATGATTGTTTGGATGATGAAATCAAGGCAGGAGTTCATGCTTTGTCTTTAGATTGCCGAACTAAAGAGCAATGGCAGGAAAATAAAGGTTTTGCAAATCCGAATATTCCTTGCAAAGGAAAAGGTAGTTTTCAAAAAGAAAAAGACAAATGATTTCTATTAAATTAGCATTTCATAAAAATATATATTATATGAAACCAAAATAAATAGAACAATTCCATTTTATTATATTTATCATCTAATAAAGTAATTTTTTTCTAAATGTCTTATTCTCCTTTTGTTTTAAACTGAAAATCATATAATGTCTAATTAATATTATATCATAATTATTATGGCATAAACATCCTCCTTTAAATTTTCAAGTAATAACCTTCAACAATTTCAATTCTTTTTTCATAGACTTTAATGTTTCCTTAATGTCATCTTGTGTATCTTTCCATTTTTTTTTCCTATCTCCCTCTAGAAAGTTCTTTTCCTCAATAAACCTAGCAGTAGATGGATAATAATTCTTCGAGCTTCTCATACTATCCAATCTACTAAACCCAGTTTCTATGTTATTCACTTGATTGCTCATCCTTCTATAAATTCCAACTGGTTGCCTATCATCATAATCAGTTTCATCAAAAAGGTTGCCATTATTATAATTATTGCTGAATTGAAAGCTTCCTTTCCTCTCTTTATTATAATTGGATTTTTTTAACTTTTTTTCAGTTGACTCCTGATAAGGCAATCCTAGTGGAGTCTCTTGCATTAGCATAGTCGATAATAAATGTGACGATTTCTTAGAGGTCTTTATATTTTCCTGAACATTTGGGATGGAGTCCTTCCTTCTAATTGAGGATCCATGTAAAATTTGCTTAAGATTGTCATTTTCTTGTTTTAATTCCTTGATAATCATTTCATTTTTGGACTTTTCCTTGTAAATCTGCTCATTGAAATACCCATTATAATATTCCCTCAACATATTTTTCTCCTCAACATTGCCTTCTAAATACTTTTCAATCTTTTTCTGCAAAAGCTTTATTTGTGTCTTTTGTTCGCACGATTCTTCAAATAATTCTTGTTGGGATTCTTTCAAATATCGAATTTGTTCTTCATATTTCTTTATCAGACCTTCATTCGATTGACTTCTTTTTAAATCCTCTATTAAGGTGCGGTTCAATTGAACAAGACCCAGGTTTTTTTCTTCAAGACTCATTAGACGATCCTGTCTTTTCTTCAAGTCTTTGGTCATTTCTGCAAGATGCCTTTGAGAGTTTTGAGAGTTTTGAGAGACTTTAGAGGGTTTTTTAGAAGTGGAAACGTGCTTTAGGTTTCGATTGGAAGAAAGCATGGTGGTGGACTTTTTCAAACGAGAGGAAAATTTCGAGGATTCGAGAAAACTACTCATTGGGAAAAAAACAAAAGTTTTAATGTTTCAGTTAAGGTCAATTGTTTTTTCTTTAATCGTGCTCGTTTTTAATTATTTGGTTTTTTATAAAATCACAATTGATTCGAAAAAAAAGAGTTATCAACAGTAAAAAATTTCAGATAATTTCAAAAGTTTTCCATTTTAATATAAAAAATTTGTTTTTTTTTAATTTTATATTATTGTCAAATTAATTTTTTTGTTTTGAAAAATCAAATAAATATAAATTTTTTATTTCATTGTCTGACCTTTTTTTTCATTTTAAAATAAGTTTTACTTGTGATTTGCGATAACGCTGTATGCATTTCATCAAAATCCTTGAACCCCCTCTCTATCCCATAATACGAGCTAATATCCCCTCCACTATGAATATATGTCTTATAATTATCAATTAATTTCGGCTCATAGTCCTTTGAGTCTTTAAACCTATTATAATTTTTCTTGCATTCCAACACAAAATTTATCGCGATTCTTGAATTCACCAAAATCGATTCTGCACTACATGGGATATAACTAATATGATTGGTTTCAGTGATTTTTCTCATATGATCATTGCTATCGAATTGTATTTTTTCCGGGTGAATTTGAACCCCAAAGAAAGGATATTTAACATGTTCAACAGCCCCAACGAACCATTTTCCTTCATAATCTTGCGTTTTGGCTGCAACCTTCCAACTTTTATTGAAAAGGTCGTTATTATTGAGTTCCATTTCATCCATTCCGAATTGATTATTTAAAAAAAACAGTTTTTTTGAATTGTTCATCGCGAATCGTTCGATCATTTCCAGGCTTGAATTGAATAAAACTGAGGTATTTAATAAAATGTTCATATTTGCAGCATGATATTGACTGTCCACCTTCGAAACACCAAAGTAGGTATTACGAATATTATACACATCATCACTAATTTCAACCCTGAGATCTTCTTGTCCAGTATACCATAAGGCTGAAAACTCCAAAAGTCTTTGAAACCCCAAACAAACGCCTAAAATTGGGAAATGTGTCCCGTTTTCATTGGCTTTGATGGCATATTTGAAAATTTCCCATTGTAAATTAAAATGTTGCGGGATTTCAGTTTGGGGCCAATGTTTTGGCCCCCCGCCTTGAAAAACCACCCCATTTATTTGATTTAGTATAGTTTGTACTATTTTCCAAGGGGTTTTATAATGTATTGGTAAGACTCGAGCCCCTCCTTCTTCAATGAACCGCACAATGTCTGTAGAAATCACGGATTTTTTGTTTTTTTTATGAGGGATGCTCACAATCGCAATAATCGGCTTAAAATTGTCCTCGATGATTTCTTCAAGTTCTGAGCTCGGATTCAGAGAAAGCGACTGATAATCTGATTGGAAAACTGCATGAGGCAAGAATATGATTAGATTTATAATAAAAAGGGTCAATAGAAGACGTATTTTCATTTCTAAAGAAGTAAGAAATTTTGGTTTGATATTGGATGAAAGAAATGATAGTTTTATCCATAAAATGAAATGTTTTTTTAGCCGTTATTAATTATTATCCGTTTTCTTGTTTATCTGCTCAAGCTACTAATGGTCCACTGTGTTGAAATATATTATGCAATGAGAGATAAATCCTTTTTTAGTTTTTTTTTCTTCATATAATCTAAAAAAAAAAAAAGCATTGAACCATTTATCACTAAAAATTGGATGGAACATTTAAATCTGATAAAAATTATAATTAAAAAGCTAATTATTTGATTCAAATAAAAAAGTCATCATCAAATTTATTTTTCCCAAAAGCAAAAATATCAATGGACCAACAATTCGACATTCTCGTCGCAGTTCAAGTGTCAAACATGTCCTTGAAATCCGCTCCTCTCAAGCCTCCTGAAGACTATATCTCCTTCACTCCTGAGGAAGTGAAGGCCCAGCTAGATTCCCAAAGTTCCATCTATGGTCCGATCATAGAAATCAATTGGTGTGCCTACGATTTGAAAAGGCAAATCGTTATTGATGAAGTCCAATACTTCGTCAAGCCTTTGGACTTTATGGGCAAGCTTTCTGAGGAAACCATGTTGAAAACCAACATCCGCCCAGAGAACCTATTTTCCGCCTTTTCCTTATATGAGGTAATTCAGAAATTTAATGATTTCCTATATCTTTCCTTCACTCGAAATAACATGAGTTTTTGTCTTGTGACCTACGGGGACGATTTGCTCACCAAAGTCCTTCCGAATGAATCGAAAGAAAGCAAAATCAAGCTTGCATACCATTTCCATCAATATTTCGACATAAAGGCGGAATTTGCTAAGTTTAGCAATAATCCAAATGTGGCGACTCTCAAGAATATGCTCCTCTACCTAGGTCTGAAAGAAGTCCCAGCAGACACTGTGTGCCAAAACGATTGCAAGACCCTAGTACGCATCATCAATATGCTCACCAGAAATAACCATATATTCCATAACCCCAAGATCATCAATTCGCAATACAAGGTAATATCAGATAAGGAGATAGTCAAGCCTCCCATTCCATCGAAGGTGCCACCTGAAAAACAAGCCAAATATAACAATTTTATTAAGTTTAAGGCTCCCGAAGCGTCACGACCTCCTTTCCAGAAGTTCTACTTGAGATTGCGTGGGTTGCCATATTCCGCACGTGAGCCAGAAGTCATGGAGTTTTTCAGAGGGATCCGACTTGCAGCAGATGACATCCAATTCCAATATGATTCTGATGGGAAATTCACAGGCGAATGTTATGTGAGAGTACATAACGATATGGATTTTAAAGAAGCCATGAGTTACAATTTAAGTCAAATGGGTAACCGATATATCGAGATTTTCGAATCTAATGGTTCAGAGTTCGAAAAAGTGAGATTGTCACAATTCCCGGATAAAAGAGAAGCTCTATCCTCGATGAAGATGGACACTGGAATGCTTCAAATGCCTGTTCCTGTTCAGATACAGACCCCCATGATGCTGACAGAAGATGTGGGGATCGTGAGGATGAGAGGCTTGCCATATAGCTGTACGGAGGAGGACATAAGTAATTTCTTTAAGGGGTTAAGGATTGCGAAAAACGGGATAAAAAGGGCTGTGGTGGGGGGTAGACCTAGTGGGGAGGCGTATGTGATATTTGAGACTCGACAAGACTCGGTGAACGCGTTGAACTTGAACATGGAAAAGATCGGGACAAGGTTTATTGAATTGTTTAGTAGCAGCGCAAGGGAGTTTGAGAATTATTTGATGAACAATTTCATGAATAATGTGCCGAATTATGCGAAGGATCAAGTGCCAAACTTGCCTTTTGAGAAGAGGAAGAGCACTTTGATGTGTTTTGGCTTGCCTTTTACTGTGACCAGAGAACAGATCATCGAATTTTTTTCAGGGTTCCATATTAATGAAAAAGAAATAGTTTTCCTGAACAATCATGCGGGAAGATTCTCGGGTAATATTTTAGTGACTTTTGAAGATGAAATGGAAGCACAAAGAGCTCTCAAATTCAAGAACCTGGCTTATCTTGGCAATAGATATATCGAGATTTATGAATATCAATAAATGCTAATAAAAATTAACACGAATGACCAGATTTGATAAGTAAAGATAAATCTAAATACATTTCTTCAGGGATAGAGGGGGTTTTACGTTTTACGTGGTGGATTGGGTATTTGGGTAAGGGTTTTTATGCAAGGGTCAAAAGAGGCTGGTGGGTTTTAAAAAAATAGAGTTTTTATCGGGTGGATTCATTGATTTTGAGGCTTTATCAACTTTAATATTTTTTAATTTCTTTTATTCAGGATGCCAATCTTTCAATCTTCCTTTCGATTGCAACGCCTTGTCAAAATCATCTATGAACTTATCATAGGCCACAGGGTCCGAGACCAAGAGTTTCGAGAACGCAAAGATCCATTCATCCAAATTGACCTTAAAGTCCATTGAATGAAAAAAAAAAACAGGATCATTAATAAATAAAAAAAAAAATTAAAACCGTCGATTTATTCAGAATCGCACACCATTTAATAAACTCCTTCGCGTCTTTTTCCGCCAGGTTATCATTCACATTATCATCCACATATTTATTGAAAAGGATGCTTTTGCTTAAATCGATCAGCTTTTTCCCATCAATGTCTATATCTTCGAAAATCTGAATAAGCTTCTTCTTTTGCATGGGACTTAACACCTTAAATGCCTTATTCTCAGTGTTTATGTTGTTTATCAGCATTTTAGATTCTATGCTCCCTTCTCCAGCCTTTTTACCATCATTATTGATTATTGCAGGGTCCACTCCGGCCATCAATAGGTTCAAAATCACTTCTTTTAAACCCTTTTCGCAGGCCAAGTGAAGAGGTGTATTGCCTGCTTTGTTAATTATTTCAAAGGCAGCACCATTAGCATCTAAAAAACGCAAACAATCGAGGTGATTGTTGGTTGCTGAATGAGAAATACCACCATTTCCTTCCGAATCACAATAATTTATGTCCACACCTTGATTGAGAAGCTTCTTGATTTCTTCAATTTCACCTGAAAAAGAGGTTTAATAAAAAATTCTAAAGGATAAAACCTTTGGAACAGGCAACTAGGAAGTTTTCTGAATAGAAAGAGTTCATTTTTTCGTTTTTTTTTTGGAAATTAAATAATTTTGGACAAAATTTTTAAAAATGATTAGGAATTCTGACAATCTTTTTAAGGGATTTTGCTTTTTATTCATAAAACGCCACATATAACATAATTTCTTCATCATTCCGTTAATACTAAATGATAATATGCATATTTGTTTAATGATTCCTATTATTAAAAAGTATTGTTGTGAAAAAAAGAAACAGAAATTTTCTAATAAAAAAATTAAATTCTTAAAAATGAATAATTAAAAAAATTGCAGAATTTAAAAATAGTATTTTAAAATTCAGAAAATTATAATTTCAGTTTTGCTTAATTATGATGACCCTGGAAACATTTACAAAATGCTTCTTTCAAATTTTTTTTCTATATTTTTTTTTAAAAAATTAACGGTTTTTGGTCTTTAAGCTCCAGCTCAAAGTTCCCGAAAGATACTTCCTAAAATCAATTCTGAAACTCGAAAAAATTTAAATTTTCTTCAAAAGTCAAAATGCACTATCTATGCCATTATTGCAACAAGAGCACTTTCCATCAATTTTATGTCAAATGCTGCAAGAAAAAATGTTCCAAACTCTTTTGTCTCGATTGTATTTTGCAAAAATTCGATAAAGACTTCAAGCCAGAAAACGTGCGTAGAGAAACCTGGATTTGTTACGCCTGTGGTCAAAAATGCGATTGCATGTATTGTGACCCAAAAGGATTGAAGCGTTCTGGTTGTAGCTCATCACAAACATCATTAAAATTGCGTGTGTCAGGCAAATTCAAATGGTACCATGAAAAAAATAGAGGAGCCTTGAAGACCATTTCCTACGATTGTTTGAAACCAATGGATGTGAAGATGGATATCAAAAACATAGAGAAAAGCGATGAGAAGGAAAGCTGCGGATCAGTGGAGAAAGAGGTCAAATTGGAAAAGAGGAAACAAAAACATGATCTCAGCAATATAGAGAACAAATATTTGAACAAGAAGAAAGCTCTTAGGGAATGTTCAGAACAATCGGAACAAGAGATTATGCAGGAGTTGGGTGAGAGCAAACATGAGAAAATCGCTAAATTGCTGAGTTCTATCGATTTGGAAGGAAGTAAGAAAATTTCCTTATTTACTTGTTTTTTAAAGGATTTTTGTTTTTTTTATGTTTTTATTGAAGCTGAGGTAGAGATTTTGGATGCAGAAAACGAAATAGGGTTTAAAATTTGAGAATGTGGCAAGCTCGGTGAGGCCTGATTTTTTTTTTTTATCAAAAAAATGTATTTTGTATTTAAATGACATCCTGAATTTTTTGATTTTTTAAACAACACTCCTTAACTAATATTAATTTCCATAGTGAAGACTCTCAGGTCCTTCAAATCCCTATTTTTCATTAGTCTTTTACAAATTAAAAATCATCCCAAACTTATTTAAAATAAAAAAGGACAGTTCTTTATATGGCTTTAAGAATTCAAAAATTATTCAAATTTCTGAGCACTGCACTTTTTTTATTTTTTATTTTAGTGAATTTAGTTCATATGCAAATAATTGTTTTTGCCTAATTTGCGAAATTTTAGAGATAAAAAATGCAAATCGCTGAAAAATCTTGATTTTTAAATAAATTCCCCCTATTCATTGGTTAGATATAAAAACAAATTTTTAAAAAAAATCTCATGTACTATTCCCAATTCAGTCTGCTTGACTATTTCAAGAAATATAATGGTCTCCTTTCTCTTCAGAACAAAATTCCTATAAAAGACAATTATTCTCTTTCTCTGGTTTACACTCCTGGTGTCGGGCAATCATGCATGGAAATCCAAAAGAACCCAGAAACCGCTTTTATTTATACAAACAAAGGCAACTCTATGCTAGTTATCACAGATTCTTCCGGGTACCCTGATTTCGACCCTCTCAACTGGCACAATAACTATGCTATTCCCAATGTAGAAGCCATCAGTGTCTATTATAAGTCAATGGTGAATGTAGATGCTTATCCAATGGTTTTTGATTATAGAACCACACACACAGCAGAAGAGGTTTATGAAACTGTGAGAAATGTGATGCCTGCCTATAGCGTATTTATTTTTTAAAAAAAAATTTTAGCAAATATTTAAAAATTTTAATTTTCAGGCCCTGGAACTCTACAATATCAATGAAGATAGATTGCAAAAGATTATGCCGATGCTTCAGAAATTGGAAGGACAATTTGTGATAATTACCACTTTCACCAAGAACTATATCAAATCGAAAATACAGGCACTTAGCAAATGCAAACTCTTGAATGATCTATTCGTGATTTCATGTATCATCAGAGCAGCTCTAGACACTCGTTCCTTTGTCATCATCCCTAATGGCCTTATCGATGAGATGATGAAAATGATCGAATCAACAGAATGCGCTACATTTGGTCATAGTCCTTTCATCTTTGCTAACAACATGATTTCAGTTTGCACCGAATACTTCATCAAAAACAAACTCAATCTGAATATGGCAGAAACAGTTGAATCGGTATCTGAGAAATTCCATAGATTCCTCATAGAAGGACCAACTTCTTGGTTTGAACCAGTGCAACCCTCATTCAAATCAGCTCAAGCCTCCTTGAATGAAAATTCTCTCATTCTCCATAAGAGACTCAGTGGAATGATAGAGTCCAGTCCCAAGATTTTAGTCAAAGACCCTGGAGCTTTGAATCAACTGTTCAGAGAGGAAGAGTTTAAAAAGATCCAGGATTATATTCGTCACTGCCCTGATATTGCAACGAAGATCACTTGTAAAAGGAATTTTTCTGCCATTATCACCAACGGTACTGCAGTTCTTGGTTTCGGAAACATCGGATCGTTGGCAGGCCTGCCAGTGATGGAAGGTAAATCATGCTTATTTAAGCAATTGGGTGGTGTGGATTTGGTGCCAATTTGCATATTGGAGACGAAACCCGAAAAGGTTCGAGAGATAGTTGAAAGGATCCATCCAATTTACAACGCAATCAACTTAGAAGACATCAAGGCTCCAGAATGTTTCGAGATTGAGAAACCTTTGGAAGAGAAATTGGATATCCCAATTTTCCACGATGATCAACATGGAACTGCTATCGTCGTGGTCGCTGCTGTTTTGAATAGTTTAAAGCTTTTGAAGAAAAAGGCTGAAGAAGTCAAAGTGGTAGTCAATGGGGGTGGTGCAGCTGGTTTGTCAATAACTCAATTGCTTTTGAAAATCGGCATTAAGGATTTGATCATTTGTGATACCACAGGCGCGATTTTCAAGGGTAGAAAGGTAAACATGAACAAAAACAAGGATGAATTGGCCGAGATAACAAATCCCAAATTGGTAGCTGGTCCTTTGATTGAAGTGATCAAAGGAGCCAACTTTTTCATTGGTGTTTCCGCAGGTAAAATCTTAAACAAAGAAATGGTTCAATCTATGGCACATCAGCCTGTGATCTTTGCTTTGGCGAACCCAGTTCCTGAAATCCTACCTCATGAGGCTAAAGAAGGTGGGGCATTCATTGTTGCGACTGGGAGATCAGATTTCAAGAATCAAGTAAATAATTCATTAGCGTTCCCAGGATTATTCAGAGCATTGTTGGATGTGAGAGCCCGATATGTGACGTTAGAAATGAAAATGGCTGCAGCCGAAGCCATTGCTAATTTGGTGAAAGGAGACGCATTGACTACAGATCACATTATCTCGAATGCTTTGGATGCAAAGGTGCCGATTGCTGTGTCGAAGGCTGTGGCACAAGTGGCCATTAAACAGAAGGTGGCAAGGGAAATGATAGACCCTGACTTTGTGGAAGAGAATACTAGACAGTATTTGGTGGGGGGAAATCTGATGTCTAATAATAGTTGTGCTGAGTGTAAGTGGAACTAGTGGAAAAAAGTATTACCAAAAAACGTTTAAAAGCAACAGACAAACGAATTAATGAAATGCTTTTAATGCAAATTAAGAAAAAAAAAAATATTAAAAACAAAAAAGCATTCATTTTCCTAAAAAACACTAAAAACTCATATAAAACTCAAAAAATCATCCATAATTTTAATTTCATAATATGGCAATGAAAGATCGTGCATTCCCTTCCGGAGCCATCATGGAAGAGGATCCCATACGTGTGGCTTTAATGGACAAACCGGTGATTCACACCACGATTCATCCCAAACGTCAAGAGTCCTACTTGAATCAAATCTGGGCTTGTCGTGATGCCCTTTATGACCATCATTCCGATGCGGTTAAAATGGCAAGACTGACCTTAATAGGAGGCTTCATTGGTGGTGTTGTGGGCTTTACTGGAATGTTTTTTGTCAGAACCAACCCCACATTTGCATTGAGGAAGGTTTACAAACATATCCGTGATAACAATTTCGGAACATTACAGTTTCTCATCATTTTTTTTTATCTAAAAAATTTCTGTTTATAATAAAAAATTCGCTTGAAGTATCTATAAAGAAGTCGTCATGCCTTTTGCTTTGGGAGGGGCAGCCACTGGATTTAGTTATTTCATGTTTTGGAAGGTTGTTTGGGGAGCTGATGTTGGAAAAGGAGTGAGCTCAGTGTTAGGAAATGGAATTTTCTCAGCTTTAGCAGTTTCGGCCCTTTATAGCCCGAAATATTGGTGGGTTGGACTATATGGAGGAGCTCTTGCAGGTTTTGTAGTTAAAAATAACTTATAAATAGTGAGTTGTAGGGTTTGTGTATTATAGTCTGATTTATAGAAATCATCTCATTCATAAGAATTATGGCAATGTGCTTTTGAGACTGACAGGAGTGAGCGAGGAAGAAAGGGAGAAACAGAAGAATAAGGATATTATTCATCAATTAGGAATGAATCCTTTGATAGAACAAAACAGATTGATTAACATTTAAGGGGATAAAAAGGAGATCTATTAAAATAGAAAATCAATGAATTAGGAAAAAAATCAAATATTTTTAGAGAAAATCACAGAAAACAATTTTTTTCTAAAAAAAGTTATTCACAGTTGAATGAAATAATTTTTATCTGGGATTTGCTTTTTCTTTAAAAAAAAAATTAAAAAATTATAAAAATTAATTATACTACAAATATAATTTTGCAAAATGTTAAAAAGTTGTTATTTTTTTTTATTAAATTTTGAAAAAAGAATATTTTGGCACTTTTCGAAGAAAATTATTTTTGGCAAATTTAGAAAAAAAATATTTTGGCACTTTTCGAATAAATTTTTTTTGGCAAAAAAAATTTTAGAAGATTTATTAAATGAAAAATCAAGTATAGAAACGCACTATTTTATAACAAACTCTAATTAAATTTTTCTTAAAAAACCTGAAATTACTTACCCCCTCAAATATTTTTGCTAAAAATAGCATTATTTTTCTTATTTAAACTTAGATTATATATTATAAAAATCATAAAGAAATTCCTCATTTAATTTAATTAATTTTTTCTAATCAAAATTATCTGTTCCATTCAAGGCTCTTTGAATCTGTTCACTTAACGCATTTGACTTATTAAGTAATCCATTGAATTTCTCCACATTAATGTTCTTCCCAATCATTGACAACAAGTCCTCATCATCCTCATCATCCCTCATCAATTCTTGATTCACCTTTTCAGTCAAATTCTTCTCAGTAACAATTTTCTCCATTTCTTCCAATCCCTCAAGTTTCGGTGTATTCAAGACCTTATCTCTTTCAAAATCATTAGGAAAAACCGTCTTTATATTCATTTCGAAAGGAGACTCCAATGTCTTTTCACTATTTTCTTCGATATTTTGGCTTTTCTCCTTTAAGGTCTTGGTTAGATTTATTAAAACCCCGATCAGTTCTTTCATTTCTCCTTTTTTGCCAGTGTTTTCCGTCTTTTTCTTCACCACTTCCTCAATCGAACTCTCGTTTTTATTAGAACTGTTAGGAGATTTTGCAGGACTTTGTCTTTTCTCGTTTGTTTTCCCAAGAATTGTTCTTTTGGGCTTTTTTTTCTCGATAATTTCATCTCCAATGCTTTTATTTCTTTTGAAAACTGAAGGAGTTTTTTTTGATGTAATTCCACCTTTAAAGTCTGAGTTCAAGGTTTGTGAAAATGGCATTTTTTTCATGTTTTTCTGAAAGCCTGATGAATTCCTCACAGGAATGGTCTTTTTTTGAGGAGCTGCTGCCTTTTGTTCAGTGAGCATTTTCCTCCTTTCGAAAACTATGGGTTTTTTCACATGAGCGGGTGTTTCATTGGAGGGGTTTTGTGATAAAGTCTTTAATTTCCTTGTTTCTTGAGGCGTTTTCTTAGGTGCTGCGACAACTGAGACTTTGAAAGGAAGTGTTTGAGGGCCTTTTCTTTTCACCTTAAAGAATTAGAAGAAATATTAGGAAATTTATCAATATTATAGATTTTACAGGTGTGACTTCAAGGTTTTCTTTATTATCTTTCCTTAAAGGAGGACTATCACCACAAGTGAGAGTTCTATTTTTTGATACGCTTAATGGGTTTTTTCTAGTAAATCGCATAGGTTTAAATGTGCATTCCTTTAAAATCCCTTCCATTTTCTCCTTTGATTTCATGATTTTCATTTCTCTTTGTTCGAGCCATTTTCTATTCCTTTCCTCAAAAGTCCCGACCCCATTTGAAGTGTTATTAAAGCTCGCCTTATTCGATTTCAGATTCGAACGATCTGTGGTGATTTTCCTAATTAAATTAGAAGGTTTTTTAGCTGTATTCGGAGGTGGTGGGGGTGGAGATTTCCTTCTATTAGCTTCTTTTCCTTTAGTGCCAGCAATAGAAACTGATTGAGTTTTAGACTCTTTTCCTTTATTGCCAGCAATAGAAACTGATTGAGTCTTAGACAGGCTTATTATAGGTTTTTTAGCAGGATTCAAGATTTTCGGCTTAATTCGAGGCTTGAAATAAGGATCAGGAAGGTCTAAAGGACTTGAAAGGAAGCTATTTTTGGCTTCCACGCTATTGTTTTTATCAATGCTATTATTGTTTTTATCAAGACTATCATTGTTTCTATCAATGCTATTGTTTCTATCAATGCTATTATCAAGAGTTTCTTCTCTTTTTTCCATTTGTAGGATTTCCTTATCGAGATATTCGATTTGATTGAGGATTTCCGCTTTTTTCTTCTGAAAGTTATTCGTGAGAAAAGACGCTTCTTTGGGATTATAAATAGTGAGATCTTCTACACTCCGACTGAGATCTCTTTTCTTTGAGGAATAATTAGGAGTTTCTAATAAATTCGATTTCATTAGACTCAAAACCATCTCATTAGTGGTTTTCTTCACTATTTCCTCAATAAACACTTTATCAATAGAACCATTGGCATTGGATATAGGATTTATAGGAGAATTCATGGTATTCAAGGTCTTATTAGCTTCTACCAAAGGAGAATTATAATTATTATCAATATTCAATAATTTCTCGCTATTTCTAAAGTTTTTATTCAGGCTTATTGGAGTTTTTTCCCCGAAAATAGTAGATTTCCCATCTAAATTCCTATGCAAAGAACCTGGTTTCGAACTATTTCTCTCACTATTAGGCACCTGATTATCCAATTCCTCTAATGAAGCCTTCACTGCTTGTTGAATCTCTGTGATGAACCTCGATTTCCTCATTTCTGCTTCTCCTTGATAATTTTTGGTGTAATTTTCTGTTTTCAAAGCGATTTCCGTCTTGATTTTCTTGATAATCCCATCCATTTCCTTGCTGAGATTATCGAAAAAAGGCGCAGGCTTTTTTTTCTCCTCCATTGAGAAAAAGCCTTGTGAATAATTGTTAGTTTCTGGCTTGTTTTCTGGCTTATTATTGGCGAAAGTTGAGGGTTTATTAGGACTTCCAATTGGAAAGGATCTATGGATGAAATTACTGAAGCAATTATTAATAATATTATCGATTTGCATTTGGAAGCCTTTCAATTTGAGTTCTTTGCTGCTCTTAGAAAGTTGTTGTTGGGGGTCATTTCTGGTATTGGGTTGTTGGGATAAGGATCTTTGGAAATCAGGAGCTTTTTGTGAAGAGTTAAAATTGGAACTCGAGGAAAATTGGTTTTGAATTATGGGTTCATTTAATTGGAAACCCTTTAAAGTCAAAGGAGCTTCGAATTTGAAGGGGGAGTCTTTGATTTCTAGGTTGTTGGAGTCTTTTCGGATCACGGTTTGAATTGAGGCTTTGGCTTGATGATGATCAGGAATTTCGATGTTTTTGGCTTCAAGTTCTTCATTATTAGGCTCTTTTTTCTGATTCATTTTGAAGTCGAGACTTGTGTTATTGGGGTTTTGAGGCAAAAATTCAAACAATGGCTTAAATGAGGAATTAGTGATATTATTAGCAAAGAAATCTGATTTTTTAGGTAGATTTGAATAGTTTTCAATGGGCTTTTTGTTTAAAATCACTTCACTTGAAGGTTTCTGGTTTCCTGTGGCCGAAGTAGTTTCCAAAATATTTCTTTGAGGCGTTTTTAAGTTGAAATCTGCGTTTTTCTCTGATGTTTTATTCAAATTTAGCTCGAAAACCTTCGTCACAGCTTTAATATTCAAAGCTTCAGCTTTAGCATTAGTCTTTATTGGCTTATTCAAGTCAATTTCGAGGATTTTTGAGTTAGAGGCCTGTTGATTTTTCATTAGAAGTCTTCTAGGTGACCCTTTTCCTGGTGAATTATTAGGTTTTTTCTCTTCTTTTCCAGGATTTATTTGAATTTTCTGTGGAGAAGTGACTTCTAACCCTTTTCCTGGTGAATTATTATGTTTTTTGTCTTCTTTTCCAGGATTTATTTGAATTTTCTTCAGGGAAGGGACTTCTATCTTTTCTTTATCTTGAATTAGAGGCTTTTGTTGGTTTTTCTCTTGATCTTTACTATAATTATGTTCAATGCTTTGTTCCAAATTAGAACGAACTCTATTGGAATCGAAATCTCGAGCTTCAAAAGTAAATGGTTCAGTTAAAGAATAGAAATTGCTATTCGTCTCATTGATTTTCTCTTTTTGTGTCGTTAAGGCTAATCTTTCAACCTGAATGGGTTTATTATTATTATTATTAACATCAGGCTTTTTCTCATCGATTTTCTGTGATGATTTATATTCTTCATATATAATTCGAGCCTTCTCTGAAATTAGGCTGGGACTGTATAAAAAACACTTAATTTTAAGGCTTTTTATGTATTTAGGAACTGCTTAGAGGGTTCATTTATGAGGTTTTCTTTAGAATTTGGCTTATATGTGGCTTTATATTTATGGAGTTCGTCTAACAGAAGCTTCGCTTGTTCTGATAAATATGGCTTATCGTTGTTTTCTTTGAAGTTATAAGGCTCAGGATCAAGATCTTTGGGCTTGGAAAGGTCTGGGGAACTGAGGAGAGATTTGATGTTTTGGAAATCTTCGAATGAAGGCTTGGATTCACCCTTTTGAGACATTTTCAGTAGTAAACCTAAAATAACACACAGTTTTTTTTTAATTTGTTTGATTTTTTAATTTGATTTTCGGTTTTTTCTTAATTTTTTCTCTTTTTTAATCAAAATTCATGGAGGCAAAAAAAGAAAAAATAAAAAAATTTTATAAATTATTTTTTTTTTTTATATTAGAATGAAAATAATTT
>Ga0302186_10001066_pt1 | contig 23434 bp, 16 predicted proteins | sample II_Bog_E1_2_FD_198782 | JGI IMG/M metagenome (GOLD analysis project Ga0302186, IMG submission 198782) | Peat permafrost microbial communities from Stordalen Mire near Abisko, Sweden - II_Bog_E1_1 | ecosystem: Environmental > Terrestrial > Soil > Wetlands > Peat | place: Sweden: Abisko...
TAAAAGAAAATTTTTTTTTTTAAGTAAACCAACATTTAATATTGATTTAGCTCTGCTGTAATTTTAAAAGGATTCAATTAAAAATCATATAGCTTTATAAGAAGACAATAATTTAAATATATATTCTTCTTCTTTTTTAATTTTTATAAATTTTAAATAATATAGAGATTATTTATATGAATTTTATTTATTAAAAAAAAAAAAAATGTTTTTTCCATTGAACTTTTTCCAAAAATCGATTCAGCTTATTTAAAAAAAAAAACTCATAAAACTCTTTTTATCTTAAAAAACACAATCTAATTAAATTCATTCCTATTTCCAGTAAAGCTTTTTCGATCCGTAAAATTCTTCTTCCATCCAATCCCCCTATCATCGCTTCTTTGGAATTTCTCCTTCACCCCAACCAACACAGCTTTTTTCTGAATTTTCATATCTCCTTCCTTTTTCAACATATGTTCCCTAAACTCATTATATTCCATAGCACATAGTTCCTGTAGGCTCTTATCTCCATTTTTATCATATTTCTTTATTTCCTTCATCAAGAGGTCTTTATAACTCTTGGAAACTCGGAATGAATTTATTGAGTTTTCTTTAATACTATCCTTTTTACTAATAATCCTCTTCTTATGATCATAATCCTTAGGATTTTGATGAAGTGATTTTTGGAGGAATTCTTTATGACCAGTTTCCTTTGAATTTCTTAAGCTTCCTCTTAACAGCTCTTTATAATCAATAATTTCCTTTAAATCTTCTAAAGAATGTGCTCTTTTCTTATTTAGTTCCTCACTTTTTCCAATAGGCACTCGATAATCGTTAAGTTTCCCCAAGACGAAATCCTCATCCATATAGAAAATCTCCTTGATTTGTCCTTTCTTCAAATTTTCCTTCAGTTTTTTGAAATCAATGAAGTTGAGTTCAGTCAAATCGCTGAGAAAAACCTCATCGATTTTCTTTAAATTTATCTTAAATCTCAACTCCCTCGCGTCATTAAAAGCGAAGATCGATTTCACACCAGAAGCTTCTTTCACAATCAAAAGGACCTGTTGATTGAATTTCTCTTGGGTGAGTTTCAGGAAGGATTCAGTGATTGAGAGTTTCTCTTGACTTCGATGGGTGCTTTCAAGCCCCAACATCTTTTCTATCAACATCAAATCTTCTAGATTAAGAACTATAAGAACATTTCTACTGGAAATCACTTTCTGACTACGGAAAAAAAGGCTTTTCCTGCGGAATTTTCTGGATTCCTTCAGGAAAATCGGCATTCTGAAATCAGCGCTTTTAATTAATCGATCCCCCAGGGATATTTCAAGATTATTTATGGGAGACTCTAAATTGGAATCATTTTTAAAGGATTTCTTGTTTTTCAACTGGTCTTTTATGGAAAGAAATGGATTGAATTTCTCATTAGCACAACCACCGGGACTCATTGTTTCAAGGGATCTGACCATTTTAGGACTAGAATTATCGAGAAGATGGTCTTCGAGTTCAGGACTTCGGTCTTTTAGGTAACGTTGGTTGATTGCTTTGGTCTTGTTTTTCTTGAAGAAATCATTGGGAAGATCAATAAATTTGTGATTTCCGCTGACTTGAGTTTCTTGGTTGATGCGTAATTGCACATAGGATGGAGAAATATTAATGTTTTCGAGGGAAACTTGAATAGAAATAGAATTATTAGGTGGTTTTGATAAAGTATTAGATGGGTTGTCATGGTTTTTAGGGGAAGAGGTTTGAATAAGTGTTTCAATATGAGGATTCAGACTTTTTGAAGAGACTTGTATAGATTTTTCAGTATAATGTTTGGGATCTTCTTTAATATTATTATGGATTCCCATTCCTTTATTTAGGAATTCAGAGGAATTTTGAACCACTTCTTGTTTCTTATCAATTAAAGAGTTTTGAATTCCTTCTTGTATGAATTCGAGCATTGATTTTTGAACCCCTTCTTGTTTGAATTCTACAATGGAATTTTGGACTCCTTCTTGTTTAAATTCCTTCACAGAGTTTTGGACCCCTTCGTTTTTGAATTTCGGGATGGAAGTTTGAACCTCTTCTTGTTTAAATTCCTTAAAAGAGTTCTGAACCCCTTCTTGTTTAAATTCTTTAATCGAATTCTGAACCCCTAATTGTTTGAATTCCTTAATCGAATTCTGAACCCCTAATTGTTTGAATTCCTTAATGGAATTCTGAACCTCTTCGTTTATCATAATCCCTCTTGAATTTTGTACCCCTTGGGTTTTCATTTCAGTTATTGAATTCTGCACCTCTTCATTCTTAAATTCCTTCATTGAACTCTGAATTCCGAGTTGTTTAAGTTCCTTAATAGAATTCTGAACCCCGAGATTTCTATATTCCTTCATTGACCCTTGAACTCCCATTTGTTTCATTTCCTTCAGTGAGTTCTGGACCCCTTTCTCTTCAATTTCCCTAAATGAATTCCCTACCTCACGATTTTTAAAGGTCTTTTCTTCTCCTACCCCTTTTTCTTCTCTCATAATAGAGTCTTGAACCCCCTTTTCTTTTCTCTTAATAGAATCTTGAACCCCTTTTTCTTCTCTTTTAAGAGAGTCTTGAACTCCCTTTTCAGCTCTATGAATAGAATCTTGAACACCCTTTTCATTTCTTTGAATAGAATCTTGAACACCCTTTTCAGCTCTTTGAATTGAATCTTGAACACCCTTTTCAGCTCTTGGAATAGAATCTTGAACTCCCATTTCGATGTAACTCTTATTATCTTGAACCCACGCCTCCTTCATTCTGAGAATCTCCTGAACACCAATTTCACGATAATCTTTTGAATCCTGACAACTGGTTTCCTTGAAAACTTTAGAGTTTTGGGTCGCTTCTTCCTTGAAAACCTTGGAGTTTTGGGTGGCGGTTTCCTTGAAAACCTTGGAGTTTTGGGTGGCGGTTTCCTTGAAAACCTTGGAGTTTTGAACTCCTTTTTCGCTGAAGGTCCTTTTGTGTCTGATAAATTTGGCTTCCTTGGTTTCAGTCTTTTGTTCTTGGGGTTGTCTGGATTTTTGGATTGTTTTCGGATGAAGTGTTCTTAGATAGGATTTGAAGTTGTTCACAGAAAATTGGGTTTCAGATTCTTTCTGGTCTATTAATTTCTTTGAATATTGGGAACTTTTATTAAGTAATGAAGGGTTTTGAGTTTGGGTTTCTATCGTAGAAAGGTTATTAAGGGCAGCTTTGGTTTGTATTGTTTTGAACTCCTTATTTGGTTGTAGAGATTTGAGATATTTTTTGAATTTTTCTTTGGAAAATTGAATACTCGAGTCAATTTTATTAGAGATTATGGTTTCTTTTTTCATTGGAGGAGTTTCATTCGTTTGAAGGGGGTTTTCGTTATTGCTATTGAAACTATTTCTTCTCTTAATGTCAATGATGTTCTTAATATCATTATTATTCTCTCTAACATTATTATTATTATCAGAATTTTCAATACTTTTGCTTGTTTTTTCCTTAAATTCAACACCTTCTTTTGTTGTTTTCTCCAATAAATTCGATTTCTCCAGAAAATTCACAGTTTCTTCTCTCAGATCATTGCTTTCTTCCTTCAGGTTCCTTTCTTTCACGCAGGATAACGACCTCCTAACATTTCCTTGAAATATGGAAAAGGGCTCTCCAAACCTTTTCATGCCTATGGCTTTCTTATTGATAATTACAAAGGGTCCTTGATTGCATAAGATTTTATTCTTTTTCTCATTGTTTTTCCCACAACCGTTATTAACACTATTGTTATTCCCAGTGTAATTATGAGAAATTTTATCTTTTTTCTCTGTAATATAGTTATTTCTAGCGATCCTCTGGTTTTTAGTTGAAGCAGTGGATCCGAAGGTCTGGTAATCTTCCTCAATGCTTCGATTCATGTCCATTTTAGGGAAAAACATCTTATTTCTCAGCTTCTCCTTCTTATTCCCCTTTGTCTTTGGATGAAAGAACCCTTCATTACCATTCTTCTCTTTATGTTCATCGCATAACTCACTCATGAGACTGTTATTATGAAGACTATTGCCATTGTCTTGATCAATCGCCATTGAAATGTTTTCCATAGCAGGTTTCATCGATTGACCTGCTAATCGAGCCAAATAATCAGCCAATCTGTCTATTCTGGGGAAATGATGCAATTCCAGCTTTGAAAAGATCAATACATCATTGAAATACACTTCGAAAGCCCCGATTCTTGGAAAAACCACGATTTTTTTCAATTGAGTATCGAAGAAACAGTCTCTATAATGTTGGTCGTTCATCAAGAGGAGGGTTTTCGGAGGTTTATTTCTTAAAATCATAGCTTCTGGAAGCTGCTTTTCTAAGCAGGATTTGACTGTTTTTAATGAAAAGAAGACTTTTAAAAAAATATATTAAGAGGGGAAAGGGTTACGATCAGAATAAGCCTGTTGGTAGGATTTTTCTGTATGCAGAGAGAAAAGAGAATGAGAGGAACAATTGGTGCAGACTTCCACTGTTATTGTGAAAGACATTATAGTTATAGTTCAAAAAATATAAAATAAATTAATTTGAAGGATTTGGGATAAGAATAATTACAAAAAAAGCAGCTAAAAAAATTTATTGTCAATATTCAAAAGAAGAAAGTAATTAATTCACAATTCTCCAATCAAGTTCATGTTCTTTAGGCTCTGAAAGAGTTTATAAAACTCTAATAATTTGTTAATTAATTAAATTACTCATTCGCAATATTTTCATTCCCCCATTAAATTACGCAAAGGAAAAAAACTATAGAGAAAACTCCGAAAATTGCGAATATCGGCTTATTTCCAGCTTGATCTAATGTCTCATTTGAATTATTAGCAATTGGCATCCTCTCCAAACAAACTATGTTATTTTCAATTTCCCCTAATTCTCTCCCCTCATCACATCTCAAACACCCCCCTTCCTCTGAATATTCCAGACAATATTTTATCTCTCTAGAGCAGTTTTTCTTAGTATAGCTCAAAATATGATTATCCTCACATTTTAAGCATATACTCATATCAGAATAAGAAAGGCAATTTTCTATGGGCACTCTTTTAATAAAATTTTGGTCAAAAGTCTTCTCCAACATTTGTATTCTTGCCTCTAATTTTTGAATGATCCCCTTTAATTCAAGGATTCTCTTGGTGTTTTCTTTGATGTTCAATCCCATCACTGTGATCAAGAACTCCTTCATTTCGAAACCCTCATAGATCTGTGACTTTATCAGGAAATCTTCCACGTTTTTCACATCCAAATCCCATATATCCCAATTATTTTCAATTATCTTCCTATAATAATCCTCTATACTAAAGCTCTTCTCAGTCTCTTTGAAAAATTGGACCAACGGATCCTTGAAAAGCACCAGAAATTCTATAATCACTATGTTATTGGCTTGGATTTTCCGAAACTCGCCTATGAAGAAATTAAAGACCTTCTCAATAAGTTTAGAAGTGACCAATTTTTGCAATATCCCCTCGTTTTTCAAGCAATTCATTATATCTTCGTATTTATTGTTTTTGATTAGAAAAGCTAAGGAATCACCTATGATTTTGCCTATGATGTTCAATGAAATCTCGGGAAACAAAGCCCAGACATCGAATGATTCCTTGAAGATAAAGAGCGATTTTTCAGAGGAATTGATTTGAGACCTCAGATAATCACCGATTTCCCTGATAACAGGGTCTAATTTCATGAAAAAGGCGACTTTTAACAATGAAATCACTTCATTTAGGGGAATTTCAGAGATTTCCTTGAAATAGAGGTATTTCACGATTATTTCTATAGAGATTTTATTGAATTCTATTGGAATTACGAGTTCGTTATTGGAAGCTTCGAACATTTTCAAGGTTTCCTTATATTCTTCTAAGACATCGCCATGGATTTTGAGAATGAGATGGTCTGATTGCTTTATGGACAATGGCTTCCATTTATCATTAAGAAAATTGCATTCCATCAATTTGAAAGCTTCTGGGGATAGAGTGGTTTTTATGGAGAAAAAAGACGGGTCAGCCAAAGAAAAGAATGTCAAAAAATTTAAAAGAAAGAGGAGTTTTAAGGGGGTGGATAGACTTATTATATTCATTGTTCTAATTTTGTTGTTGTTTTTATTAAATAATTCTGATTATTTTATATTTTAGCAATTTTATCCAAAAAACAGAATTTTTTATTGAAAAAAATGAGGTGAAATTTTACTTAAATTGTTTAATTAAAAAAAAAAATTTTTTTAAAAAAAATTTAAAATGACTTTGGATAAAAAAAGTGGATAATTTTCTTAAAGAAAAAAATTATTTTATTGTCTAAATTTCTTTTTTTATTAACAAAGATTAAAAAATTGTTCCTTTATTCATAACGAACTAAAAAATTGTCTTTATTCATCTTAATAGCAGCTATCAGATCTTCCTTTCCTTTCTCTTGATTCTCAACTTGCCATCTAAATATATTTTCCTGAACTGTCTTAATCTTGGGGCCTGGTTTGAGTTCTAATAATTTGATGATTTCTCCCCCCTTAAAACATCATATAAAAATCACTAGATTTTTATATCTTTTACATCTAATAGAGGCTTAATAGAGAAAATCAATGACAATTTTTCATGATTCACGAAGTCATGAAGTTCTTCATATTGTCGAATAATTTCCAATGAACAATTCTCTTGCTTTTCTTTCATGAAACTCAGGAAAAAAGCCAATTCCCAGCTATCTCCATTGTTTTTGATCCATTTTATCACTTTGTTCTTCATATCATGCGAATCTTTTATCATATCTCTAATGAGCTCTATGCTTGAATCTAATAACATCACCATATTAGTTTCTTTATTAGGCAACTTTATAAAGAACATGAGTATTTATTATCTAAATTTTAATATACTTTTATTGATTCCTTCATTATATAAGCTAACAATGATGGAGTTTGTTTGTTTTTCTCGAATTTAAACACGGAAAACGGCAATATCGATGCAGTCAAATAAGCATAAAAAAACACTTGTTTTTGGCTATAATTTTTCTTCAAAATCTCAAATTTCTCAATCATTTCTCTATGTTGATAAATCGTCCTACAAAGTCCATATCCTGCCTTGCATTTTTCCTCTATGATTTCCTGCTTCATATCTTTAAAACCCACGTTATTCAATTTATAAATAATTTCTAAATAAATAATTTTAAATAAAAACCTTTCATCACACTTTTGACCTCAAATACTATATCCCATAATCCATTTTCGAAATAATAAGTCAAACAATCAAATACTGATTCATGATTTAATATCGAATTCAGCTCAATTCCCACTCTTTCTCTGCTAACTTTTGTCCTCAAAGTAGTCTAGTAACTGAAGTTTTTAACTAGAAAATTCTTTAATATTTTTTTACCAAAATCTCTTCAGATTTCAAAGCCTCGATAATATCAGGTTCAACTTTGAATCCGAATCGTGAAGCAAAACGAAAAGTCCTCAATATTCTTAACGGATCATCGAAAAATGTCGAATAAGGCTTCAAAGGTGTTCTTATAACCCCATTCTTCAAATCATCTAATCCACGTTTCGTGAAATCTTCCACAGAATCCGTCATCAGATTATAAAACAACGAATTTATAGTCAAATCTCTTCGAAAAGCATCTTCTTCCGCAGTTCCTATTCTCTATTTAATAAAATCTTAATAAATTCCCTATAATTCTTAATATTTGGACCATTGTTGGGACTCTAGTATCAGGATCATAAGTCTCTCCTCTTAAATTCACGAAATCTATCCATATATCCTTGATTTTCACAGTAGCAGTCTCCAAATGCTTAGATTTCTCAGGATTCAGCTTAATGACTCCGAAACCATGAATATCATCAATTCCCTTTTTCTTGAAGAATTCCTTAGCTTTCTTTAGAAATTCCTCTCCTGTCATATCATCAATAGCAATATCTATGTCTTTGCAATCTTTCCCTAAAAGCTATCAAGAATTTAAAGAACTTTTCCTATAAAAATGGTTTTTTTACTTTATCACGAACCCAACCTCCTGCTACTCTTAAAGTTGATTTAAGTCCTTCCTCCTGAACATAAGATTTCAATAAGTCAAATAAAGACTTCTCGTTTTCTGTCAACAGAGGCTTTTCCTTCACAGGAAAAACATTAAATGATTTAGAAAAGTCCATATAAGGTTTGAAGGTGACTAGAATGTTTTTGAATGAAGAATAGAAAAATCGCGAACTTTTATTTAATAGTAGGATTTTCTTGCGAAATAACATAAATATTATTTCAAAATCAGAGTTTAAATTCTTTTATATTCATACAAATTCAAAAAATTCAAAATCTTCAGTTTCCCGATAATTTTCTATGAATATCTCTATATTGCCTGATCCTCATAAGAAAATCTCTCTATTTGAGAGAATTTGTGCCTTTTTCTCGAGATTTTCTGATCAGAAAAAACTAGAAAAAAGCTTATTAAAATCAATATCAGAGACTCAAATCGCAGGTTTTTTTCTTTATTTCCTAATCTCTATAAGTGCAATTTAAGGATTTCCTAGAATTCTATTGACTTTTTACCTTTATTACGCTGAAACCTTGATAATTCTCTTGATTTTAGCATCGATTTTCGATCAAATTGCTGTTTTAAGGTCTTTTTTTCTAAATAGATTCATTTATAATACTATTATTTTTCATAGTCTAACTGATGATCTGATAATTGATATTAATAAATATCATGAAATCTCAATGATTTTCGCTTTGGAGTTGATAATAGACTTATTCTTGACCATGGATTTCGTGATAAAAGTCATTTTAAGATCATATTTTCTGGATTCTGGCTTTTATGGATTCGAATTCCTCATATTTGATGTTTTTTCAGGACCCATAGTCTTGTTATTTGACCTAAGTTATTTGATTTTTGAGAGAAAACTCGTTTTTCTAGGCTTTTTATTGAGAACATCCAAGGTTTTTACTATGGGATTTCTAAGGTTTTCAACGTTTGAAAAAATTTCACTATATCGAATTTTATAGAAAAATCCTTCATAAATTAAGGACGATTTTTCCTCAGGTCCGGCCTTTATTTTGGAGTTTATTCGTGTTTTTTTATCTCTTCAGTTATTTCGCTGAGGCTCTTTATTCAGATGAATTGCCGAAGTATTTCACTGGGCTTCCAGATAGTCTTTTCACGATGTTTCAGGTATTTTCTTTAGAAATTTTATCTTTTTCTAGATAATTCTTATAGTTTATGACATTGGATAGTTGGGGAGTTTTAGGTCGATTGATTCTAGAGGAAAAAGGCGTATATTCTGCTTATTATATGGTCATATTCATTTTTCTTATGACTTATTTCTTCCTCAATATAAATCTCGCTTTTGTAGTTGATAATATGACTCCGAATAATACCATTGCATTATGGACTGTAAATCCGAATGATAATGAAAATAATGAGGAAAATAAGAACTTTTTTGAGGTTTTGGCTAAGGGGAAAGTTCATGATTGGATAGTCAATATAGTCTTTTTAATGTCTTGGCCACAAATCCACACAATTACAAAAAACAATGATTTTAAAGGAAATTTGGCTATTGCTTTTGAAATATCGATTGATTTTATCTATACTATGGGGTTCATGAGCAGGGTTTTAAGCTAAAATCATAGAGAATTAATTAATATATATAGATTTTCCTTGATTATTCCACAAAAGGCAAAATCCAATCTAAGTTCATTTTAATTATCAAGCTATTAGCAGGACCAATGTCCTTATTTCTCAATTCTTATTGTTATTTTTCAATGATCGCCATTCTTCCAGGTTTCCAATAAATGTTAGTTTTTTTTATAAGTCTTTAAAAAATGATTTCAAAGGCCATTTTCTCAGAATATTTCAAATTCTGACCACTGAGACCCTTTCCTCCTTTATTTACAGTTATTTCCCAATATTTCCAAAGGTTTTCCTTAAAAAGTCTTCTTAAATCATAAATATTTTATTTAGATAGCCTATCCCTTTCTTCTGTTAATGGGATTAATTTACTTTTTAGCTTGTTGGACAACAGAAAGATTAGGTGCTGAAATGCCTGAATTTTTCAACAATTTCAATCTTTCCATTTATTCTTTTATTCAAGTTCCTTATTAAATAAAAGTCTTTACCTAATTCCTATTTTCTAATTGAAAAAAAAAAAGATGCTTTCTCTTGATGAATGGTGTAATACTGTGACCAGAGGAATCCTTAATAATGCATTGGAATCTGCTTTGATATTTGTGCTCTTTATTTTTGTGGCCAATTTCATCCTTTTAAACATTATGTTGGCTATAGCTTGTAATGAAATCCAAACAACTCCACAAAAGGCCAAATCTCAAGAAAATTGCGATTTCCATGTCATTAGACATTCCTTTCAAAAAGTCCTTAGAAACCTCTTAATTCTTATAGAATTCAAACATAAATTCCTCTATAAAAAGCTCAAAAATCATAAGATCTTCACTGAAAATGCCTTTTATTCAAAACCCAATCCTCGAATTGAAGAAATCACTGATATTGAGGACTTTTATGAACTAAAGCATATGCTTTCGTTGAAAGAAAATCAGGAGTTTTTCATTGAATATAAAGGAAAAAGAGTTTCCATGAAGAAATCCATGCTTTTAGAGATAAATAAGAATTGTGAAATCATCATTTCTAATGAAAATATAGATAAAATCAAGAAAAACGCTACTTTTTCAAGCTTTGATAAGTCTTTTTTCGAAATCGAGATTCCAGCCAATAAAGTCCCTTCTGGAAATCAGACTTTTTGTGAGAAAATCATGAATTTCTGGGTTTTAATTAAGCAGAAACTCTCTAATCCCGAGGGGAAATCTCTCGATTTTCAATCTTTTTAACTAATTTTCGCATTTTAAAATATATATTTCTCTTATCATTTCTAATATTAATTAACTTGAAAATCTAAATTTTTTGGCCTTATAATACTTATTTCCCTAAAATCTTCTTTATTTCCTTCATTTCCCTCATAATATCTTCGAAATTCCTTTTTCCTTCCTCTTTCAATTCCCTGACCCATTTCTCTTTATCCTCTTCAAAATTAGACATTTTTGCTCTAACTTCCTCAGTCAATTCCTCAAATAAATGAGTGGTTTCCTTTTCAAATCCATTGAGTTCTTTACTTAATTCTTCGATTTTCTCATTAGTAACCTCCAACATCCTTTCAACATCAAGCTCTATATTCTTTTGTAAAGCCCCTAATTGATCTCTTTCTTCACGTTCATGTTTTTCATTATATAATTCAATAAGAAAAGTCCCGATTTGCTTAGGAGGAAAGAATTTCTTAGCTATATTCGTTGTTAAAGAACTGTTAGTATCGCATAAAATGTTCATTTTCTCATATAATCGATATTTTAGTTCTGAATCCTTGATATCAGCATGAAAATCACTAATAATACTAACCAAAAGATTCATCAGCATTATCGCAAATAGGAAAGATGATGCAATCATATAGAAATCCGCGAATTCGCTTATTATTAGATCATAATCAGTGATACCTGAAGTGTCCCCGGTTATCGTATAATAGAAAATCAAAATAGTATCCCAAAGACTCGGCATTTCCCCTGCATTATCAGTATGTAAGAGATAAAATGAACAAGCCATATTGAAGATGAAAATCACCATAAATAAGACGAAATTCTTCACTCCAATCAAGACATTAAAGATCAATCTTATCATAAAGGATGTTTCTTTTAATGCTCTAAAGAAACTTAAGAATCTGAACCATAAACAAAACATCGAAATTGAATATACCACCTTTACTAAAGGTACATTCACCCTGAAGGATTCCACATGGATTAAGAGCATATCAAGAATTGAGGCGGACATCGCTAATGGGATCAACGCGATATCGAAATAATTCCAGATATATTTGAAATATTGGATAATGCCTTGCATTAATTGTCTTAATTCATTGATCAAAGTATATAGAGAATTGACCATTATCAAGACATCTATAACATTACACGCGATATTATAATTTTGATTTTCATAATTATAGATATTCGCACGCATTTGATAAAGAAACAGGAAATTGATGTTGAAAAGACTAAAAATTACGAGGAAAACCAAAAGTTCTATCTTATAATAGAAGGAAATCTGTGTTCTCCAGATAAAATCAACCAGAATCTCTAATGTCTTATTGCTGAAAATCTCATTATTCGCCTGTAAATTACCAATAACCCCATAGAAATCATTGGTTTTATCGATATCGATTTGATTTAGATCAGGTAAACATATAATCCTGGCTTTAACCATCGATTTATTCTCATTATCATTTTCCAAATCAATATGCTCTTTATTCTTCAAATGCTCAATCAATTGTTTTTCAATAAAGGTCTTATCATTTGTATAAAGACTATCAGTTTCTATTAACACGGTTTCATTCAATTCTCTAAAAACCAAAGAATTATCATATATCGAAGGATCTAATGGCATCATCGAATAATTGAATAAATTGTTCAATATAGAGAGATCATCGCCTAATAAAGCACTCAAATCACATACTAAATTGCCCAATGTATAATCCTTTCGGAAGTTATAATTTAAAAACCGCGATTTCTGATAGAAATTCGTGGATTTTTCTTTCAAAAACACAAAGAACAACTTGAAATATTTCACAATTAAAGTGGGGTTTTTCCTTTGGATCAAGATATCTAAAGGAGTATTTTGAAATAGATCTAAAGAGGAAAATTTCGAGAAAATGCTATCAGGTTCATCAGTGTAGATTTCTCTTAATTTCTCCTTTGTGAATAATTCGGATTTATCGAAAATTGAGATCAAATGAAGGAAACTGAAGAAATAAGGCAAAGAGCTGATTTTCCGATCACAAATCACATCAGCATCTTTACTCAAAACAGTCAAAGAATCATAATTCAGGTATTTATATAGATAAGTGGCTAACCAATTGATGTTGATTTTATATAATTCGAATTCTTTGGATATATAGAGATAACAATGGCTTTGGAAATCAAAGAAAAAACTTAATATTTCTTTAGTGGTTTGGAAGCTGAAGATCACAGCTCCTGTGAAACAATCTATCAAATTATTATAATATAACATTAGACGATTTTCCTCTTTGGATAAAAACACTGGCTTTGATCTTATTTGCGGACAATCGAATTCGCACATTAAAGTGGCTAAACTCTTTTCATCTTCAGTTTTAGTCAAACTTTTACAATCCCAAACTTGCATTTTTTTAGAACTCAAAAACATCACCAAAATCTTCTCATTTGGACTCATAGTGATCATTTCCACTGAGGAATTCAAAAACATCAGATTTTCTGGCTTGATTAACTCACCATCAGCATCTATCGTCCATAATTTCAAGATCTTTCCTCTTCCTCCAGCCAAAAAAGTCCTATTATCTCCATTCATCTTATATAAGGCATTTACCACATCAGGCTTGGTATCATATTTCCGAGTTTGTTTCATTTCCAGAAGATCCCACATTCTAATGGTTTGATCTTCGCTGCTTGAAATCAAGAGATCTTCTTCTTGATTGATCACTAAGGCTAAAACTGCTCCAGAATGTCCTGATAATCGTTTTTTTCCTTGCTGATAGTCTAAACGATCGATATCCCATATAAAAATCGATTTGTCATTACTCCCTGAGATTATGCGTCTTTTCTTAGTCGATATCATGGCTCTGATCATTCCTGTATGATCCCCGAAACTCGCGATTCGTTTGGATGAAGTGAGATCCCAAACAGTTATAATGAAATCATCATCCGCTAAAGCTATATAGGAATTATCTTCAGCGATTACCTCAGCAGTTATAGTCAAAGAATAGCCTTTGAAACATCCCGGTAATTCATCATGAAGCATCGCTTCAGAGAAATTCGATTGGCTTCTTAAATTTGGAGGAGAGTTATCTGGAATCTGAAGCAATTTCGATAAATCATAAAACACAATGCTTTTATCTCGATCGGCAGTGAATAATTGTCCATTTATATGAGAAAATAACAAGGCAGTGCATCCTTTACAATTTTCAGCTGGTTTCTTCAAAAGTCGATATTCATCATTAATATTATATATATAGATATTCTTTCTTTTTTCAGCAGTTGGGATCAAAGGAGCACAACCAACGACCAAAAACTTATGATCAGGACTTAAACCAAAACTAGTAATCGGGTTATTATGATCATTTAATTCTTTCAATAAAATCCCAGTATTAAAATCCCATATGATCACTTTCTTATCTCCACCACCTGTATAAAGCCTCTTTTCATCATGACTTAAACATATGGCACTGATTTCTTTCTCATGACCTTCCAAAATAATCAATTTCTCTGAAGTCCTTATATCCCAAATTATCGCGTTATTATCATCACTGCCTGAAACCAATCTATTTTCAAGACTATTCACTAACAAACATAAGACAAATCCATGATGACCATCAAAAGATGCTGAGATGCTTTTTGTTCTACGATCCCAGATTCGAATCACAGAATCTGAATAACCTATGAAAACTCTATAATTATCACGACTAAGGATCAAATCGAAACAAGTGGCCAACTCATATTTGAATTCCTCGACCTTTTCTCCGGTTTCTAATTCGAAGATCTTGGTCAAACGACCATCTGTGCCCACGACGACTCGAATTCCATCGCTACTAACAGCCAATCCAGTGATTTTTCCATCATTTTCATGAATTGTCCTGAGTTGTTTATTGGTTTTGAGATCCCAAATTATCACTAATTTATCTTGACCTCCGGAGATCAAAGTCTTATTATCAGGAGTCAAAACAAGTCTTGATATAGGTTGCGAATGTCCATCTAGAAAAGGCAATTGTTTTGAATCTCTCAAATTCCAAACTCTGATTGTTTTATCATCACTCCCTGAAATTAAATTCATCCCGTTTTTCGATAATGCTAAGGTATTGATTGCTGAATGATGACCATCTAATTCTGCAATTTGTTTCAAATTTGTCAAATCCCACATAAGGATACTTTTATCATTGCTGCCAGAAAATAGCCTAGTGCCTTCTTGATTGATCGCTATTGATAAAACCTCATTGGTATGTCCTTTCAATGCCTCAATCAAGGTCTCTTCTAAAATACTGTTGATAGACCAGATCTTGATCTCTTTATCAGCTCCGCATGTGACCACTTTATAACCTTTTGATTTTGCAATATAATTGACGATCATGGAATTGCAACTGCCTTTATGAGCATTGAATTTATGCACCTCGCTTTTTCTCACAATATCATAGATCTTAAGTAAGCCCAATTTATCACCTGAGAAGATATATTCATCATTGGTATCCAATGCCACACATTCCACGCAATGATCATGCTTATATTGACCCACAATCTCCTTGCCTTTTTCCTTGTTTTTCAAATCAAAAATACTAACTAATCCATCATGACATGAAACTATCGCTCTATCACCTTCTCCTGTTAAAACTAGATCAGAAATCCATCCACCTACTTTCTTCAGAGTAGCCAAACAGGTATTAGTCTCTATATCCCAGATTCTCAAACTATGATCCGCTGAGCCGGAAACCAATTTTTTCTCTTTTTTCATGAATTTGATCGCGAGCACCTTTTGCATATGACCTTCTAGATTATTTTTAAATTCAAAAGTCTTTAAATTCCAAAGAGAAATCGTGGCGTCATTGGATCCCGCTGCTAAGAGGGTTTGATCTTCTGTGATATCTAGGGTTCTAATTTCTTTTTTATGCCTTTTAAAGATTCTTTTAGTCTTTATTTTATTGAGCACCATTAATTTCAATGAATTCGAAGAACCTCCAATTGAGATAAGTTTGGCATCATCAGGCGTTAAAGCCATGCAATTCACAGGATGAACTTGATTTTCTTCTAATCCGATTTGTTCTCCGTTTTCTAAATCAAAAAGTCTGATACTGTTATAATGATCTTCAAAGCTCGTTATTATGGTTGTATTATCCTTACAAATTTCCAAAGTGAGGATTTTAGATTGAGGTCCGATGATTTCTCTAATAAATTTAAACGAACTTAAGCTAAATACTTGCAAAATCCCGTTTTCTAGTCCTAAGACCAGATGTCTTGAATTATATGTTGCTCGAATTGCAATTATCACAAAATTCAAGACTATTACATCATTGATTTTTTCAAGCTTTTCAACTCCGAACCTGAAGACATTAAATCGACATCTCGAACCTATAGCTAGATATTCATTATTTGTGGTGATTTCAGTGGCTGTGAGATCGCCCATCCAAGGATTAAAGCTTTTTTCTACGCTTCGGGCTATGGTATCAAAGATCTTGATATTGCCATCGATACAAGAAGCTAGAAACCTTGAATTATCTTCATTCAAGAATCTAATCATGATGATTTCGCTTTGGAAAAGTTGTTGGACATCACTTTTAGCAAATGTCTTGATTTCCCAGACAATGATCCTTCCGGTAGTATCACCGCTCACGAATTTAGAGCCATCATAATTAACTGCCATGATCTTTACCATACCAGAATGTTCTTCACATTCTGGGATTAAGATGTTCTTGACTTTCGCGAGATCCCATACCATCATCTTTTTATCACTACTACTACTAACAGCCTTGATATTATCAGGAAACACCACAATTGATGTGACCTGTTCCTTATGACCTTGTAAGAGATGTTTCTCATAATCCTTATCGAAATTCCACACTCGGACATCATTCGAAGCTGATGAAATGATCTTGCGACCATCTGTGCTCACTACAAGGCATTTTATTTGATCTGTATGGCCTTCAAGGGTTTTCTTAAGCTCATGCTTCTTCACATTCCAAACTTTAATGCTACGATCTAAACTACTTGAGACTAATAACCCACCATCGGGACTGAAATCCAGACTGGTCACATTATCATTATGTCCATCAAAACGCATTTTTTCTTTTTTGGTATTCAAATCCCAAACTTTGACCAAATTGTCATTTCCTCCTGAAGCTAATAAATCTTTTGCTAATGCCAGGCCATTGATCGTGTCATTATGGCCTTCTAAAGAAAACTCCAGAGTCGAAAATTTGGTGTTCCACACCTTTATCGTTTTATCCTGGCTACCAGAATACAGAAGATCATTTTCCTGACTCAGGATAATGGCAGTTACTGGCCCTTTATGAGCTCCTTCTATTTTTTTCGGGTCGAATCTCCTTTGTAAATCCCATATGATGATTTGTCCATTGTTGTCACCAGATGCAAGCAGATCCCTTGCAGTTGAGAGACAAATCACTGGGGAAAGATGACCATCATCGAGTTCCATGAGACATTTGCCATTTTTCATGCTCCATTGTTTGATTTTGGTCTCATTATCACCACTTGAATATAAATTGTTGTCAAAGTCTATGACTATCTTTGAGACATTGAAATTGCTTATGAGGCCTTCTTCCTCAGGGGCACTAATGAACAGACTTTCTTGAAGATTTTGTTTCTTAATGTCTATATTCTTAATATCCAAGATTGAGATCCCTTTGCCATCAAACCCCATGGCCAACAAGGTGTTATCTGGACTTATCGCCAGACAAGAAACCTCAGAAGCCTGGAGAAAGCTGGCACCATTGTTGGAGGATGGGAAAAACTTGAAATCCTTGATATTCGCATATATCTTCGGAGTGAAGATATTTTGTTCTTCAACCCAAGAAACAAAGGAATTGAATTTTTCAGAGGGTTGGGATTTGTTGAATTTCTTGAGAAGTTTGTCGATGTTCTTTTGGGAAAGGGCTAGATTTTGGTCTTCAGTGTTATTTAGGATTTTTGAATTATCTCTTGTCAGAGTTTTACTGTACTCAGGACTGAGAGGAGGATATCGAAGAGGAGATTCAGGTATTTGACTGATGTGATTGGAGAATGGGATGGGTTCTTCTGGGAAGTTGAAATATGACGATTTTTCAGGTTGCATCAAAAAAAGGGGGGTTAAATTGGGATTTGATATTAAATTTATTTTGGTATGAAAAGAGGCTTGAATGATTTTTTCGGTTTTTTTTCTTTTTAAATTTAAAAAGACTTTTAAATAGTTTTAATTTTTCAAATTCTTAAATTTTTCAAATTTTTCCATTTTTTTCCAATTTTTTTAGCTTTTTCAAATTTTTCTTTAAGGACTTATTCCATTAGTCATTTTCTGGAAATTATCATATTGTATAGTCCACCAATTTTCGACACTGCTTTCTATGAGTTTCTCTACATGAGCCTCACACTATTTAGCAAAAACCATAATTTATATTAACAAAATATCACAGACCTCATCATCAGTGAAATTCTCTTTAAACCTCTCCTTAAATACTTCCAATTTGAATTGGGTGAAACAAGGCAAATCCGATTCTTCCATCATAATTTCCAATAGATAAGATAATTCCTCCACATGTTTCCTCAATTCCTTAAATCCTTCATTCATGAGGCATTTATAATAATCGAACATATTGGACTCTTTGCCTCCCATTAGTTCTAAATATTCCTTTTTTAAGTAATATATAGAGAAATCATTGATTATTATGTTAATACGCCAGTGAATTTAAAAGGCGCAGATTCAAAATTTATCCCTCCAGGAGAAAAAGCCAACATAAACCCGAAATCGATATGAAGGATATAACCTTTGGCATCAATGAGGATATTTCCGTTATGTCTGAATTCAGATTTCAAAATTTATCAAAAGAAAAGTCTTTTTCTAGAAAAAAGAACCTGTCCTTGATTTGAAGGAAATAGCTCACCAACGAATAGGCTGCGAGACTTTCAACGAAATTCTTTTGAGCCTCTTCAAATCCGAACCCGTAGGTCATTTTATAGAATTGCAACATGGAAGTATTAGGATATTTCTTCTTAAGTCCATCAATCGCAATCGTATTAGGTATGAACTCTAAATTCGTAATTAAAGAGAAGATTCTTTTTCTATTAAAAATAACCTAAAATGCCGGAATTGGAACTAGTAACGATAATTTCATAGGGTCTTAAATATAGCTTGATATTGGCTTTTTCGAATATCTTTTTGAACTTTATAATCAATTGCATAGCGAGAATCTCCTGTCTGAGATCATCGCCTCCTTTTACAATAAGAGATCTCAATTTATATGAGGGGAAATGTCCATATGGGGATTTTAGCCTGATAACTTTGGCTTTATCTTCCCAAATTTCATCCCAAGGACCCAATTTCCTGATTTTGATGTCTTCAACCTGTTTTTGCTTTAAAGAAATCCGCTCAAATTCAAGATCTTCCCTTATTTTCTCTTCGATTTTCATCATCACTAGTTTAAAACCTTGTGATTTTGATGGATCCTCTTCATTTTTCGGCTTGAGATTATGAAGAAACTTGATTTTCTCCTTGCCTTCTATAGTTTTAAAGGAAAGCTTCCTGCGATTTCTCATTGTGGGACTTTCTTCATTGTCTTTGAGTTTATTGAGATCGATGGAGCCGGTTCTATTAAGGTTCTTCTTTGGGAACTTCTTATTGAAAACATTGGCATTTTTGACATTTGAGCCAAATTTATGAAATTTTTGCTGCATTTCTATAGTTTTCGAACTATTTAATTTCCTTGGATTCATAGTAGTCATGGTTCTTTTCTCTGATCTTTGGAATTCAGTGTTTTTTTCAATAATCGATTTATTTTCTAACAATTGGCTTCGATCATCGCTTTCTTTCTTTGTCAAATTCAGGAACTTGGGTAATTTCAAGGTTAATGCAGGAATGAGCCAATTTTTGTTCTCATTTTTAGCGTCTAAGAGCTTTTTGGCTTCATCTTCAGCCACTTTCTTCATGAATTCCTCAATGCCTTGATATTTATTTAGCTTGGTTTTAGTGATATCGATGGTTTTAGCAGAGGTGAAAGTGGGGTCATAGAATTCATCAATAACTTCCCAATCATGAGTGGTTTTGCTGGTTTTGGATGATAATGCTGAATCATCGTCGTTTTCAGAAATGCTATGTTTAGGGGCATAGATTTTGAAATCTTCAACGCTATTTTGTTAGATTTATAGGAAAAAACAATATATAAATTTATTAATTATATCATGTTTTCGTAAGAAATATAAGTACTCAACAGTCTCAGCGACGATTTTATAAGGAACTCTTTTCTTAGTATTGAAACAAGTGAAATCATGGTTTAGGATCTTGATCATCTATTAAATAATTCCTCTAAGATAATATGAAGATTCTTTATTAAATACCATATTTGAATGGAATTTAGATTCATCCCAATTGGAAAAAGGTAATGAAACACCTTCATAATAGATGCTTAATTGGAAATCTCTGAGCACATTAGTGATTTTCTTCCTATTTTTCTCCAGGACGTTATTCGCTCTGTCTATATAATACTTCAAACGGCCTTTCCTTTCTTCTATTTTATAGGATTTCAACGTCAATGAGATCTTTATCAGATTATTGATGAATTTGTTAATTGTTGTATTATATTCCATCCTATTTTCTTTATCCAAAGCTATTTGTGCAAATCCTATGAAAAAAAAAAGGAAATTTCTTCTATAATTTAATGAGAAATACTCTGGGTGTCGGTAAAGTCGGTTCTAGAAATTCTCTGTTGATTAGTAAATTCATCAATTCTTTCTCTATTGACCATCGAAATTTCACAGAATTTTAGCAATTTCTTCACTTTCTCATATTTCTGAGTATCATTACTATTGGCTTCTCCATAAGAATTGATAGTCCAATGAATCTAAAAGAACTCTATTATCATTTCTCTAATAAAATCCTTCAATTACCTGTAAATATAAAGGCATGTTTTTTGCGCATTTATCCAATAAAAACCTTTCAAGTTCCAACGATTCTCGTTTGATCACAAGATAACTGAATTCCTTTAAACTAATTATATTTAAATTAATAATTTACCAGAGTTCTGGAATATAAAAAGTCAGATCATCATTGTTTAATTGATAAAGCTTATTTATCAAGAAATTCCTGACACCTCCATGATTAAACCGTTTATTTAAATAATATATTATAAGATCCAGGGTAAGGTTTTCTGATTGAAACAATTCGAAAAGCTTGCTTTGGCTTCTCAAAGGCTTTTCACAATAAGGCAAAAGCTCGAATTTGTCTTTTTCAACCAGATTTTTGCCCAATTCCTTCTGATATTGGGGTCTTTGCATGTGTGTTGTTATTTTTACAATGGGTTTTTTATAATTTATGGATTTTTTAATTTTTCGATTGTTGTTTTTTAAATGAATGAATATTTAATAGTTTTAAATTTCCTTAATAAAAGACCCTGCGTTTTTTCAAAATCTCACGTTTGCATCTCAGGCAGTTCTTTTCTGTTTTTTGGCAATTCTTGCAGAAGAGAAAATGCCTACAAGCGAAATCGAAATAATCGACAGGGTTTTGCTTGCAATTTGGACATTCTGCATAAAGGAAGAATTCATTTTTGTCAACCTTTATCATATGATCTTCTCCGAATTTAATCACATCATTTGGCTTTAATAGATAACAATCACTTTCATTCTCTTTATCCTTTTCCTTCTCTTTATCCTTTTCCTTCTGCTTTCTAATTCCAATCCTCAACCAAATCCTATAACCAAATAGAAAATATCCAAAATTATTTAAAGAAAAAGAAAATTAACCCATTTTGACTTTGCAATGGCATTATATAATAACAATCCTCATTAGAAATAATTATTCCATGCTCGTTTTCAAGATCTTCATCTTGAAGAGGGAGATTCCCTTCATTTTTGCCAATAATAAAGATTTTATTAGATTTATCTCCTATAACAAATTCCTTGATATTTTTACCATTTAACTTCCCATCCAACCCCTTCATTAAAAATCCTTTTTTGCTACCCAGCTTTTCGAACGTGAAGAGGCTTCTGCCCATTTCCAAAACCATCCCCTTGCGAATCAAATAAGGCTTAAGAGTTTGCAATTTGATGAAGGTTCCATTAAGACTTTCCTTATCAAATAACATCGCACGATCATCCATAATAACGATCTCACATTGTGAACTACTCACCATATCTTTATCGATTCTAAAGGAATTATTCTTGTCACGACCTATAGTGAAAGGTGATGAAGTGGTCACATTCACAGTTTTCTTGAGAATTTGATCATATAAGGAAAGATATTTTTGCGTCACATATTCGGAAACCTCAGTTGGAAATTTTGGTCCTCGGATTGAGGCTTGAATCTGAGCTTGTTTCAAAGGCTGCATTGAGGCTCCATCTTTTTCTTCATCTGAGTTCTGATCGGAGGAATCGAGGTCATTAAATAGCTTTTTCTTTTGTTTATTTTGAGGCTTGGTTTTAGTTAGTGTTTTCCCATCAGAATCTGAATCAGAGAGGTTTTTCTTTTTTTCTTCTATTTGCAGTTTTTCTTTTTTTCCTGGTTTTTCTTCCTTGGAAGGTTTTTCTTTTTGTTCTGGTTTTTCTTTCTTTGAAGCCTTTTCTTGTTTTTCTTTACCAGTGACTTTATCATCGGAATCAGATGAGACTTCTTTATCATCAATTTCATTTAAAAGTCTTTTAGGTTTTTTGGTGGGCTTGGATATTTTCTTTATTTCTTCATCTTCGCTTGAATTTTCTGCCAATTCATTAGTCCTTGGAATCTGTTGCTTAGGCGAGACTATAGCTCCTTTTTTGTTACTTTCCTTTTCTTTCCCTTTGGGCCTTTTGAGTTCTTCGGTTAAAGGTACCTCCTTTTCATTTTTTTTATTGGAATGTTTATTTTGAATGTCTTCACTCATGATTTTGGCTTTAGTCATTCTGTTATCAGAATCAGATGAGGAATTCTGATTTTTGAAAGTCGATGGTTTTGATTCCTTTGTTGGTTTTTGATTTTGATTTTTTGAGAGCGGCTTTTTAAATTGAACTTTCATGGTTTTATTGTCCTCATCTTCCTGATCTTCGTTTGGTTTTGAGATCTTTTTATCATTTAATTTACCTTCATCTAAGAGTTTTTGATAATTTTGGAGCATCTTTTGCCCTGAAAAGAAGGAAAGAAATTATAAATGGAATATCAAAGAAATTTGGAATTCTATACACTTTTGTAATTTCTGTAATTTATCACCATTCTTAAATTTTACGTTGACAAAGTATTTATAAAGGTCCGATTGAAGAAATATCTCCCCTGTCATTTCCTCTAAATTTGAGAAAATTAATGAATTTGAAGAGAATTAGTAGAGATTAAAGAACCTCTAAATGTATCATTTGATTCTTCTTCATCCTCTTTAAGTCGAATTAAAGCTTTTTTCACGATTTTTTGGTCTGTTTCGACTAGGAATTGAAGAAAATCTGTATGATCCCAAGCTTTTGGTGGTTTTTTCATTTTCTCGATTAATTTAGTTGTATCGAACTCCATTTTCTTAAAATCTCAAAAAAATTATCAGGCTTTATTTTGAATAATTATAAAATATTGCGATTTCATTTTAATTTCCTATAGAATCTCATTTTTATTTTTAGTCAATCTTATTAATAAAAACCTTTTAAACATGTAAAATTAAATTTGATTTCAAATCTGAAATCAAATTTTTTAAAAAGAAAAAAAATAAAGGAAATTTCTGAAGAATGTGTAGAAAAATATTTTTTAATTTTACAGAAATAAA
>Ga0302186_10001067_pt1 | contig 23431 bp, 34 predicted proteins | sample II_Bog_E1_2_FD_198782 | JGI IMG/M metagenome (GOLD analysis project Ga0302186, IMG submission 198782) | Peat permafrost microbial communities from Stordalen Mire near Abisko, Sweden - II_Bog_E1_1 | ecosystem: Environmental > Terrestrial > Soil > Wetlands > Peat | place: Sweden: Abisko...
ACAATTTTGCTTTTTTTTGTTTTTTCATATCATTAGTTTTCGATTTTAAATTAGGAAAAAAAAAATTAATTATTTTAAAATTCATAAAAAGGTCCAATGAGCAACAATAAAGAATTTATTCGTGTGGTTTCAAGTGATGGTTTTGAGTTTTATCTTGACAAAATGGTTGCTTTCCTCTGTCCTTATTTTGAAGAACGACTCAGAAAAATTGATAAAAGCTTATTTGTAGATATTGCGGAGATTCATGTTCCTGAAGTTAGAGGGGAAATTTTAGAAATAATCATTCAATATTTGCATTACAAATCAAAATATTGCAAATATCCAAGTCAAGAAGTTCCTCCTTTTCCAATAAAGCCTGAACTGGCTCTTGAAGTTTTGAACGCAGCCATTTGCATAAAAATATGAGAGTTTTATCGTTATAAAAAAAAGAAACTTATGATGTTTTATGTTCTTAATAAAAAAAAAGTATTAAAAAAAAATAATAATAAGAATTTGGAATATATTATTTTAAAAATCTTTCTTTTTGATGTCCGAAAACGAAGAAGATATTCCATCTGAGGAAAACAGAAGTCTTATTTCAGAAGGAGAAAATCAGGAAAAAATGAGTGATGATTCCTTCGAAGAAAAAAATAAAGACCTGATCGAGCAGCAGGAAAGTTCTCAAGATGAAGCAGAAGAAAAAATCCATGCCTGGGGAGCTCATAAAGAAAAATTTTATCAATCTGATGATGAGCAAGTAAAATTTTTTCACAAGAAATAAACTAAAAATGTTGAGAAATAGTCAGATTCTAATATGGAAGATGAAGAAGAAAAAGAAGCTTTAGAAATCCAAAAAAAGAATGCTGAGATTTTAGAAGAAAATGATTTTTTTGATGAAGATGTGGGTAAGTTCACAACTAAAAAAAAAAAATTTAATACTCTGAAGGAAAAAATGATGACTTAAATGTTGAACAAATAAAAAGTTCAAAAACTAATGAAATTGTTGATATAGTAAAAATCATGTTTTTTTTTTCAATTGTTCTTAATTATTGTTTAGACAAAATTATCAGAGGAAGAAAAAATCAATTTAATTGTTGAAGATTCTCCTGAATTGCTCAGCTTATTGAAAGATTACAAGGTTTCATATCTTTTGAAATATCAATAATATAAAAAACTTTCTTGCAGAAATTTATTCTTGAATTAAAAAACAAATTCGAACCCTTAAAACAAATGGTTTTTTCAAAAGAATGTGAAATTTCAGAGAAAGTTAGTTTTTAATTTAACAGGTTTAAAATTTTTGATTTAGTTGAAGAAATTTATTTGTCTCAAAAATGATTTGATAACATCTTATTGTGTATATATTTTGTATTATTTGTCGTTGAAAAAATCTTCCAACTTTTCCAAAAATCATCCTGTTTTCAATAAAATCATCAGCGTGAAATCAATGCTTAAGAAATTAAAACCGTATGAGCAAAAACTTTCAGAAGAAATGAATAATCTTTTGGAACAATCGAAAAGTTTTAAATTTTATTATCTTAAAATTTTAATTTTTTTTGAAGGGAACAAAATGGAAACGATGAAAAAAAGACTTAAAGTTTTTTCTAATAATCAAGTTTAAAATGACAAAATTATTATTTTAGGATTCTGATTCCACTAAAAAAAAAAGTGTCCAAAAGACGAAAAGTATCAAAAAGCAGAAAGAAGTGAAAATTCAAAAAAGTGCAATGGAATTAGAAAATAATATCAAGAAAATATATCAAGAGGTTTTTACTTTCTTAATGTAGATTTAACTTTATTAGATCGAGGATCCAGCGGAAGAGAAAAGAATAGGTCTGAAATTTTCCAAAAATGGCAAAAAACAAAAGGCTGAGGAAATTTCATTGATGAAAGTTGCCACAAAAAATGAAATTTCGGAAGATTTTGATTTTTTTTCAGAAGATCTTGATTTTGATAGCAGCGATCTTGAAGATGAACATTATAAAAGTGTTAAAAGGCAAAAAGAGAATGAAAAAAAACTGAAAAAAAAGAAGAAAAAAATAGAAAAGGATCAGTTTTTCAATGAAATAAAATTAGCCAAAGTTAATGAAGATGAAGGTCGAAAAATCACTTATGAAATGCTAAAAAACAAAGGATTAACAAGAAAAAGAAAGAAAGTTGATAGAAACTCAAGAGTTAAATTGAGAATGAAATTCGGCAAGAGCATGAATAAATTAAAGTCAAAAGGAATTTATTTAAGAAAGAGAGAAAAAGTATACCAAGGAGAATTAACAGGAATAAATGCTGGTCTTATCAAAGGAGTTTCTTTAACATCTGCAAAATAATATTAGAATTAGAATCATGAATTTTTAGAAAATTTTCAATATATTTCCTTTCTTTTTGAAGAAATTAATTTTTGAATGCTTTTTAGATTTGATATTTATTTAAGAAAAAATTAATTTGGATAACATTATTTTTTTTTTTTTTTTTAAATGGGGCGCGACCCCAATGAGCACGCTGAATTATGACATTATTTAAAATTACTAATTTTTAATCACTTTATGTCAATGTTTTCAGAATGTCTAATAAAAATTTAAAGAACAAAAAAAATGTAAAATTTAATTTTTCTAAAAAAGGATTTTCCCAAATCTATTTTAAAATAATTTTTATGAAATTCCAAGAATTAAGAAAAAATGTTCAAGCTTTGCTTCAAAATCGAAGACAAGACACAAGTTCTGAAATTGCTCAAGAGGATATTAACCTGGTCCAACATTCAAAGTATGAAATCCCCACAAAAACAATAATTTGCTTCGGAATTTTATATTTTATGAAATATTCAGCGAGGTTTTTTCATCTACCAAGATTGTTTGTAAACCCTTTGGCAGATGGTGAAAGTATCATTTATAGAAAAAAAATATGGAGTCGAATTATGGCAAACCATTTAATTTTTTTGGGAACCATGGGCTGTTTGTTGATATATTCAGTGAAATATGAGATCATAAAGTTTTATATTTATTTGAAATACGAAAATTTGGTTCACAATTATATGGATGCTTTGGATAGAAGACAAATGATTTATCTAAAGACAATAGACTCTGAGAAACTTTGAAAATAGACTCTGAAACTTTTGAAAAAATTTGAACATTTTAAAAACAAAAAATATTTTTGGAATAACATTTTTAGAAAAACAACTTTTTAGAGTGATTAAATAAAAAAAAATATTAATAATGATTATTTATTCTTTTAATAAAGATGTTTTTTTAATTTTTTTTACCACTAGATTTTTGTAATATTTCCTTCGAGCTCTTCTCAATTTTTTCTTTAACACTGAGATCTTTCATGTCTTTTTCCAAAAGACTGTATTTTTCCAATAGTTTGGTTTTTTTGAATTTGATCTCATCAAGTTTTTGGAAAATCCGTTTATTTTCATATTTGATGAAATTGTTTTCCTTATCCAAATCATCAATTAATCCATTTTTTTCAGCTATCTTGATTTCCAAATCTTGCATTTTATCCTCCATTTTTATGTTTTCTTCCAAAAGCAGATGATACTCTTCAAATTTGTCCAAAGGTAAATCGATGAACTTATCATATAAATGTTCTAAATTTTTTTGAGATTTTTTCAATTCGTCAATGAAAGTGTCAGTATTTCCTGGCAAAGAGTTTTTCTTCGAAAGTATTTCATCATTATGGTTGGTTTCTTTGGTTATTGGGTTGTTTTTTTCATCCATTAGCAGTGATTCTAAATGTTTTTGCAACATTTCTCTTTCTATGATAAAAGTCGATTTAATTTCACTTTCTAGAGAAATATGAGAGCATAATGTATCGTATTTGATTTTTTTTATTTCCAAGGTTTGGTTTTTTTTTCTGCCCAGGTTCATTTGTTGAGTTTTTAGCACGATTTCTTCTTCGAATTTTCTGATGATCAGGTCTAATTCTTCCAATTTTTTATCAAGCTTGTTCTTCTTTGCTATGGACGTTTTGTAATCTGATAAAAATTTCGAATTTTTATCATCTCCACAATTTTTTTCTCTTTGCAATTTTCCTGTTTTTTCCTTTATTTGAAAAGCTTTTCGATCAACATTCTCGATAATTGTTGTCATATTATTAATTTCTTTTTTGATTAATTCGATGCTGTTTTCTTGTGATTCCTTGACATCTACTTCTTTTTTCATTAAGTCTTTCAGTTCTTCTAATTCGGCAATGAGCTGCTTTTCATTTTTTTGACTATAGGAAATATGCAAACTTTTGAATTTTTCTAAATCTTTTTGTGCCTTGTCGATCTCAACGTCAATTTTATCGATTTCCTTCAAAAAAAGTTCCTTTTCTTTTAAACGCAAATGCAGATCATTCACACTTTCTTTATTCTGATCTGAAAGCTCTATGATTTTCGATTTTCCCAACTTTACTGTATTCTCCTGTTTTTTCACCTCTTCACTCCATTTTGCTTTCAATTCAATGTTTTCTTCCTGTTCTTTAAACAAGAGACTTTCTTCTTTGGCAAGGCTTTCTTGTATCTTCAATAATCTCTCCGTGAGAATTGAGATGTATTTGTCGATATCTTCATCTTTGAGCTCCAAAGATTTGATAGGAGATTCGGATGGAACATCTGTACTATTGATTTCGGCGAAACTTTGACCCAAAAGAGATGAAAGGTTTTGAATGGCACTTTCTAAATAAGTGGATTTTAATGAAGTTTTCTCTTGATTCTGGCGTGAGGAGTTAGTTTTCGAAAGAGACATTTAACTGTTAAATTTTCAATATGGTCGCTTTAAAAATGATATTAAATAAAATAAATTTGTGGTTTTTAGAAAATAAAATTATGAAAAAACTGAAAAAATCAAAAAAAACATGAAAAAATCGAGTTTTTTTAAAAATTTTCATTTTCAAAAAAAAAAATTTAAATTAACTGGCATTTTCATTTTTATTATTATTTTTCCTCAATCATTCCCTTCTTATTAATCAATGTTCTGTTGAGAAGATTAATAAATTGGTTGATGAATTCCAAAAACATTATGGGATGTCCTCTGTTTAATTGGATATCAACCAAATGATCAATTTTGTTCGGGAGCTTAAATAAATTTAATTAATTCAATACTTTCATTTTACAAATACCGAATAAATTTGAATGCTAAAAATAACTTCTTTTTTGGAATATTTGCCGATCTTTTGGCTGGCCTTTTTCTTTACCTCTCCACCTTGTTCCTTTTTTTCTAAACTCAAAGGATTGACATTTGGGTTATTTGGGTCATCTTGAGCTTTATCAGGTGAATCTTCATTTTCCAATTCAAACTGATTATTGAAAGCTGTGGATTTCGTGGGGTTTTTATGAAAACATTTGATTCTAAATTCTTTTGATTTGACCGTGATTGCCTAATAATGATGAAATAAATTTGTAAAACATAAATAAAACTGTGTCTAAAGTTCCAAGGCATTCATAGATCCCTTTCATAATGGTTCTAGGGGGTAAGCTATAGGTAATGCCATAACTCCATTGAGATAAGGATTCATTTTGATTATTGTTTTGTCTGATAAAAAGTTAATTTATTTTGATAAAAAAGTTTTACTGGCTTTGGGCTGAAGAATAAGAATAAAAATATCCAGGGTTATCTTTAAAGGCTTGCTAAAGTTCAAACATTATTGTTATTATTTTATTAATAAAATTAAAATATATTTTCTATTGTTACTTCTAATTTTTTGTGGATTTCTGAAAAAATAAATTGATCATTGCTTATAACTTCTAAAAATATAAAAAATATATTATTGATCTATTTTTAATGGTTTATTACCCTTTTTCCCTTCATTGATCATTTTCCGATTGTACTCATTGTTCATAATATCATACATGATCACAAATGGATAATCCTTTCTTTTTTTAATGGCATCTCTGATCTTCTCTTCTGAAAGGTTATTGAAATCCACTTCGAACTTGAACAGTTTCTGAAGGATTTCTTCATTTATTTTGCTTTGATTCTCATATCTATGATGTCCTAGCATATTGATGGAAATCGGGAAAGCTTCCCTGAGCCAAGGATGGAATCTCAATTCATGAAATCTAATTCTTTTCATTGGATCGACTTGAAAAATCCTTCGGATTAAATCTTTGGCATGTTCTGAGAAATAAAAAGGCATATTATATTCAGCATCTAGCAAAAACAAAATAATTTTCATATATGTAGACTAAAAATAATGAAACCTCTGATTTTTTTGAATAATTTGGGAATAACTTCTTCATCAAAAGGCAAATAACCTGCTAATAGAGCATATACAATGACGCCACAACTCCAAGTGTCTACTTCAGTCCCGCTGTATTTTCTATTTAAAGAATAAATATTTATTTTTTTAAATTTAAATGGTGTTCTTACTTTGCTGAAACCACTTCTGGTGCTGCATAGTTTGGAGACCCACAGGAAGTTTTTAAAAATTTCCCATCCTTCATCAAATTCGACAAACCAAAATCTGCTATTTTGACAGATTTATTCTCATCAATCAACAGATTCTCTGGCTTCAAGTCTCTATGAGTGACCAAATTGTGATGGCAATAATCCACTCCATCTATAATCTGCTTGAAATAATATCTGGCTTCACTTTCAGGCAATCTTCCTTTCTGGGCTATCAAATCAAAAAGTTCTCCTCCTGAAACGTACTCCATAACAACGAATATGTCAGTGACTGTATCCAAAACATCGTACAAACGAATGATGTTGGGATGATTGAAATAACGCAATAATCGAATTTCTCGTTTGATCTTGGCGAAAACAAATTAATATTTTTGATTTTATTGCAAAGTTTATTAATCAGTTAATGAGAAAAAAAATGACAAAAAACCAAGAAAATAATACTTTGGCATTCATTTTTGAGGTTTTCATCCTTTTTTTATTTATGATTTTGATGGCAACATGATTCCCGGTGATTTCGTGTTTGGCAACTAATATATGCTTCTAAACCTCATATAAAAAAAAAATTTACGCTTGACTTTCCCAAAAGCACCTACCCCGAGGGTTTTCCCAATGATGTAATGCTCAATTTTCAAATTGCTGGTCATAAGAACACAAAGAACAATTTTATTTTAAAATGAAGAAAATTTCTTCCTAAATCTGAACAATAATGAAATTATTATATCCCATCCATTTAATTAAAATGCTGAAAAAAAGGAGTTTTTTTTTCAAAGACTATAGTTTTTCATATAAATTTAATTTTTAGAAATTCATTTCTCTGTTCTAAATATTTTTTGAAGGCTTTTTTTATGAATTTATCCTTAACTTTTCTAAGATTTCTCTATGTTTTCCGTCATCGGCTGAGAAAAAGGCTCTGTTAACTAATTTCTCAGCATCAGGGATCAATTCTAAAATTCTTTGCTTCACTTGATCTAAATTTCTTAATGCAACTTGATATCTTCCCTTTGCAAAAGTGGCTTCCTTTGAAATCTGTCCCACCAAGGCTCCCTTGTTCAAAGATCCGGCCAGCTGATCCCTTAAAATTTGCTTGCTTTTCAAGTAATTGGCAGCTGCTGTCGACACATCCTTTCTCAACAATTTGAGGATAATCTTACTTTTTCCGATATGGGCTAATATATCCTTATGTTCCTTTTCAGAGAGCAATGCTTTGTTCTTTAAATCGACGAGTTTTGCGTCTAACTCGCGAATTTCCGTGGTCACTCTATAATAATGGTCTCCAGCGTCAGAAAATGACTTCAATTGTGTTTTTAAGGTGTTATGTCTAGCATTGCATGTGTCTTTCATCCTTTTGGCAAAGGAAATTAGGGTCATACCTGAACAGAACTTCTTGTTCTTGAGACGAGGAGCGATTCCAATATTCCAAATTCTCTGTTCTGAGGCACCTTCATGATTTTTCACAGAAAAAACCAAATTTTGACCCAAATATAACCCACCTTCTTCGGTATCAAAATTGCAAGTATCCACCAGACGAAAATCTAAATAGGCGATGTATTCGTTCTTCGCATCTCTGTTTTTCTTTAAAAAGGTAGCATCCTTAAAGAAATTCGAAGTATCTTTGTTTAGTTGCTTATGATTCAACCTAAAAAGGAACCCAGAACGGTGATGAAGGCCCATGAGCACAGAAAATTTCAAGTGCTGTTCATTGGATGCTATGGTAAGAATTACCCTTTTAAACCCGAAAATTCGCTCGAATGGAGCCTCAGATTCAGTGCTTTCACTTGATACCAAGGAATCAGCTAAAGCCAAGGAAACGATCGTTAAGCATATGATGAAAAATTTGAACTTCATTGGTTTTTTAGAAAAAATATTAAGATGTTTTGTTTTATGAAATAAAATAAAATAAAATAATTTAAAAGAAATTAAATCATTCCAAGGAATTTCATAATTCCGAAATTCCAATAACAATTGCTTAATTTAATTTCTTGTTTCTCAAAAAAAATCAAGAAGATTTTGGATTTTTATTTTTAAAAAATGGTTTTGATGAAAAAAATTTGGTCGTTTACAAGAAAGGAGGATTTTATTAATAATTTGATATTTTTTCCCTATTTTAAGAAAAATTCAAATAAATATAATTAATTCTTCAAAGCATCTTTTTTCCAAGAATTAAATTATAAAACAATCCAACATGAACGTCACAGGTATTGCATTCTTTTTTTTTCAACCAAAAAATGTTTTTTTCCCAGGAGGAGGAATTAGCTACGTTGCTACTCATCACAGTGATGAAATGAGATCATTCAGAGGAGGTTTGACTTTATTTTTTCTTGATTAAAACCAAAATTTTTTTTTTCCAAAGGTTTGAGGCATTTGCCACAACATGTCGAGCATCTGACCACGGAAAGCACCAATTCTGTCAGAAATTATCATGACAAATTTGATTACGAGAGAGTATTTAAGACAATTTTTTTTTCATTTAACTTTATTCAATATTAAAGGGGTTTATTCAACATTCCAGATCTCCATCCAACCAATTTTTGAATTTCCATTACGGATATGGAGGATTTAAAAAATATTTCCTTGACAGACTCCTTTATCAAGTCGTTTATAGAAGAAACATCAGAAATTGGTGGTTCCCAGGAATTGTTTCCTACATTAGTAATTAATTAGTCTATTATTTTTGCATAATTTTTATCATCTAGTTGGGTGCACTACCATGAGGATGTATGATAACGGAGCTTATGATTACTTCTATTTCTCAGATTAGATATAGTCAATCAAAAAATTCATTAAAAAAAATTCTCAAAAATGAAAAACGAAAACAGGAAAATTATTTTTTTTTTAATTTTTAGCTTCGGATAGAAAGAATTAACAGTTTAAAATTTTCTTCATCTTGATTGTTCTAAAATTAAATGATTTTGTTCCCAAACCCACTATTAATCCAATGCCCAAAAAATGACTTCAAATTTTGACGGTTTAGCTCATTTTCTATTTTTTTTGGGTTTTTTTATTATATTTTTAAAAACAAAACAAAAACCAAAATAAAAACCCTTTTTCTATTTCGTTTGTTTCTTTTTTTTTGAACGAATCTAGGTTCTAATCAGTTTTGCCATATTGTTATTATCCATTTTTCAAAAAAAAAATCCAAATTTTGGAATTAATTATTTTTATTAATTGTCCTGTTTTAAATTTCGGCTTTATTAAATTAAGGAAGTTTTTTTTAACTAAAAACCTTAATAATCGTCAAAATTTTCAGGTCCTATTTGAATTTCATTTAAAATGGTTATAAAAAAAAAATTGTGTTGAATTTATTTTTGTTTTAAAGTATAAAAAAAAATAAAAGTCCCCATTAAAATTTGATAAAATGAACTCATCTAACCAATCCGAATAGTATGAATTCTTTAAAAAAAACTCTCTCACTAATATTTCTTAAGTGACTATCTCTTGAAATTGCTGTTGATTGGAAATTCAGGAGTGGGAAAGTCTTGTATGCTGCTGAGATATGCTGTAATTTTTTATTTTTTTTTCAAGTTAAACCTTCAAACATTAGGAAAACAGCTTCACTAGCAATTTTTACAACACAATCGGTGTCGACTTTGTAAGGACAACTATTAGAAACTATATTTTTTATTATTTCATTTTTTTCAGAAAATCAAGTCCATTACTCTCGACAATAAAGTGATTAAACTTCAAATAGTAAGAATTTTTTTATTTTTAAGGCATTCATGAATGATTTATTTATAGTGGGACACAGCAGGTCAGGACAGATTTAGAACCATCACATGTAGTTACTACAGGTATGTAAATAATTCAAAAATTCATAATTATAAATCCATTAAATAAATAAAAATAGAGGAGCGCATGGAATCATTATTGTCTACGACATAACTGACAGAGAATCATTTGATAATGTGAAATTATGGATGGGAGAAATCGAAAAGTTTCTCCTTGATTTATTTTTATCTGATTGATGTTTTTTAGATATGCCCAAGAAAATGTGAAGCGATTGTTAGTTGGAAATAAAGCCGATTTGACGGATAAAAGAAAGGTCACTTTTGAAGAAGGAGCTGAATTGGCCAAACAATACAAAATCGATTTTATCGAGACTTCAGCCAAAAATTCTGTGAATATTGATATTGCTTTCCAGAATTTGTCGAAAATTATATTGGAGAAAATTAACTCATCGCAACAAAACAACAAAGATAAAAATATAAAACTTAAGGAAAGCACACAAATCGGAAATGGGGAGACTCCAAATAAGCCTGGTGGGGGATATTGCTGCTAATTAAGAAAAACTCATTAATTTAAAAAAATAATTTTCAAACTATATTAAAGGAGAGAGAAATTAATTTTTTTTTTATAAAATTAAGAAATTTGAAATGATAGGAGATATCTCTGTTCTGAAATAGGCTATTTATTTTAAAATTAAATTTCAAAGTGTTAAATATTTAGAATAAAAACTTTTATTTTAAAAAATTAAAGCAAGAAAAATGGTTTTATGGTGTTAGTTTTATAAACTGATGGCAATTAATTAATCATAAATAATTTAGATTCCTGAGCATCCCAGGTTTTGCCAGTTTAGCAGTTTTGGTAACCGTTGGTATTATGTCTCCATCTCAATTGGAATCGTTACAGAAGATGAACAGGTGTGAGATTGAACGGTTAAGTGGATCTAGTTTCTGCGGAGTGCAGGGCTTTTATAGGCTTGGATTATATTATAAAAAATTAGTCTATTTATAATAATCTCATTAGATACTTCACGAGTTTATCATTTAATAGCTCATTTGATTCTGGTTATGAATGTCATTTAATTTTTGTAAATTTGCGTTATTATAATTTTTTTTCAAAATCATTCTACCAAAGTTTCAGGTAGTTTTTCTTGAAACTTTTTTTACCATTTTTTCAATATTCTAATGAAAACAAAAGGGACCTTATCATTTTTTTCTGATTGAAACTTTATAAATTATAATTAACATTTTTAATTGAAAATTTCCAAGAATATAAAAAAAAGAAATATTGTTTTCTAAAATAGCCGATTAATTAAAATTATGTAATGATCTGGTCATAAGCCTCAGGATCGAATTCCAACATTTCATTTTCCTCATTGGACTCTGAGAACTTTTGTTTTATTTGATTTTCTTTTAAAAACCCAAATAATTCAATAAAGAAGCAATGCAAAAGAAAAATTCCATGAGACAAATCCGAAATTAATATTTCTGCATAGCATATGAATATCCCTATGAAAAACGTGGGATATGGCACCATGACCCCATGATCATATTGAGCTCCCAGATTTTTGATTAGAGTGTTATCCAACAATAAGAATAAATATCCTATAATTCCCAAAAGAGTGAGTCCTAATATGAAATTCAAATAATCAGCCCATTTCGTCTTTAATTTGCTTTTCTTCTCCTCCTCATATCTATCAATGATCTCCTTTTCGATATTGTTCTTATAAAACTCTTCAATTTTACCAACATATGTTTTTTGGATTTCATTCCCTTGATTATCGAGAATGTTCTGAATTTTTTGATATAACGACTCATCGATTTCATTCGTCTTCTTTTCTTCCTCTAAAATCTCACGTATTTGTTCCACTAGTCCATTTTTCTTCTCCTCATAAAGAATTGTATCTTTAACTTTTCCCAATTTCTTCTTCCATTCGATTCCATGAGAATGAAGAGCTTGGAACTTCAAATTTTGGAATAACCAAAATTTTGAATGCAACCTGTCAAAAAGAAGGAAAAAACCCAAACTTTTCCAGAAAAACCAGAAACATAACACCTCAATTTTGAAGAATTTGTAGTAAAGAGGGAGGTCGAATATGAAAATCATGACAAAAATCAAAACCCAATAGATTAGAGATAGTGCTAAGGATTTTATTAAATTTGGTTTGAGAAATTCCATGCCAGATTTCTCCTTCCGATTGATTCTCGAGAGAGTCAACACCGAAAAGTAGGTCACAAACATCCGGACACTATCCAAAGTCACCCATAAAATTATCATCCATCGAAGAAATTCCATTTTATCTCCAGATTTTATAATATCAATAAGGGAGCTGCTGTAAATGCAATTGGTGTCTCGATAATTTAAATATGATGTGTAATAATGCAAACCTCGCCAAAGCAGAAAATTATGAACTGACATGAAGAATTCACAAATCACGTTCAAATAGATGATGTTTTTATAAAATTCAATCTCGATCACCCTTGGGGTCTTATTGCCTCTATGATCCTTTTCCGTCATTATTTCTTGATTCTTTTTATCGCTAAAAATGATATCGATTTTTTTGTAGGAGTACAAAATTTTGGTCAAATCCATGAACACTCTGAAAATGGAATAAGCATAACAGGCAGTAAAGACTATCATATAGAAACTGTCGGCTTGGACAGAATCCTGATGTTCAAGAATATAATTTGTGTCATTTGAAACATTGCTATACGCAAGGAAAAAAGGATTTAAAACACTATGGTTGAAATCTTGGAATGTGACTAAACGGTTCATTAGGTGGCCTCCAGTGCATTGATTTGTATTGATTAATTGGGGTAGTGTGTTCATGAATGAAAAAATTTTGTTAATTAATAGGATGATTTATTTTATCTATTTTTTCCAAGTCAATTTTTTTGATTTTTATCTCTCAATTTTTTAAAATATTATTCCAACTATGATTTTTTTTTTCATATTTCAGCTTAAATTTTATCATTAAGAATATTGTAAAATGGTTTTTTAGGTCTTTTAGATATTTTAAATCAAACTTTGGATAACAATTATATAAAATCTCTTCAGTTTAAATTTTATTTTGTTTTTAAAAAAATTGCCTTTAAAGAAACTCTTAAATATGCTTAAAGCTTTTTCTCCTTCAGGCTTGACTTATTTTCTTACCCGTTTGAACAGATTCAATTTAACTCACACTTGTACAAGCAAAGTGGTAAACTCACTTGATGAAGCCCTCGATGGTTTGCAAGATGGTCACAAGATTCTGGTAGGTGGTTTTGGTCTTGGTGGAATTCCAGAAAATCTCATCAGACATATTAGCAAAAGCAAGTTAAGAAACCTCACTTTATACACTTGCACCTGTGGTATGATTTTTTTTTAATAATTTTTTGTTTAACTGCTGTGTATAGCTATTCCTACCCATGGCACTGGCATGCTTGTTACCAAAGGACAAGTGAGTAGGGTTGTGACCTGCTATACAGGAGAACACCCAATTTTGGAAAAAAAATATATAGATGGAGAGATTGCTATGGAATTCCTTCCTCAAGTAAAATTAGTTTGTTTCATTCTTTTGAAAATTTCTTAGGGAAACCTTATCGAAAAAATGAGGGCTGGAGCCATGGGTATTCCTGCTTTTTACACACCAGCTGGAGTGGGCACTTATGTAGAGACTGGAGGGTTTCCAATTAAATTCAAAAAGGGAACCAAAGAAGTCGAAGAATACACGCAACAAAAGGAGGTAGAGAAAAAACATGAATTTTTTTTTTTTTTTAATGAAGGAATTTTTTAAAAGAAAAGAGTATTCAATGGAAGAGAATTCATCATGGAAGAAGCCATCAGAGGAGACTTTTCAATAATCAAAGCCTGGAAGGCAGATACTGCAGGGAACCTGATAATGAGGAGAACCTCAAAGAATTTCAATAACGACATGGCTGGAGCTTCCAAAATCACTGTGGCTGAAGTAAAATTTAACAGCATAAAATAAATATATATTGACATTGAAAAGGTTGAAGAAATCGTCCCTGCTGGAGAATTGGACGGAAACGATATTCAGGTGCCTGGTATTTTTGTTGACAGAGTTGTTAAAGGTATTTTCAAATAAAAAATCAAAGTCTTTATTCAAAAATTTTCTTTCAAAGGCTCGGTTTTCGAAAAAGTCATTGGAAGAATTTTCTACCAAACTGACAAAGGAATAGTTTTGAAAGGAACAGACCTTCCTATAAAACAAAAGGCACCTGAAGTCCAGAAAGTCAGAGAAAAAATCGCAAAAAGAGCTGCAAAAGAAATCGAAAGTGGGATGTATGTGAACTTGGGAATAGGTTTTTGTTTAACGATATATAATTTCTTAAATATTTATTAGGAATTCCAACAATAATCAGATCTTTCTTACCTAGTCATGTGAAAATGGTTTTGCAAGGAGAAAACGGTGTTCTGGGAATCGGTCCTTATCCAAGAGTAAACGAAGAAGATCCTGATATGATCAATGCTGGAAATGAAGCCATCTCCGTTATGCCAGGAGCTTCATTCTTTAGCAGTACAATGAGTTTTGGAATGTATAGAGGAAGACATATGAATACAACCATCATCGGTGGCATGCAAGTTTCTTCGAAGGGAGATATTGCCAATTGGGTTGTTCCGAATAAATTGATTAAAGTGAATATAAATTTTGATGAAAAAATTTTAAATTTTTTTAAAGGGAATGGGTGGAGCCATGGATCTTGTTACCTCTGGAGCTAAGGTCATTGTTTGCATGGAGCACACAAATAGAAAAGGTCAACCTAAAATTTTAGAAAGATGCAACTTACCTTTGACTGGAGCCGGAGTTGTAAGCATGCTAATCACTGATATGGTGAACAAATATTTTTATTTGTATAAAATAAATGATTTTTAGGCGGTCTTCAAATTCGATAATGGAAAAATGTTCTTGCACGAAGTGGCCCATGATCATTCTTTGGAGGAAGTCATTGAGAAAACTGGATGCGAGTTCATAATTCCAGAAACAATTGGATCATTTTAATAATTCTTGAAAACAAAAATCAAAAAATTTTAATAATTTTAAAGAATTTAAACTCAAAATATTTAATTCAAATTAAAAATTTTCCTAAATAAAAAAATATTATTTTAATATGACGATTTTTTATCTATTTTTCAAAGTTGTTTTTTTTTATTTTTGTCCTTAATTAAAAATTAAAGTTAAAATATTGTCATTCAAATTTAGTAAAAAAAAAATCGTTAAAAATCATTCTCCAAATATGCTGAAATCTTGTTTTTTCTCGCCTTCCGGCTATGCTCATTTTCTTACCCAGTTCAACAGATTCAATTCATCTCACTCTTGTATAAACAAAGTCGTAAATTCACTTGATGAAGCCCTCAATGGCTTGCAAGATGGTCACACCATTCTAGTAGGTGGTTTTGGTCTTGGGGGAATCCCTGAAAATATTCTCAGACATATTGGCAAAAGCAAGCTAAGAAACCTCACTATGGTCACTAGCACCACTGGTATTATTTTTCTTTTAACAATGTTTTATTTAAATGCTGAGGATAGCTATTCCTAGTCATGGAAGTGGCATACTTATTACCAAAGGGCAAGTGAGCAGGGTTGTGACCAGCTATACAGGCGAAAACCCAATTTTGGAAAAAAAGTACATTAATGGAGAGATTGCTATGGAATTCCTTCCTCAAGTAAGATTGGTTCGTTTAATTCTTTTGAAAATTTTCCAGGGAAACCTTGCCGAAAAAATTAGGGCTGGAGCCATGGGTATTCCTGCTTTTTACACACCAGCTGGAGTGGGCACTTATGTAAAGACTGGAGGGTTCCCAATTAAATATAAAAAGGGAACAACCAAACAAGATGTCGAAGAATACACCAAACCTAAGGAGGTATAGAAAACCATTATATTTTAAATTAAATGAAGGAAATTTTAAGCAAAGAGTATTCAATGGAAGAGAATACATTATGGAAGAAGCCATCAGAGGAGACTTTTCATTAATCAAAGCATGGAAGGCAGATACTAAAGGGAACCTGATCATGAGGAAAGCCTCAAACAACTTCAATAATGACATGGCTGGAGCATCAAAAATTACTGTGGCTGAAGTAAATTTAATAGTAAAATAAATAAAAAATATATAAAGGTCGAAGAAATCGTCCCTGCTGGAGAATTGGACGCAAACGATATTCACGTGCCTGGCATTTTTGTTGACAGAGTTGTTAAAGGTATTTTCAAAGAAAAAATCAAAGTATTTATTCAAAAATTATTTGCAAAGGCAAACTTTTCGAAAAATTTATTCCAAGAATTTTCTACCAAACTGACAAAGGAATCGTTTTGAAAGGAACAGACCTTCCTATGGCACAAAAGGAGCCTGAAGTCCAGAAGATGAGAGAGAAAATCGCAAAACGAGCTTCTCAAGAAATTACAAGTGGGATGTATGTGAACTTGGGAGTAGGTTTGTCCCTTCTAAAAATGTATAATTTGTAAAACGTGTTTTAGGAATTCCATCAATTGTCATGAATTTCTTACCTAATGATGTGAAAATCTATTTGCAAGGAGAAAACGGTGTTCTGGGAATTGGTCATTACCCAAGAGTAAACGAAGAAGATTCAGATATAACCAATGCTGGATGTGAAGCCATTTCCGTTATACCAGGAGTTTCATACTTTAGCAGTTCAATGAGTTTTGGAATGTATAGAGGAAGACACATGAATGCAACAATCATCGGTGGCATGGAAGTTTCTTCGAAGGGAGATATTGCCAATTGGGTTATACCAAATAGATTGATTAAAGTAAATATAAATTTGATGAAAAAATATTAAAATTTTAAAAAGGGAATGGGTGGAGCCATGGATCTTGTTTCCTCTGGAGCGAAGGTCATTGTTTGCATGGAACACACAAATAACAAAGGGCAACCTAAAATTATAGAAAGATGTAACTTTCCTTTGACTGGAAAGGAAGTTGTTAGCATTCTCATTACTGAGATGGTAACTATTATGATTTTATAAAATAAAAGATGTTTAGGCCGTTTTTAAATTCGATCATGGAAAAATTATCTTGAAAGAAATTGCTCATGAATATACTTTGGAGGATGTCATTTCAAAAACTGGATGCCATTTCGAGATTCCAGAAAATGTTGGATCATTTTAAAAACAAAATCAAGAAATTTAACAAAAAAAACATTATTCAAATAATTCTTTTAGAAACATCTAAAATTTTAATTTAGAAGTTTGTTTTTTAAATGTATTGTTTTATTTTTAATTTTAATATGCATTCCAGAAACAAGTTTATTGAATTGGAAAATTCGAAAGAAATTCCAGCACTTTTCTATTTTACCCCAATTAAATTTTTTTTTTTTAAGATGAAGTAAATCCTTATGCTAAAACTAACATTTTATATAATTTGGGGTTAAATGAAGGTCCTCCAGTAGGGACCCTACGCTATAATGACAGTGGTTATTTACGTGCGTGCGTCATACTCGTGCTTTACAAAAGAAGACACTTTAAACTGTATTTCAATGAGCGAAGCGAACTGCCCTTTAAAATGCACCGGGGCCTGCTTTAGCAAAAATTTCCCTTGTTAAACGAGAGTTTAAACTTGGAGTTATGTATCGAGCGCCATATGAACAGTGCTCGACTTTCGGATAACCCAAAACTTTCTTAGATAAAATGTAAGTTCTAGTAAAAGGATTCTTGATTTATTTCATCTTAAAAAAAAAAAATGGAGTGGGGGAGGGCGGGGAAGGGGGGGGGGAAATAGATAAATAGAGAGGATAGAAGAATTCCAAAATCAATTTTGCTTCATAGGAATATGCCCTATGAAGCTTGAACAGGGTTTATAAAAAAAATAAAAAAATAAAAATAAAAAAAAAATATTAGGTAACAAACAGATTTAATTTAAACAATTTTATTAGTTTATAGTTTCTCAAAAACATATTTTGCTACAAATTCCTCTCAAAATTTTATTATGGAACAACAATATTTTTAACACTTGCAATATGTGTCATGCCAAATGTGCCACCAACCGAGAACGCTTTCACGCACGTTGGACTATGGAAGGCTTATATCCATAATATGTCTATTTCTTTGAAATATTTAAAAAAAATCCTAAAACTTTATTCAAAATTAAATTTTATAAAAATTGATTTTTCAGAAATTTGAAAATGAATAAAGACAAGCAATATTATTATCTAATGATTTTAAATGCCCATGGCGGATTGATTTATCATAAAGTTTTCTGTTTTCTTGTTTTTAAATAAACTGTTTTTTTTTAAAGAATTTTGTGAAGAAGGATATTAATACTGATGAATTCATGAAATTAGCATCAATTTTTTATACAATAGAAGCTTTAAGTTCCACCATTGTTCCTGTATTTCATGATATTTTTAAAATAATGCAAAATAAATGTCATTTTAAAAAAGGAAGAATTAGCCGCCAAAGAAAAAAAAGGAGATTTGGATTTGTTTAACACTAATCAATTGGAGTCTTTAGTCACTGAAACCTTTATTTTAAACTGTTTTCACGCAATGACAGGCCTTAAATTAGTTTTAGTGACTAATTTTAACAACACCGAAGGAAACCTTCTTCTAAAGAACGTTTACGAGATTTATTCAGACTTCGTTTCAAAAGATCCATTTTATACAGTATATATGAAAACAAAACAAAAAATTTCTTAATGATTTTTTTAATATAGTTGGACCAACCCATAAGGAGCCAGATTTTTGATAAGGAGATTTGCAAATTTTTTGGAGAAATATAATGAATATCTCAAATATTTAACTTAACTAATTCATTTTTTCCAAATTTATTTTTAGTTATTTAAGGATTTTCTTATTATCTCTTATAAATTCTTCTCTCAACCCGTTTGTAAGATGGTGATTGATGCCACTGTGAAGCCAATGAAAATAATCATGTAAATATATGACAATCCTCTTGACAATTTTAATTTGTTGATCAGTGTCACTAATAAAGACAACACCAAAATCCCAGCGTCAATCGCCTCGACTATCCCGAACCTCATCAAATTATTGTAGATATTAAGATCATTTGACAAAAACACAATGCAACCAAATAACCAAGATAACCCAATACAGATTCCAATCTTATAAATTCCAAGCTGCAAGAAGCTTTGCATAAAATCCACATCTTTATCACTATTCGCCAATTTGAAATTGTACTTCATAAAGGGAAAAGAAAGTCCCAAGGCACAAAACACCATCCCCATAGTTTGTTCGTTCATATTGACTCCCAATGCCACCACTTGTAACCATCTCTCGATAAAGAACAACATCACAGCAAGAATCACCAAATTCACCAATAAAGAGAAAGCCAATTTTTTTGGAGTTGGATTTTTCTTATAATTGGGCAAAATGAAAAGACATACATTTATTGGGAATAAGAAAATGTAACAAAATTGATTCCAAATTCCTGATGGCCATTTGAGGTTGATTTCCTCCTCTTCTTCATCCTCTTCATCATTATTGTTATTGTTCAAATTCAAAGTCGGAGTCAAGTTCATAGTAGTTCCTTTGTTTTTTTCGACTTGATCATTTACGTCGCTGGCGTTCTTGAGATTATTTGACTCGTTTGGTTGAGGAGCATCTTCATTTTTAGCTCTTTCTTCATATGAATCGAATTTCTGGAGGTTGTTGATCAATGGCACAGGTTTAATTAATTGCTCACCTGGATTTAATAGAGGAACGTTATCATTAATAGGATTCAAATGGGCAGCTGGGTTGTCAAAATTCTTCTCAGAGTTTGGCTTCATCTCGATATTGTCACCGTTTTCTTCTTCTTTTTGAGTAGTGTCTTTATCTTTGCGTTCTTGCTTGTTGTGAAGGTTGTGGTAAAATTGGGCTCTTTGAATTTTTTCGAATTTGTGCTTGTTTCTGATTGCGTACATTGTAATGTACACCAATTTTTGGAAATTTGCATAAACCTTGCATTTGTCATATTTGTCTAAAAATTTAAATTTTTAAATTGTTCTTTAAAAAAAAATACCTTTGAAGTTGATTTTCAAAATTGCTTCTGTTCTGTTGAGTTTTTTCTGCAAGGTTTGGTCTGTTCTATCGATGTAACTGTTTTCTTTGAGGAAAGTTACAGAGTCTCTTCTTTTTTTGTATTGGAAATGCTCATCTGCATTAAAACTGTCATCTTCATGAGTAAAACCTAACAATTTATAAATGCTATCCTTAACCGTTTCATTTTTGCTCTGAATTATGTAAAAGACGACATAATAGCCAACCAAAATTAATGCAAAATACCATGTGATCTTTTGCAACATGAAAAAAGTAGTTAATAATCCCACTCCCAACAAATAATAAAGGATATCTCGGAAATAAAGCCAATGATCAATATTACTTTCTTCGTTGAAATGCTTGAATAAAATATATCCAAAAATAAAGAAGATGTTGATAACATCAGATCCCAACACCGTAGAAACAGCAAAATTGGTTTGAGTATCAAAAACATCGAAAAAGCAAAGGAACAAATAACTCATCGAGTTCAAAACACAATAAACGATCGGTCTAAAAACATCTTCTCTATACTAAAAAAAAAAAAATATTCATAAATCCAATATAACTTAATTATATTACATCGATCAAATATACTAAGTCCTCAATTACATGATGCAAGAACTTCTTATACAACATGTAGATTCCAAGGAACAAATAATAGACAACTTTAAAATTTTTGAAAAAAATGTCAAAAACTTTAAAATTTTACTGCAAGCATACAAGACCCAACCACCTCCCTGCAAATCATCCTTGGTGAACACTGATGAAACTGTCAAGATTCTGAATCGAGGGTCAACATGAGGCTTGATAAACTTTTCATGCCATTCATCTAAACCATCTTCTAAACTCATTAAGGTTTCATTTGTGTCAAATAATGCCAAACTCTCATAAGAATTATTGGGTGAAAAGATGTGAGCGCCACACAAGGAAAGCATGCAATAAGCCAAAAGAAATAAGTAAAGAGGCTTACAAGACATAAATGATGGACGATTATGAAATTTTGTAATTTCGGTCTTTGGAAGAAAAAAAAATTATTATAGTTAAACGAGGTTTTTGTTTTTTTTATTGTTCAGATCAAACAAATTTAATTTAAATGCTTTTCTTTAAGGAATTTAATGAACTTTCAAGCTCACTTATCTTCCCAGTATCCAACTTCATGTTTTCTAGGGATTTTGTCAAATCCTTGGTTTTTGATGATAATTTTTTTATGGTCTCATCATATTTGTTCAATCTGACATCTTCATTCATTCCTTTGTAACCTTTTTGATTCTTCTTTCCATAGTTTTTTTCATTTTGGGGTTTATTTTCCTTCTTCTTTCGGAAGAATATTTGATATACCAAAATTCCCAAAACTGCAACGATAATTCTTTAAAATATACATAAATTTTTATGATAATTATTTCTATTACAAGGGTCCTCGAATGGTCGACAGAAAATCGGAGGTTTTTTTTGAAGGGATCAGCAGCTCATATGCCGTTATTTGAGTTTTCGGAGACTCTACATCTGTTTCCTTCACTATTATGAAGAATGAATTATGGTTGTTTTTATGAAAGTAAAAATCGAGATTTGATGAATTTGAAATTTTTTTGGCATGCAATTCAACATCGAAATTTTCATAATCCCCAAACTCATAATTGATTTCACTCACGTTGAAAATCCGCATTTTTGAGCTGTTTTCCTGAAATTGATAAAATACATAATTTTTTGAAACAAAAAGTTTGGGTTTAGAAGAAAAAGATGGCGGTGAATTGGTTGATAAAATTTGGATTCCTTAAGAAATTGTATTAAGAAATTAATTTTTTAATTTTATCGAACTTTTGCAATTGTTGGCCGATTTTATGTCGTAAATTAAAATGTCTTGGCTTTCCATCAACAAATAAATAATATTATTCCCGATTTGATCTGATTCAATTTGAGTGATGACTCCAATGGGCTAAAGATAATTTTAGAAAAAATAATAAATATTTTGACTCACTTCATCACAAAGCGAAGAAGAAATTTGCTTTTGGGTAGGAATTATAAAACCAAGAGTTTTTTTGGCTTAAAATTAGCAGGTTTTGAAAAATATTTTATTAATTTGAACTTGCATATAAAATATGTAGATGATGTTTCACGAAACCAACGATTTCATCACCAACATTAATATTTCCTTTAAAAGTTCCATTTCTTGTGAAAATACTAGAAAATAAATCATCTCAAAATGAATTATTATCAAAAAGTAACCTAATATTTCCCACTTTTTCAGCAACAATAATAAATCGTGTGCCCCTGTTGACATAAAAAAGGAAGCTTTTGCTGAGTTGGAAATCGGTATAAGCGCTTATATCAAAGCTTTCTATCTTTGATATGATAAATTGTGAATCACCGTTTTGTTTTTTCGATTCTAAAATCTTTTGGAAAACAAGGATTTTCATATGTTTTACTGTCTTTCTTCTTCGTTTCCAAAGTAAATATTTTCATTTTATTGTCTTCTCCCAAAGTCCCAATCACGGTTTCATCACCGAGGTTACAATAGCTCATAAAATGAATTTTATGTCCTAACATTTTTTTTTTTAAAGGATAAAAATGAAACAAAAAATACCTGTGTCATAACTATCCAAAAATACATTTCCAGAGAGATCGAAGATCGAAAGGAAAGTATCATTATGTTTGACTAAGGAGAAAATGTTAGAATTTGGATTTGTATCCGATGAGCTTTTTCGGTCAGAAAAAACTTGGATTTCTTGGATTTCTATTTCAGGCTTTTTAAATAAAAGAATAAAAAAACGAAATCAAGTTGAAATGAAATACCTCAAATGAACTTTTCTTTATTAACTTATTATAGAAATATAACTCATTGCTTTGTTGTTTTGGTCCAGAGACAGTCTCAATATTTGGAAATCTCTCATAAATTTTGGATTTTTTGGATTTGGAACCCTTGAATTAAATATTTGGAAATATGAAGGAGAACAAATGATCACCTGAGGAAAAACATTAGGAGAGGACTTTTCTATGAATTCATTTCTGAATTTGGAAATTTTATCCACCTTTCTTTCGTTCAATAAAATATTGTTATCTACATCAGCCAATTGGGTCCAAAGATCGTCAAATTTAGTCTGATTGGTTTGATTTGATGATACTTCAATGAATCCTTCAGTTGCGTTTGTTTCTGAAACTTGACAGTTTGCTTTCTCAAATATATTTAGTAAGATCAAACAGAAAAAAAATCCAATTTCCAAGAATTTCATTTTGATTTTTAAATTTGCTCTCAAAGAAAAGAAAATTATGAAATTATGAAAAATTTTAGAAATTTCAAAAATTAAGAAATTTTTAAAAACTTGGAAACAAAACAAACCAAATTTATGATTTTTTTGATTTTTCCAAAT
>Ga0302186_10001071_pt1 | contig 23402 bp, 23 predicted proteins | sample II_Bog_E1_2_FD_198782 | JGI IMG/M metagenome (GOLD analysis project Ga0302186, IMG submission 198782) | Peat permafrost microbial communities from Stordalen Mire near Abisko, Sweden - II_Bog_E1_1 | ecosystem: Environmental > Terrestrial > Soil > Wetlands > Peat | place: Sweden: Abisko...
CCACGCTTTTTCAACGATCACAAGAGTTTGTTCTCTATTTTTAAATTTTTAATAAATTATCTATCGATGAATGAATTAAAAACTTTCGCTATTTTTTGTTCAAAAGACTTACCTTTTGGATCTTCAATATATGCAACTGGTAATTCTTTGTGTCTTGGTAATTGGAATCCCGTCAAAGCGAGAGAACTAAAATATCTAGAAAAAAATATTTGGTATCTCCTAGTTCTTGTTGAATTTCCTTTCGATCTTGAATTCAAATTGTTTATCAATGAATCTCTTGCCCCAAAACTTGAGAATATTGAACCTTTCATGATTAAATCTGTTCATTTGATGCCTCCGAGCAAAGCTAAAGAATTTTCCGATATTTATATAATTTCCTTTAATATTCGGTTTGCTAACCCTAATGATGGAATGAATGTCTGGAAAAATCGTTCAAAATATGTTTCTGGGTTGATTCTTAATTATGAGCCTGATATCTTGGGATTACAAGAAGCTTTAATGGAACAAATCGATGATCTGAAAGGGGAATTAGGTAGTGTTTATGAAATCTATGCCGTGGGGAGAGGTGGTGAAGCTAAAAAAAATGAGACTTGTGCAGTTTTTTACAAAAAGGAAAGATTTCTTGCCTTGGATAAAGGAACCTTCTGGCTATCAGAAACCCCAGATATTACCCAGTCGATGTTGGAAGCCTCAAGGTTGCCAAGAATATGCACTTGGCTACGATTATTTGATTTTTACAATGAAAAAATCCTCTATGTTTTCAATACCCACTTGGATCATATGACTGCGAAAACTAGATTAAGAATGACAGAAATTTTATTGGGTTACATGGAGAAAATATTAATGAATATGATGGGAAACGTCATTTTGATGGGAGATTTTAATGCCACTTCTAATGAAGAATGCATTGATTTGGTAACGAAAAAAATGAGTAATAGTTGTTATGATGACAATATGTTTACTTTTCATGGATGGACAGGACAAAATGAAGGTGGAAGGATTGATCATATATTTTACAAAGACAAAAAAATGGGACTTAAAAGTTTCAAGGTGATCAGAGATTCATTTGAAGAGAAGGAAATCAGAAGATTTCCTTCTGATCATTTTCCAATTGAATCTATTTTTACATATAAGGAAAAAAAAAATTAATTAATTTTTTATCTTATATCAAAAAAATTTTGTTTTTTTCTCATATTAATTTTCTTCAAAAAATTAAAATAAAAATGTTGATTGTCAGAAATAAATTATTTAGTAGATTTAACAAAAGTCAGACTTTTTAATTTTGTAAGTAACAATTTACTTGAGGTTTTTTCGAAATTAAAAACGTATTTCATGCACTTGTAGGGCCGTTTGTTCAGTGGGACAGGTTGGACATTTGAATTTCGTCTTATTATTGTTATTTGACATTTTTTTCAAGGAATGTCTAATTTAAAATTTATCTTAACAATTTTTTTTCTCTCTAAATATACTGAGAAATCACATGTCCACATTTCAAAAGCATTGGTGGATTATCAATATTGCTAATTTCTTTGGAAACAGGACAAATGAAGATCGAATGATATTTGAAATCTTTTCCAATTTCAACTTCAATGGGGATTTCAGGTTTATCTTTCCAATCAGATTTATCTGAAGAAGAAAATTTTTTTTTTGAAAAAGATTAATTTTGGTTTTACATGAAGCAACAGATGAAAATTTCAAAAATTTCGGCAAAGCCAATGTTCCCGCGGTTGTTGCAGCATAAAGAGAACATTCAGGTGATTTTTCTATATATTTATAAATTGTATGTTAAAACTTTGAAATTTCAAGAAACTTATCATTTTGCATGTTTCTTGAATGATCAATTCTTCGATGAAAGCCCAATTCTTCTCATTATAGAAGTCACTGTAGGGAGATTCCATTAATCTTTTAACCATTGAAATTTTATCAAATTTTAGAAATACGTGTCTTTGAAGAGAATGGAAGTCATCAGTTTTTGGATTTCCAATTGAAAAAACCTGGCAAACGGAGGGAAATTCGCTCTTGCGTAAAAAATCGCGTTTTCTCTACCTTCTTTTACTAAAATGCTCGCAAACTTTTGAATATTAAATAAAAATAAAAAATTTATTTGTAATGTTGTTTAATTTAAACCTGGAGTTTATGCATTCCAAATAACAATTTACTATCATTAAACCTAAATTCTTCTTTGTTTTGAACCCATTCAATCGCTGGGCCCAGGTCTCGGTTTTTTATGCTTTTTAAAATCTTTTTACAAATTTTTAAATGAAAAAATCGATTTTGTATTACTTGATGAAGTTTTTGAAAAGCATTTCTAAATTCTGTCGTTGCCAAAATTCCAGCCTCTTCGTTAAAAATCTCCTCTAGTTCAAATTTGCCTTCACGAATCAAATGTTCTGAAATCAACTTTTTCAGGAAAATTCATAAAATATTATCAATTTCTTTTTTTACTGCTTTGATTAATTCATTGTCAAGTTCTACGGGCTCAAAAGCTTCATTTATGTCCGGATTAAAATGTTTATCAAGATTCTTGCCCATTTTCGAAATGTAGGCATAATAATCTTTATGCAAAGAAAGAATGCTTTGTAAAGGTTTGCAATTCTAGAAGATTAATTAATAAATGAGAGAAGAAAAATGAAAACTGAAAGATTATTATGAAGGCTCTGGAACTCGTTTTTTATTTCTTTTAACTAAAAAAAAAATGAGTGTTTAAGAATAAATCTCTGATTACTTCGGTTTTTGGGTCATTTGGATTTATTTGCGAAATTTTGGTGTTGGTTTCTTCCAAAAAGCCAAGGACTTGATCTATATTTTCATTTATCACTTTTTTGCTATATTTTTCTCTTTTTTTTATCCGATCCAAATCATTCGTCAAAATTTCATAAGGATTGTTGGAATTATTGGCCATTTATGAACTTTTTATATTTTTTTTTTTTGGAAATTTAAAAAATAAAGAAAATTTATTTTTTGTAATTATAACAAAGTCAAAAAATAAAATTATTTTCAAAAATGATCATACTGCCCTGATTTTTTATAAAAAATTAATATTGATCAAAAATATTCTTTTGGATCCAAAGTTCTCTTATCCAGATGAAAACAATGAAATAAAAAAACGTTTGGTTTTAAAACCGTTTGGTTTTTTCATCTTATGAAAAGGAACAAACTTTCTTGAAAAAAAAATTCAACTATAGCCTAAATAAATTAAATATTTAAGAAAAATTTGCAAAAATCTGGCTTCAAAATAAAAAAAAAACAATTTTCAAAAAATTCAAATGGAGGCCTCTTCCCATTCAAAAACAGTACTCGTGACAGGGGCAAACGGCTTTATTGCTTCCCACATAATAAACTACCTCCTCCAATCAGACTACAAAGTCATCGGGACTGTTCGTTCTCTCACGAAAACACAAAGCTATTCTCATCTGTATTCTCTCCAACCATCTAAAAATTCAAATCTTTCCTTTAAACAAGCGCATCTTGATCAGGAGAATTGGGATGAAATTGTGAAAGGCTGTGAGTTTGTGATTCATACAGCTTCTCCTTTTCCATTAAAATCCCCAAAAACTGATGCAGAAATCGTGAATCCGGTGTTAAAAGGAATTAATAGAATTGTCAAAGCTTGTGTGAAACAAAAGGTCAAAAAAATAGTTTATACTTCAAGTCTTTTGACAGTTTTCGGGGGGAGGAATGATAAATGCGATTTTTCGGAGGAAGATTGGGCTAACCCGAAATTTATTTCTCCATATGATAAAAGCAAGTATTATGGAGAGAAGGAAATGTGGAAGCTTGTGTTAAGCAGCAATTCTGATTTGAAACTAACTGTCATACTGCCTGCCTTTGTGATTGGACCTTTTCATAATGAAGGGAATTTTTCATCAGCTGAGTTGGTGAGGAAAGTAATGAATAATGAGTTTTTGGGTTATCCAAAGGATATGTTATGTTTGTTTGTAGATGTGAGGGATGTAGCTTTAGCGCATGTCAAGGCTCTTGATAACAATAAAACAGATTTCAAAAGGTATTGCTTAATTGGGGGAAGCCATCCATTTAGCACTATTATGAGTACTTTAAACGAAGAATTTGGAAAATTTGGATATAGACTTCCAAGATTTCCATTTGGGAAATTTTGGATCAGGATAGCCAGTTATTTCGATAGAGATTTAGAATTTATAATGCCCTTTCTTGGAAAAGAGAGATATATAGATAATTCGAGAAGCATTCAGGATTTGGGAATTAGTTATACTAACACTTTGGATAGTTTAATTGATATGGTTTATAGCTTGATTGACAAACAGAAGTTGGATAACAGAATAAATAATAGGATTATGATGAACGTTATGTTGGAAATGTATAGTAAGTTATAACATTTCCAAGCATATTTTAACTTTAATTAATTATGTTTTCATTGATTGTTTTTTATGGAATGAATTATTTTTTAGGAATTAAAATTTATCTCATACAACGCAATTTGCCAAATTAGTTTTTTTTATAAAAATTAGTTTTTTTTTTTTTTTTTTTTAATTTATTACATTTTTTAAATTTTTTAATTTTTTTACAATTTTTGACCCCTTCCCTTTTAAACTCACAAAACAAAAAAAACAAAAAAAATAATTTCAAATTTTTCATAAAAAAAAACTAAAATGTCTGAAAATTATGACATTCTTCTAGCTTCTAATAATATAGAAGCTCCAGAGGAAAAAATCCTTTGTTTTGGTCATGTCATCTCTCTCGGAGATCCTAACGATGTTTCCTCCTTTCTTTACACTGAAGGTTTTATGAAGCATCGGATTTTTCTCAAGCAATTCAAGGAAGTGAATTCTTTCCATTTATATTCCAAAAGCTTGTTTCAGCTTTTGCCTCAATTCAACAATTCATATAAAAAGCAGTTGGTCAACATTTCCAATAATCTTGATAAAAAGGACCTTCAAAACAGGAAGGAATTTATTGAAGAAGCTCAAGAGAAATTATTAGATGAATACAAATTAAATTTGGAAGGTTATGAAAAGTACAAAAACACACCAATTACTTATGGCCAAATAGTCCAATTTCTGCATATCACTTCCAACAAGCTTTTGTCTGTCACGTCCAAAGAAGCTGAATTAGAAAAAGAAAATTACCAAATAGAGTTGTCAGAATATTCCACAGATTCAACCTTCTTCAAAATTTTGCCAAGTTACAAATATCAAAAGGAAAGTGAAGGCAAAATCTTCTTGAACGAGACTGTTTATATCACGCATGCGTTTACTGCCTATATCAACAAGACGATGTACTTACATTGTTCCCAGAAAAATCAAAAAAAAGAAAAGCAAGCTTTGAAAAATGAGCTCCCTACAGTGGTATTTAAAGAGCAGAGTTCCAAATTTCTATTGAAACCAGAAAACAACACAAATCAAAATCAGAAGTTTATGGCCTCTTCCAAAATTTCGAAAATCAAACCAGAAATTAATGCATCCATGGATAATCCAACAAGATGGAGGATACATCTCTATAGTTTTCCTGATGAAAAACTTCATAATGATTATTTGAGCTATGGAGACGCAATTTGGATCAACAATATTGATAACAATGTCACTGTCGTGGGGATGAAATCAGCTCTTGATCAAAATATATTCTTTCTGAAGCAAAAGGAAGAAAAGCAACTTTTAGATGAAGTCAAAATCAATTTAATCAATTCGAATTTCACTGATGAGATCACGAGTTATATTGGGAACAAAAACGGACTTTGGGTGATTGAAAATGAAGATTTCCAAAAAGGTGGACTTATTGAAATAAATCATTTTTTTAGAATAAAGCATTTAAACACCGGGAAGTATTTTTGTGTCAAGAGTTCGACTAAGGCACTAAAAACTGAAGAGGAATTAGAATTGGATTTCAACAAGGAGGAATCTTCAATCTTTCAATTCAAAAAATTCCAAGAAACCCCAGACAAACAATTTTCCAAGTTTATTGAAAAAGATGGCTTCATTAAAATTCAACATAAGAGATCAAAAAAATGGATTGGAATCAATTTAAATTTCGTTGAATCAAAGGTCAATCATTCAATTCTTAATTACTTGAATGAAGAAAGTGCAAAACTCAAACTAATTTTGAAAGAGAAGGTAGAGGATCAAGATTCTTTCAAAATTGCATTGGCAGGCCAAACTGAAATAATTGAAACAAATTTCTTGATATCCTGCATGAATTTATTAAACAAATATCTATCACTTTTGTTTAAGGTGACATTAATTTATTTTTTTAAATTCTTTTTAAATATATATTTTAGATGGAAGCAGAAAAATGTTTCACAACCAATTTCAAGATTTTCGAATACAAAACAAAAAATCTGGAAAAATGCCTGAACAGCTTATTTAATTTCCTCACCAATCAAAGTTTTAATATTACTCCTGATATGAAATTTGGGACTGCAAATGCCCAAAGACAAAAAGTAAAGTTTGATAATAAACAATAGAAAATATAAATTCAATAGTTGCTCAAAGAACTTTTTTATTTCGAAATTTTATTCCAAATTTTGAGGGTGATCACCACAAAACAGGAGCTCAGTAAATTCAAAAAATTGCAAAAAAAAGGATCTCCTGGAAATCTGTCCCCAAGCAGAAAATCCAAAATAAAGTCTGCTGCTCTCCAAGTGTTAAAGCGAACCTCAAATGATTATGGTTTTAATTTTTTTCTAAATAAAATTTATAAAATTGTTAAGAGCCTGAAGGGTGGATTTCGAGAACCGAAGAAATGATGTTTTTCAGATCTATGCAGTGCAAAGAAACCATCATTTCTTTAATTTACAAGATATTAACCAAGATGTGTCAAAATCATGCAGAAAACGCGAATTATGTCTTTAATTATCTGCCCTTTATATTTTATCAGGTTTAAAAAAAAAAAATTAATTAGTTGTGAATTTTATTTAGTTGCAATATGTTCCAATGGCCCTTGAATTCGTGATTCTTTTGATTTCTAATAATGAGGTGATTCTCAAGAAAATAGGAGAGAAAATAAATTTGATGGATGAAATGTCGTTTCACACTTTAAACGAGTTAATAGAAAATGAAGTGGAAAAGGATCAGGAGCTTGAAAGAGAAGAAGGACAAGAAGAAAAAGGAGAAAAATTTTATCATATTGTAAGGAATTTGTTGAGCAAAAAAAAGAAAACCTGGTTGGAATCGAAAGTCAATCCAAGAACCTTTGAAAAAAATGATGAGAAATTGGAAATCCCAATCCAACCCCTGACCGTTGAAAAGAAAAGATCTTTTAACGTCAAAGATCTGGTCAGTCAGATCTACAAAGTTTATTATTTTTTAAAAAAATCTCTATTTTTTTGTGGTTAGGAAAATTTAATTCTTTTGATCTTAATGATTATAAGAAAATCATTTATAGAAGAAAGAAATGATAGATTTTTAAAATTTTTCAGATCAATTTGCATTTTCAGAAACAAAGGCATTGTTCAGAATCAGGAAATTATTTATAAACTTCTTCAAAATATAAATAATCGAAAAGCTTTTTTGATAAATATCAAAGCGTAAAGTTAAAATGTTGAATAAAATATAAAATATTTTAGACAAAATGATGATTTTTTTATCGAAGATGAAATTGCTGATGGTAAAAAATTGGAAGATATTATGGATCTGTGAGTTTATTGAAGAATTAATGATAATATTTTTTTTTTTAAGAGAAACCAAAAAAAATTACAAAAATACTATGCAAGAATTTATTAGTTTGAGGGATAGGGACAAATCATTTATAAGCTTAAAAATTGAAAATAATTCAGTTTTTGATAAAAGCAAGAATTATAACGAGGAGAAAAAGGAAGAATTCATTTCTGAATTCAACTACCCAAATCAAGAAAACAAATCCATCAAATTAATTGTTTACATCAATGAACAAATCAAATTATATGCAAATTTGGCCATGACCAGAAACTCCTTATGGAAAAAACATTTGGAAAACATTTTCCCAATCAAATTGCTTTTTAATCAAATTAATAACAAAAAACTTTTGAAAGGTATTTTAAAAGGTATTTTTATTGATAATATTTATGAAAAATTGAACAGAAACAAGATCAGCATTTACAAACTTGATTCTATCATTATATATTGATCAAGAGCCTTTAAATGAAACAAAATTTCCAAAAATTTGCCAAATATTTAGAAAATCTGAAGAGGAAATACAGTTGGATGATGAGATTTCAAAAATATGTGACAAAACCATTTATTTGGAATTATTGAATACTTGCTTTAAATATATCAACCAGAAAGTAAATATTTTAATAAATTAAGTTTTTTTAAACTTTTAAATTTTCAGACGACAAACATTCTAAAACTCTACACAAAATTGAACAGCAAACTCAATTGTACGCCATCAGAAACATTTTTTCTTAGCAAAGAAAAACCTGAAAGTCCAAGGAAAGTTGAGAAAAAAGCCGTTTGCAAAAATTACCTCGACAACATTCTCCTTTCTGACGTTATTAAATTGCTCTCTTCCTTTACAAAATTCAACATTTTTGAGCTAACGATAGTTTCCGAAAAATACTTCGAATTTTTCCCCAATTTAATTGCCCTTCTTGAGTTCGATAGCAAAAATCCTTTAGTGAGCAAAAGCCTTTTAGATCATAGAGAGGAAAAGTATAAATTGATGAATTCAGAAAATAAAAAAAATATCGTCAAAACTGGAATTTCTGGAATTAAGAACCTCTTGGGAACTGTTTTTGAAAATGTTTCTGGATTGACGAAAGATTTGGCAGGAACTTTGTTTTTGGGGCATTCATTGGGAGAACGGAAGAAAGTTTCAAACAACACTGATTATTTGGAGCGATTTAATGAGAACTTCCTATATAATCATCCTATAATGAGGGGAATGATAGCTCAAAAAAATTTTCTCCAATCTTTGATTTCGAAAAATGAAACCAAGGATATTATTGAAAAACAGATCAAAATTATGATATGTGATACATTGTTGACGTTTTTGGAGAGAAGAACCAATTTTTTAGTGTCCAATTTCATTGCATGGTACCAGACATTGACCAAAAAATACGCTTCCTTTGATGAAATTAATATGAGATTCGAAATCGATGAAGATTTATCCTCTTTGTTTCCGAAAATAATGAAATCTGGAATAGATATTTTAGACACTAGATATCAAATGAAAGATGATGATGTGGATTATTTGAATCTAAATAAAATGATGGGGTATCTCGGAGGAAAAATGCAGAATCTTTTAGGCGCCTTCAATTTAATGGAAAATGAGCCGAGACAATATAAAATGAAAAAATTCAAAATTTATACAAATGTGCAAGAAATCCCAGATTTGGATGTTTTGTTGACTGGTATCAAGGAAGAAAATCAAAATGTAAGCAAAATATTTTTGCCAAGTTTGCTCGTGAGTTTTTATTTGAATGAGGATTTTGAACTTGATAAAAAATTATTGGAACTACTGACTAAATGTTTCAATCAAAGGTTTGAGTTTGCAAGATCGTTGATAGATTTGGAACTCTTATTCGAAGAAAAAGATATTTCTACTTATAATTTCATTCAACAAAACACTTTTCTTTTAAGGTCAATTATTGATAAATCAGAGGTTGGTTAATTATTGATATTTTTATTTATTTCCTTTTATTAAAAGGCTTGGATTACTAGTTTTATTAAAACAGGCGAAGAGCCTGTTGAGCTGCAAAATATGATAGAATTATTAAAAGATTCCCTAATTTTATATTCAAATGACAAAAACGTCAAGGAAATTTTTAATAAAGAAGAAGTTTTGAAGTATTGCTTTAAAATTTTTAAATTATTATTTTAATTTTTAATAATTTTAGCAATTTAGACAATGCAAACATCAGCCCAGTTAGGCAAAAAATTGGATTCTATTATTCTATTCATCAAATTGCTTTAAATTTCTACAAAGAAAATCTCTACAATTTCCAAAAAATGATTGTTAATGAAATTATTTCCAAAGATTCAAAAATAAAATTCTTAAAGATTTACGAATTAATTTTAAAATGGCTTCGATTATTTGTGAAAAAAAATGCGAAACATCAACTAATCCTTTTTGAGGAAATCGAATTCTTCTTTAATAACCTAGATATTGATTTAGGTCAGATCGATTTAATTTGTGAGATTTATAAGAACAATTTTGAATTAATAAAAAATGTGAAGGATAGGCATCTTAAGAAATTTGTCACATGCATAAAAAATTTCGGTTGCCAAAGAAAATTCCTTAGTTTTTTCGAAGTGATTCAAGTATGCAGAAATGAATATATTCTAGATAACCAAGCCAAAATCATCGATTATCTCTATCTTTTCCCTCTCCAAGAGTCTCAAGAAACATTATGTCATGTTCTCTGTTGTGTTCGAAGAGAAAATGAAGGTCTTGTCTTTTCTTTTGAAAGATCTCCAATAATGTTCACTAATGAGGAACGTATGATAAAATCACAGTTTCCCAATAATCTTTATGGAGATGAACCCGTTGATTTCCATATTAAATTGTTAAACCTATTTATTATTTCTCAAAACGGAACTGAAGGCTTCAATTTAAACAATCCAAGAATTAAGAAGATTTTTTCGTTTAAGTTTCTGTTGGAAATTTTGGTGAGAACTGATGAATTGTTTTTGAATAAAAGACAAATGAATGCCAAGCAAAAGTTAAAAAAAGCGTTTTCTTCTGTTGTGGAATCTCATGAGGGTCATTCAAAAAAAAAGAATGAACAATTCATCAAAGAAGTGACAAAATTGAAACCCAAGGTTTTGGAATTTTATTCTAAGATTTACTTCAGAACACCAGAGAAAAATTATGAGAAATTCAATACTATCATTGAATTTTTACAGAATTTTATCAGAAATGAAAAAGAAAGATTAATGGATTTTGAACAGACATTTTTTACTATTCCTGAATTCATTGATTATTACTTCGGGAAAGTGTTGCCATTTTTCAACAAATATATTAAATTCATTATGAAAGATGAGTTGCTCTCCAATGAAGAAGGTGATCGAGAAGATAATGAGTTGCTATATTTTATAGCAGAAATATTGGAAAAAAATCTAGGCAATTTAAAAAACACTTTAAACGCAGATCAAGAAGAAAATTTGAAAGTTTTTTTCTCCAATTATTTTGAAATAACAGAGGAAGTTAACAATAAAATCCATCAGTGTTTTTTGCAAAAGGAAGATGCTAAATTTGAATTCAATGAGAGTAAAATTCAACCTGAAGATTTCCAATTTGAAAGCGAATCATTTATTTCATGGAAACAATTTTTAGATTTAGTTTTGCATGCTGATTCATTAGAAAACGTAATTGAATTGAAAAAAAGTTGGTTTTAATTAAATTTGTAGGAAATACAAAACGAAAGGAATTGTTTGAGTGAAACGATTTATAGAATTGATTTTTTGTTTAGCGAAGAATGGAAAAAGAAATACAAATTCAATATGGAAATGAAACATTTGCTTGGCAAATTGATCAATTTCTTACAATTCTCAATTCCAGACAAGACCAATAAGCAAACCAATATTTATGTTATACAAATTTTGATGTATTTTGTCCATTAATTTATTTTTTAAAAACCTATTCTATTTAGAGGAATGGTGAAAAATTCAAGAAACAAATATGAAATTCAAGTACTGTTAATCTTAAGAAAAAATAAAAAATAATTTTTAGAATATCATGGATAAAAATAATTCAATAACGATGATTCTAAACGTTTTGGCAGAAGCAAAAAATAATATGTATGATGATGAGATTCTTGATCAACTTTTATCATTTTTGATAACTTTGCTCGAAGGCTGCAATATCAACCTCCAAAAAACGATTCATAACTATTTTTTGACGGTTCCTTCTGGAGAATATATTTTGCATAAGTTTTTTGATGTCATTGAGGAAGAAATTAACCTCCTAAAAATTAAAAATGATGATACCAAAGAAGAAAATCATGAATCAACTGAAAAAAAAGCATCCTTTGGGAATATTAACAAATATAAACCTTCTATTCTTGAGAAAGTTCTTCGAATCTTGAAACTTTTCACAGAGGGACATTTTCTGGAGTTGCAAAATTACATGAGATATCAAATAAACAGCAGAATAAATCATGATTTGGTTTCGCAAGTAATTGAGCTTTTGCATGCTTATCATTCAAATATCACCGAATATAATTATGATAATGTGCTATTGTGCCTCAAAACTTTAACTGAATTTGTTCAGGTTTCATTCTATTTGTTTTTTTTTTAAATTAATGTTTTCTTATATTTACTTAGGGACCTTGTGTTGAAAATCAAACTGCCTTAATTGAAGGAAAGTTTTTCGATGTTGCTTATAAAATTTTATCAGTTGAATAATTATTTTTATTTTTATTATTGAATACATGTTATAGGCTCATATTCCCAAATATCGGGAATATTCTTTCTCAAATGTAGGGTTGCAATCAAAAAATACCAAAACAAAAAAGAAAAAAAGCTCCAGTTCCACTTCACCAACTAAATCCCCTAACGGAAAATTTAGAAAAAGGAAATTAAAAGCAGGTCAACTTAGAAAATGGATGATGGAACGTTTGAAATACCAAGTTATTTTTAATTGAGTTCTTAAAGAAAAAAAAAATTGTGATTTTAAAAAGACAATCGTCTTAGTGTCTAGCCTTTTGGAAATGAAAATGAATGATAATGTCGTGAAAAGAATTATTAGATCTCTGCCTATAGAAATCTTGAAAAAAAATATGGCAGATTTATATAAGAGATACAAAAAAACATATGGCTTAATTTTCACTAACGAATCTTTAAAACATGTAAAATTTTACAAAACCTGTTTATTTTTTTTTTAATTAATAAACCAGTACGAAGGCGACCCCAGGGACAAGAATTGCAAAAATGAAGAAAAATATTATGAATTAATAATAGAAACAGGGTTTTTAGAGTATTTCCTGTTGAACGAATATTTGGAAATCATTAATGATGAAGAATTAGATACGAATCTTTTTATTTTCAAAAAAATGAAAGAAAATAACTTTGTGAAAAACTCAATCATTGGCCAAATAGGCAGTTTTCTGATAGCTGTTATCAAATATCTTTTGGATACAATGAAAAAATACAAAAACGAAATATATATTTATTGGGAAAGCAGAAAATCGGGCGTTTTAATAAACAACGAATCCAAAACAATGGAACTTCAGAAACAACGAATAAAGGAAGCTTGGCGATTTTTTGGGAAAAACTCAGCACATATTGAAATTCTTAGAAATGACGATGTGGAAAAAGTGTATTTCATTTTGAATCCTATTTGCCAATTTCTCCCTTTGGTACTATTTTTAATTTGTTTTGAATATATATTTATATACAAATATAAATGTTAAATAATAAATAATTCAGGAGACACAAGCAGAATTTGATGAAAATGTTGATCGAGGTAGCCAAAAAGCCAAAGTTACAAAATTAGTAGAGAGGTCTGACGAATTCATTAAAATAGCTTTGCATGAAGAAAGACTCAATAAATTTTTTGATAGATATGCTATTTCTGCGATTTTCGCAAAATATGTAAATTTATGGAAGGACATTGCATTCACCATGGTTTTTTTCTCTCTCATTTTTTTTTTTCAATTTATTAATTCTTATCTAGACTATCATCATTAACATTTTCATTTTTTCTTCCTATTCTGATTATCCTCGGAGTTATTTACTCACCAATCAAGTCTCGACTAAAGAGCGTCTCGAAAAAAGACTTTACAGTCCTAATTTATTTCGTGAAGACCAATATAGCAGTTTGAATATTGTTTTATCAATTTTTTAACATGAGTTGTTAGGTGAAGAAACTAGATTCATTATAAAAACATGCGGTATAGCCATGATCATATCATCATCTTTTGTGATTTTATTCTTCTTGGTGAAAAAAGCTCCACTTATTATTGAAAAAGCATGGAAAAAAGAAGAAAATATTCTCGATGACTTTCACGCAGGGAAAAAAACTCCTTTTTTGTCAAGAATTTTCAAATACGTGAACAAGATCTCTCTTTGTGTATTTTTCTTCCTGCAAAATTTCCAGGTTCTCTTCTACATTGCCTATGGCCTTTTCGCACTTTTCGCTATTACAATTCATGAGTTTTTCTTTTGTTTTCATCTTGTGGAAATTTTGATAAGGTTAGTATTTACATTATTTCGGACAAACTCTAAATGAAATAAAATTTTAGATATCCCACTTTAAAAAATGTTGTACGAGCTGTTTGGGAACCAAAGAAAGCATTATTTTTAACTTTTTTGCTGCTAATTATTTTAGAATATTCCTTTACTCTTTGGGGTTTTTCGTGGGTTCACCAAGATTATCAAGGCAATTGTGAAACTTTGATCATGTGTCTTCTTTTTACTTTTGACCAAACTTGGAAAGTAATTAATTTTTTTATCTATATTAAAATCTTTTAGGCAAATGGTGGAGTTGGTGGATATTTAAGCGTATTGAATGATCCAATTATTGAGGCAAACCCAGCATTACCAAGATATACATACAATAGATTTTTTTATGACAACTTGTTCAACATTGTAATTGTTCTATTGATGTGTAACATTGTTGCAGGTATAGAATTTCATATTTATGGCTGAATGCAAGAAAATATTTATTTTAGGTATCATCATTGATACATTTAGCATGTTGAGAGATCAAGAAAATGAAAAAATCAAAGATATTCGACAAATTTGCTTTATTTGCGGACAAAACAAGTTGAAACATTTTCATTTTTAAACTTATTGAAATTTAATAATTAAAGAGAGGTTTTCGATCGACAAGTCAATTTGAAAGGCGGTTTCTTGTTACATATCAATGTTTTAATTTTTTTTTTTTTTAATTTTAATTTGAAAAATTTATTTCAGAAAGATCACAACAAATGGAATTATGTTTTTTTTATTTCCTATTTGAAAAACAAAATAAATGTGGAGTATACTGGAATTGAAAGCTATGTGAATAAAAAAATGAAACAAAAAGACATTTCTTGGATTCCAGCATTCAGGTCTTTATCAAATAGTTTTATGACAATTTTTTTATTAGAATAACAAAATTTTAGATCTTTGGCTTTAAAAAATTCTAATGATCCAAATCAAATCGAACAAAAACAAAAAATAGAAAAGTTCAAGGCTGATGTATGGCCATTAATTATTTCAAAATTTATAAAGGTTTTTATGACTTAGATGAACTCTTTGGTTAAAGACTTCAAAAAGGTGAAGGATGGTTACGAGGTGATTGCAAAACATTTGATGGATCACCAAATGAAAAAAAATCAAAAAAATAGTTAATTGCTTTAGTTTGAAGAATTAAAAAGAAAATTAAAACAATTCCTTATTATGAAAATTCATTTTTATAAATTCAAAATTACTTATTTGAAATTTTAATGTTCATTTCTCAGTCAAATTCCATTTTCCTTGGTATTTATAAGTATTTTGTTATATTATATTTGAAATTTATTATTAAAATTATTAATTTTGATACGAGTATTTTGAGATTTTAAATATAAAGACATAAAATCTCAAAAATTAAGTGCATTTTTTGGAATTTCCTTCTTCCAATTCGAAATTAGAAAAAAATTTAAAATATAATGTAACCTTGACAAAAAAGGATAATAATTAATAATATAGATTTAAAAGAAACAACATTTCATTAAAAACAACATTAGCATTGTAAAAAAAAAACCTTGACACAAATTCGAAAATTTTTTTTTTAACAAAATTCTTTGCATTTTACTTTAAAATTTGTAAAAAAAACAATTCCTTTAAAAAAAAAAAAATTCAATTTTTTCTCAAATTTTAAATTTAAATTTATGGGATTTGATATAGATAATTATTTGGAACGATGCTATAAGGGAGAGCTTCTCGAAGAATTGGTCATCAAACTTATCTGCTTGAAATTGAAAGAAATTTTCATTCACGAACCCAATATTAAATATTTAAAGGCTCCAGTTACAGTGGTTGGGGACGTTCATGGGTTTGTTCCCTTTATTTCATTTTCTGATAATTTATGTTTGTAGTCAATTTCTTGATTTGAAAGAACTCTTCGATGTAGGTGGTTATGTCCCTTATACAAATTACCTGTTTTTAGGCGATTATGTTGATAGAGGTTTGAGAAAAAAACTTAAATATCACAAAATTTCTTTAAGGTCCTGCAAGTATTGAGGTAATAACATTATTGAGTGTTTTGAAACTGAAATACCCGGAGAGAGTGACTCTTATCAGGGGTAATCATGAAACAAAAGGCATAACTCAAGTCTTTTTATTTTTCAAAAATTCTAAGATTAAATTTACTCTAGAATTACGGATTTTATATGGAATGTCAAACAAAATATGGAAATACCCAAGTCTGGGAGTATTTTACTGATATGTTTGATTATTTACCGATCGGGGCTCTGATTAATGAGACAATCTTTTGTGTTCATGGAGGCAAAACAAAAATAAATAACAAATAAAATATTTTAACTTTTAAGGATTATCACCTGCTTTAGAAACTGAAGAAGACATCGCCCAACTTGATAGATATCAAGAAATTCCACATGATGGGCCTTTTACAGATCTGATGTGGTCTGATCCGGATGGTGAAAATCCTGGTTTCACAATTTCTCCGAGGCAAAAGCAAAATATAATTTAAAGAGCTCATTACAATATTTAGAGGGGCAGGTTATTTATTTGGGGAAGATGTTTTTGAAAGGTTTCTTCATTTAAACAATTATACCTGTGTTCTTCGAGCTCATCAATTATGCAATGATGGATATGTAGTAAGTAATAAAGAAAATTTGATAATATTATAATCTATTAGGTGATGTTTAAAGAAAGACTCTTTACTGTGTGGAGTGCTCCGAACTATTTATTCAGATTTGGTAAATTTGGAGGGATTTTTTTTTATGACGAAAGCTTAAAAAAAGGAAATCTCGCATCGATTTTGGAGATTGACGAGAATTTGGAAAAATATTTCAATGTTTTCACGGACTCCCCGGAAAACGCGAAGAAAGAATATAATGTGACAAATGTTATTTTGCCGCAAATCAGCAATATTGAGAAACAATATTTTATGTGAAAAAATGTCCCTAAATTTTTTTTTAATTATTTAAAAAGAATTTTTCTTAAAAGCATTCATTTTATTTTGTGATATTAATATTTCCTATTTTTATTAAAAATAATTATAAAAAAAAAAACTACCACGAATATATCAATTCTTTCATGGAGATAAATGAAGAACATCCTTTTATGGTCTCTTTGCGAGAACCATTGCCCAGTAATTTCAAACATGATGCACTCCCTGACATATCAAAAATCAATGATGCAAGCAGTTTCTTTAAAAAATCAAATTTATTTTTTTCTAACAATTTTGCTTTTTAATAAGCAACTCCAGGTCTCGGATTGGCCTTTAGTGTCAACAATAATCCAATTTCCAATGATGACAACGATCTCTCTCAACTATCTGGTATTTTATTTTAAGAATTATAAAAGGAATAAAATGTTTAATAAGCGCCCCCTATCCTTGATAAAAAACAGTCTGAATCTCCCAAAAAAAGCATGTCACATTTTGCCCAAGAATCAACTCCTGGTTTACGAACTCCTGGTCGGAAGGCAACTAAAAACAAAGATATTGACGTTTTTCATTCAACTGAAAAAAAACCGAAAGAATTCACTCTATTCACAAAATTATTGGAATCCAAAGCCTTTCAAATCGCAATCGCTAGCTTTACTATTTACGCCCTGTTCGCTGATGATTTTAGAATAATTTGCACTACGAAAAGCACAGATAATGTTTTTAATGGCTTCACCTTTTTGTGTTTTGCTCTTTTTTTCTTTGAAATGCTTCTCAGCATCATTGTGAAAAAGGATTATATTTTTTCATTTTATTTTTGGTTGGATCTGATCTCTACTTTTTCTTTGATCATTGATATTACTTTTATCAGCGATATGATTTTGTAATGAAAAAATTAATAATTTTATTTATCAAAAAATAACTTTTATTAGTGGAGACTCCAGCAATAGTGCAGAACAGAAAGCTGGAAAAGCTTCTCAAATTGGAACAAGGTAGTTATTATTTTTAATTCTTTTAAAAAATTGTTAAAAATTTAATTTTCAGAACAAGTCGTATGATAAGACTTGTCCGTCTTATCCGTATTGTGAAACTTTACAAATCTTATCAAAATACAGTCAACAAAAAAGTTCTTCCCTCATCTGAAGATGAGTCAATTTCAACCCCTATTCTCACCAAAGGTTCTAAATCCAAATCGAAAGTTTTCAAGATATTCAACAATAATACACAACAAATTGTGCCTTCTCCTTTGGAAAATAGCCAATTTTTAAAAGATTCGCCTGGCATAACCAACAACATTAATTCTGAAATGGGAAACGCTTGGAGAGACTCTGTAAAACAAAAAGAAAACCCTGAAATCTTGAAGGAAAGTCGCGTTGGTAAAAGATTGTCAGATCTTACAATGAAGAGAGTGTTGGTTTTGGTTTTGGTCTTAATCTTGATAGTTCCATTGTTCCAGTCCGATTATTATTTCGATTCAGAACTCGATTATATAATTCAGCTCCAAATAATGGCCGCAATGTCAAATTATGCTTCTCCCAATACAACAGCCATTTCAGCAGTTTATAATGATTATATAAACTACAATCCAAAAAGATATTATCCAATTATTTATTGCACGGTACCATCAATTTCTGCATTTTTCCAAACCATGGATCCAGATGATCTCCGCAATGAAGAAAAACAGGAAGTATCGTTATCTATTCCTCAATACAGTAGCCCATTCGTCACCATCATCAATTATCGGATAAACCAAATATATACTTCAGTGATTAACATTTTGAGAACGATCTTTGTGTGTTTCGTTCTGGCTTCTGGAGCCTATTTTATCTCAAAAGATGTAAATGAACTTGCTTTGCGTCCAATCGAAAGGATGATTGATTTAGTTAACAAAATAGCGAGCAATCCTTTGGCTTCAAAGGAACAAATCCTCATTTCAGGCAAAGATAAAATGCAATATGAAACAAGTATTTTTTTATCTAAATTCGAATAATTTTTTTAATTTTTTTTCCAATGATTTTAAAAACAAAACAAAAATTATTATGAATAGGTGTGATAGAAAATGCCATCACAAAAATCGGCATCTTATTGGCTCTTGGTTTTGGAGAGGCTGGTGCTGAGATCATAGCGTCGAACATAGCTCAAAGTGGAGATGTTGATCCGATGATGGCTGGAAAAAGGAGATTTTCAGTCTTTGGTTTCTGTGACATCCGAAATTTCACCGACGCGACGGAGGTTCTTCAGCAAGATGTTATGGTTTTTGTGAATTCCATCGCTTACATTGTCCACAAAACAGTAGACAAATTTGGAGGTATAGCCAATAAAAATATTGGAGACGCATTCCTTTTGGTTTGGAAGTTTCCTGAGGAAGAAATAGAAACTCTGGAAGATGGCACTTTGATATTAAAAAGAACTCCATTGGTGAAAAATTTGGCTGATTTATGCGTGATTTCATTTTCAAAGATCATCGCAGGGATCAACAAAAAGCCAACCATTTTGAAATATCGAGAAAATAAAGGGCTCAACGACAGACTTCCCAATTACAAAGTAAAAATGGGGTTCGGTCTTCACATTGGTTGGGCAATTGAAGGGGCTATAGGGTCAGAATTCAAAATTGACGCTTCATATTTGAGTCCTAACGTGAATTTGGCTTCTAGATTGGAAGCAGCAACCAAACAATATGGAGTTCCTTTGCTAATATCCCATGAACTTCATCATTATTTCAGCAAAAAGACCAAACGATTTTGTAGAGAAGTAGACCGAGTGACCGTGAAAGGCTCTAAAAAGCCCATTGGATTATTTACAATTGACCTGTTGATTGATAATTTGGTGATTACAGAAAACAAATACCCCAAAAAACCTAATCAAAAGAAAATTGATCACATGCGATCGAAAAACAATATTATGGAACTAGTATATTCATCAACCTTCAAAAGTGCTTTCTTTTTTGAACTTGATAATGATTTGTTATTAATGACAGGCGAAGTGTCTATTGAATTGAAAAATAAATTCAATGATGCTTTCCAACTCTATATTAAAGGAGATTGGGCTGAATCAAGGGCGAAATTCACAGAATGCCTCGAAATCAATCCAACTGACGGACCCACTAATACTTTAATGAAAGTAATGGCCGAAAAAGGATTCCAATCAGAACCAGACTGGCCAGGATATAGGGAACTTACTGAGAAATAAACAACTATGTTTTATATTTTTATTCAGCAAATTTCAAGATTTAACGATAATTTTCAAATTAAATTTTCTTTAATTGAAAAAAAAATGTTTAAATTTTCTTTATTTCCTTGTTTCTGAACTCATTTCATTTTCAGGGCCAGTCTTGCTTCTATCCCCCAAAGCAAAATATTGGGATATCGCTGAGTTCACTTGCAAGGATAATTCCTTATCCATATCTTTCTTCAGAATCTTCTTATAAACGTATAAAATAACTAACATCAATAACACAACGATGACAAACACCACAAAAACTAACCATCCAGGATGGTCAGTGACTGAGACCCAAACTGTGACTGTATCTTTCAATAAACAACCTTCAGGAACTATATCAAAAGCTGTGCAAATAGCATCATAGACAGGTTTGCTAGGAGTCATTCCTCCCTAATATTAAAAAGAAAGAAGATTTTTCTTTAAAGAAAAAAAAAACTAACCCTGAATGTCACATTGTTAATGATAAGAGTGGGCCAAGCTTGGACACCTTTTTTAATGAAAAGTTCTCTTTCGACTCTCAGAAGCTGGTTGTCTGAATATGTCTGATTATTTTTATCGAGGAAACTGTTATCAACGCATAGTTCTATGTCATCCTTTTTGATACCCACCATATCCATGACATCGTTAGAACATTTCTTAATGTCTAAGCCTTGTTCAAGACATAATTTACCGAAAGAAAGAGCGTATGCCCACCAATCATCAGCACTAGCTTTGTGGATGCAAATCTGTCTCAGATCCTCATAAACAATATCTCTACCATTTACATTGCCCGAAACTTTGAAAGAAAATTTATTAAATGGAAAATAAATATTAATATATTTAATGTTAAATTCCACAAATAAAATTCAAAATTTTAACCTCAAAATGTTAAATCCAAATTACGATAAAAAAATGTTTTTTATTAATTTATAAAAAAAAATCAATAAACTGGTACTTGAGTTTGGCGCGCAATAACGGCCACCAGAAACACACATTGAGTTGTCTACTTCATAGTTGTTATCTCTGCAATGGACACAGAACCAAAGAGCGAAATGTGGATTAAAATCTAGACTACTCTTGATTTTTACATGGTATTGTGAGAAGTCTTGGATGAATTCGTAAGTCGGACGATCTAATGAAGAGGTCCACAACTCGATGTTGACCCGATCATAAGAATGTTTCTTTTCAACTTTGAATTAAAAATTTATCATCCTCATTTTTTTACTAATTCAAATTGCATTGAGACTGTAATTATATGATTTGGATTGTTGCTAATGAATTCTTTTATGGCATCGCCACTCTTCTTCGAAATCATAATCGTTGGGATATGAATATTGTATCCTAAAAAACGAAATTTAATGATATTTTTAGTTCATGGCATGTGCTTCTTACCAAAGCCATCATCAATCATCATAATATCTTGAATGTTCTCATCTCGGTCGTCCACAATCACACAAAGCTTTGAGCCGATCAATTGCGAATAAAATGATTTCGTGACGAAGGAACATTGACCTCGATCCACCAAAACAACCGGGGCTGGCTCATTGAAATCTCCATCCATTGGAGCTATTGGTGAACAGGCATTCCTAGGCACCGTTATTAAAATATTCCCAATTAAGGTTTGGCCATAAGGAATGTGCCCAAAATTAGCTATATCAGTGGGAACACCTTAAAATGAACAATTATATTCAAAGATGAGGGAATTTTATGCCTTCTTTCAAAATATTGCGCAACTCAGGAGGAGAGAGAATCTGGAGATTCTGCGAAAAGAGGCATGAGGGCAGAACGAGAACTAGAACGATAAAGAGGATCATTTTGTTAATTGGCTATGATCAAATTTCAAATTAATATGATTTTTACTAAAGACAAACCTAAAAAGTTTCTTTTTTAATTATTTGTTTAATTTTGAATAATTTGAATTTTCGACATTTTGAATTCTTATTATATGTGTAAATTTTTTAAAATAATTATTTTTCAATAAATTCTGATCTATATAAATTATTAAAACTTATAAATAATACTTTTCTCTTCATATTTAAACTCAAGAAATTCATTAAAAATGGAATCAGATTCATCAGCTTCCAATTTATCTCCTTTCTACCTCAATAACTATTATTCAAAAATTTCTCATCTTACATTCAAAACTATCTTTATCCCTTTGTCTCCTGAAGAACAAAATGTAATTCTCTCTTTCCAAAAGGCCAAATATCAAAAAACTCATATTTTCAAATCAGAAGAGGCTATTCTTTTACATCAGTTGGAAAATAAAATTGATCAGGCTCTGATTGACTTCAATTCACCAACTGGAGTTTACGTTAAATTAAATTTCAGGAGTCCAAAAGATGGTTTCCCCTTAAGAAACGATTTGATTCCCCAGATTTTCAACGAGGAGTTCAATAAACTTAATGAAAAATGGGACCGAAAGTTGTGGAAATTGCCTATAACTGAAGAAGATTATGTGGGTAATTTAAAATGGATTTCTCTTTATAGAACTCTTGAAATACTGGCTTGTTGCAAGAATAGTAAGGAGATTTTAAATCTTTTGTTGAGTTCGGTAAGAATTGAAGAAGATTTGCAATATATACTCAAGGTAAAGGAACAGGGTTATTTGGTTTTAAGAGAATTCAATCCGGAAATCAACGGACTTTATGAGTTTCGATGTTTTATTAAAGATAATGAACTTAAGTCAATCACTCAATATAACCATCCCTGGCTTGTTCAGGAGTTGTTAAATGAGGAATTTTGTGAAGAAGTCAAGGAGAAAATTTTGAAATATTGGCTTGAGAATGTGAAAAAAACAATCGAATATTTGAAAGATTATGTGATGGATCTTGCTCTCATAGGAAAAGGGGAACTTTTACTTATTGAACTGAACCCTATAGACACCTCAGGCACAGGATTATTTAAAGGAAGTGAAGCCATTTCTAGTCATTCATTGGTTTTTAAAGTCAGAAACAATTTGGAAATACCATATAAAGAACATTGGGAAGACTATTTACAATATATGATGGTAGATTTTTGCGCCCATAAGCCTTATACTGAATTTTTAGAGTCGCAAGAAAAATAAAATGAAATAATTTAATTTTTAAAAGAATAAATAAATCATTAAATTTAAGCGAAAAAAGTTTTTGACAAGTTTGGAATTTTTTTAGATGCTTTAAATTATTGTATTTTGCAATCATATATTTATTTAATAAAATATTTAGGGAACCCTA